>Ga0316204_10009763_pt1 | contig 12664 bp, 11 predicted proteins | sample 6monrhotite_MG_2_FD_205661 | JGI IMG/M metagenome (GOLD analysis project Ga0316204, IMG submission 205661) | Microbial mat bacterial communities from mineral coupon in-situ incubated in ocean water Damariscotta River, Maine, United States -... | ecosystem: Environmental > Aquatic > Marine >...
TCACCCAACATGCACATACGCTGCTTTTCCATTTTATCTATCTTACTCATATGTAATCATCTTTGTCTCTGGTATTATTGCTTTTACTTCTTTCTTTGTCCACTGATTCAACTGATTTAGCTGATTTAGCTGATTATTTTCTTATTATCTTTCATACCCTTCGCTATAATACTGCAATGAAATTAGATAATACATGGAAACGCTTGTTAGACGATGAAGTTAATAAACAGTACTTTCTTGACTTAATGGCTTTTCTTGTTCATGAACAAAAAACTCAAACTGTTTATCCTGCAGATAAGAATATATTCAACGCTTTTGATTTAACGCCTCTTAATAAAATAAAAGTTGTTATCTTAGGGCAAGATCCTTATCATGGAGAATGTCAGGCGCATGGTTTGGCTTTTTCTGTACAAGATGGGATTGTTTTTCCTCCTAGTCTTCGCAATATCTTTCAGGAATACTCTTCTGACTTGGGTTATGAAACTCCTAGTAGTGGAAACCTTACTTCTTGGGCTAAGGAAGGCGTGTTTTTGCTTAATACTGTTCTTAGCGTTCGATCAGGTGCAGCTAATTCTCATAAGGGAAAGGGATGGGAAAAATTCACTGACGCGGTTATAAAGTTAATTAGTGATAAAAGAGAGGATGTTGTTTTTATTTTATGGGGAAAACCTGCTCAACTAAAAGTTAAACTTATTGATGAGACTAAGCATTTAGTCTTAAAAGCGCCTCATCCTTCTCCGCTGTCTTCATACAGAGGTTTTTTCGGATCTAAGCCTTTTTCTAAGACGAACAGTTATCTTGAACAACACGGTATTACAAAGATAAACTGGAAGCTTACATAAATAGAAATAGCTTTTATATTTAAACCCCAATTTTAGTTATACTTGTTATAATTTCATCATTAATTTACCCAAAAGGCCCTATTAATGCGCGGATATAAGATTTTTGCTGGTTCTTCAAGTGTTGAGTTTGCTAAAGAAGTATGTACATCTTTAGATGTTCCTCTTTCAAAAGCGGAAGTAAAACGTTTCTCTGATGGAGAGATTTCTATTCAGATCTCTGAAAGTGTACGTGGTAGAGATGTATTTATTGTTCAATCTACAGGTGCTCCTTCAAATGATAACTTGATGGAACTTCTTATTATGACAGATGCGCTACGTCGTTCATCAGCTAACTCTATTACTGCCGTTGTTCCATACTTTGGATATGCTCGTCAAGATAGAAAAGCAGCACCTCGTGTTCCGATTACTGCTCGTCTTGTGGCAGACTTGATTGAAAAATCTGGTATTGACCGAGTTGTTACTATTGATTTACACGCAGGTCAAATTCAAGGTTTCTTTAATATACCTGTTGATAATCTTTATGGTTCTATCATCTTTCAAGAGTATGTAGAATCTAAAAATCTTAAAAATCCGATTATTGCTAGTCCTGATATCGGTGGGGTTGCAAGAGCTAGATATTTTGCAGAAAAGCTTGGTCTTGAGATGGTTATCGTTGATAAGCGCAGAGAAAAAGCAAATGAAGCAGAAGTTATGAATATTATCGGTGACGTCAAGGGTAAAGACGTTATTATGATCGATGATATGGTTGATACTGCGGGTACTATGGTAAAGGGTGCTGCAGCGCTTAAGGCGAATGGCGCAACTTCAGTTATGGCCTGTGCTACACATGGTGTTCTTTCTGGTAAAGCCTATGAAAACCTTAAAAATGATGCTCTAGACGAACTTTGTATTTCTGACTCATTGGTAACGAAACCAATGGACAAGATCAAAGTGCTTTCTGTTGCTCCACTTTTTGGTGAAGTGATTCGTCGTGTTTATCATAATGAGAGCGTAAACTCACTTTTTTCATAGAGTAACATTTAGAGGAAGCCATGGCTTCTTTTATCCTTTTATAAATACTTCATTTGAAGTGTTTGTAAAAAGATAATATCTTTATATATTTCGTAAGGATTTTTTTGAAAAATATTAGAAACTTTTCTATCATCGCACATATTGACCACGGTAAGTCTACACTAGCCGATCGTATCATCCAAGAGTGTGGTTCTGTTACTGAACGTGAGATGGGTACACAAATGATGGATACTATGGATATTGAACAAGAACGTGGTATTACTATTAAAGCACAGTCTGTTCGTCTTAATTATGTAAAAGATGGTGAACCTTATATCCTTAATCTTATTGACACTCCGGGGCACGTTGACTTCTCTTATGAAGTCTCAAAGTCGCTTGCTTCTTCTGATGGCGCTCTTTTAATTGTAGATGCAGCGCAAGGGGTAGAAGCACAAACAATTGCCAATGTATATATGGCTTTGGACAATGATTTAGAATTGCTTCCTGTTATCAACAAGATTGACCTTCCAGCGGCTGAACCTGAACGTGTAGCAGAAGAGATAGAAGCTTCTATTGGTATTGATGCTACGGATGCACTTTTAGTCTCTGCTAAGTCAGGTATTGGGATTCATGAGCTCCTTGATGCCATTGTTGATAGAGTTCCTGCACCTGTTGGTGATCCTGATGCAACAACAAAAGCAATTATCTATGATTCTTGGTTTGACCCTTATTTAGGAGCACTCGCCTTGGTGCGTGTTTTTGACGGCAGCATTAAAAAAGGGCAGATGGTTAAGTTGATGTCTAATAATGAACAACACACTGTTCTTGATCTAATGTATCCACACCCACTTAAACGTCATAATACAAATGAGATTCTCTCAGGTGAGATCGGAATCGTTGTTCTTGGTCTAAAAGAGGTTGGAATCATTAATGTTGGTGATACGATTACCGATGCGGCCAATCCGGCTCTTGAATCAGTAGGTGATTATGAACCGGCTAAACCTTTTGTATTTGCTGGTATGTATCCTATTGATACAGATAAGTTTGAAGACCTACGTGACGCACTTGACAAGTTAAAACTAAATGATTCCTCTCTCTCGTATGAACCAGAAACTTCAGTCGCTCTTGGTTTTGGTTTTAGAGTTGGTTTTCTGGGTATGCTTCATATGGAAGTTATCAAAGAAAGACTTGAAAGAGAATTCGATTTAGACCTTATTGCTACTGCGCCTTCGGTTGTTTATCATGTGTATATGAATGACGGTTCGCTTGTAGAGGTGCAAAACCCTTCTGAACTTCCTGAGGTTAACCTGGTAGAAAGAATTGAAGAGCCTTATGTAAAAGCAACGGTTATCACGCCAACAGAGTATCTTGGAAATGTAATGAACCTACTTGTGAATAAACGCGGTGTTCAAAACAAGATGGATTATCTGAATGAAGAACGTGTTCTTTTAGAATATGAAGTACCTATGAATGAGATTGTTGTTGGCTTTTACGATACGCTTAAGTCTATATCTAAAGGATACGCAAGTTTTGATTATGATCCGACTGAGTTTAAACAGGGTGATCTTGTAAAACTTGATGTAAGGGTTGCGGGTGAAGTTGTTGATGCTTTATCTGTCATTGTACCTAGAACATCTGCTGATTCTCGTGGACGTGAATTGGTTAAAAATATGAAAGAGATTGTTCCTAGACAACTTTTTGAGGTAGCCATTCAAGCTTCTCTTGGATCTCGTATCATTGCGCGTGAGACGATTAAGTCTATGGGTAAAAATGTTACCGCTAAGTGTTACGGTGGGGATATTACCCGTAAACGTAAACTTCTTGAAAAGCAGAAAAAAGGTAAAAAACGTATGAAGGCTATTGGTAAGGTTCAACTTCCTCAAGAAGCCTTTATGTCTGTGCTGAAAATGGACTAAAATGCGTTGCATGGTATGTGAGGATTTATCATTCAAACATATCTGTAAAACCTGTCAATGCGAACTGCTTTCCCCTTCTTTTTTTAAACGTAAACTTCTTGGTAAAATTCCTGTCTACTCTTTTTATAAGTATCAAGATATAGAGTCACTTCTTTTAACGAAACATACAGACCTAGGTCATTACATCTATACAATATTGGCAAAAAATAGTTTTGCTTCTTTCTCTGAAAACTTTGAGTATGAAAACAGGGTCTGCTCTTTAAGTATAGATGACCATGTTAGAAGTGGATATTCGCATACGGCTATTTTAAATAAAGAGCTTAAGTCTGATTTGATCAAACCTCGTTATGCAAAGCTCAGAGCTACTTCTTCTACCTCCTACTCAGGTAAAGATTATCAGTTTCGTCTTTTGCATCCACGTCTTTTTAAGGTCAAATCCTTTGATGAAGAGGATGTTATATTGGTTGATGATATTATCACAACGGGTCTAACACTTACTCAAGCTATACAAAGCGTAGAAGCTGAGGGCAAGAATGTCCTTTTTTGTTTAACCTTAGCTGATGCAAGAAAATAATACAGAGGTTTAATTAGACAATGTATATATTACGAAGAATATATACATGTTTAATTAGAAAGAATTTACAAATTTTTCAATGAAAAAATGGTTATTTTTAAGAAAGTTCCTGTCAATGTTATTGATATTTAACAATTAAAAATATTAAAAACTACAATATTGAGCAAATGATTAAGTATTTTTTAAGAGTATGGCCCAATAGGTTTATGTTGTTTTTTTTAGTTATATTTTATATCGAAAATAAAATATTAAAACTAAACATAAAAAATTTAATTAACTAAAAAAATAATATTGTATTTATCTTTTAAATTTAATAAACTTACAACATAAATTAAATAGGCCTCTTTTTAAGCCTTATAATTCATTTCATGCATTTTATTAAAGATGTTTGATTACTCTAGGTGAGTTATAAGGTTTAAAAAGTGGCATTTAGTTTTATAATTAGCAAAAAGGCATACCTAATGAAAAATCTTCTAAAAACACTTATAACATTAACCTTCTCCCCTATATTTATCATAGGACTTGAAGCAGCGACAATTGAAAGTCTAAGTAAACGCATTAATAAGTATGGACAACTTGCAGAATTACATTTGCAAAGAGCACAGCTCCACATAAACAACAAGGATTTTGAGAAGGCTGGATCTGATTTACATAGAGCTATGTTGTTAGACCCTAAACTGGAAGAAGCTCAACTCTTTTTAGCTGAGATCTTAATAGATGAAAAGCAGGTGGAAAATGCACGTGGAATGCTGCATACTTTATTAAAGGTCTCAAAAAACAAAGAGATAAGAATTCAGGTCTATAGTTATTTAGGCGATACTTACATAGCAGAAGATAACACAGAAAAAGCGTTGGAATATTATAAAAAGATCCATGAAGAAAATTCGGCGAACAAGCAGATATATTATACTAAAACTGCAGATGCATATTATGACCTTGGTGATTTCAGAAACAGTATTAAAGTCTTAAAGATGGGTTTAAGTTCAGTGATGAAGAATAAGAACCTTATTAAAGAAAAAATTGTTGAAATTTCTATGGAGGAAGGACATTACAGTTTATCTCTGTCTATGTTAGATGAGTTAATAGCAGACAATGGGAATAGTGCTAAGCTGTATTACAAACGTGCAATGATTTTAAAAGAGCAGGGTAAAATAAAAGAGATGAACCTTGAGATTAAAAAAGCAAGGGTGAGCATGCACGAAAACCCTAAAACAGAAGCTGAAAACAGGAAGATTCAAAAACAACTAAAAGAACTTTATGCAAGCTTATAATATTCTATAAGAGACCCGTAGAAGTTCTAAAGATATCACGTGCATGACTTTGCAAAGTAATTATGTACTTTCATGAGCAAAAAGCATTAGATGTTTTGGTTTTCTAGTAAGAGTTCATATACTAAGTTATTAAAAATACTTGAAAGAGGGTCTACGTAAATCTCATTATACAAAACCCAGTGCTATTTCTACTACTTTTTACTCAGATAATTATTATAAATCATACCTCTTAAATCCACTAAATTTTTAAATAAAGTCCTTATTTTTACGTAATTTTATTTGTAAATATCTGTCTATACACTGATTGGAGAAAGAGCTAGATAAAATACTTCATTTTCATTGTATAATATTGACAAGGGAATACATAATGGGAAATCTTCACAAAATACTTATAGCATTGATCTTCTTCTGTATATTTATCATAGGACTTGAAGCAGCGACGATTGAAAGTCTAAGTAAAAGTATAGACAACTATGGAAAACTTGCTGAACTTCATTTAAAAAGAGCACAGCTTCACATAAATAACAAGGACTTTCAGAAGGCAAGGTTTGATCTAAATAGAGCTATGTTGCTGGATCCAAAACTAGAAGAAGCACAACTCTTTTTAGCTGAGATCTTAATAGATGAAAAGCAGGTAGAAAATGTACGTGGCATCTTAGGTACTATATTAAAGATTTCAAAAAAACAAGAGATAAGAATGCAGGCCTATAGCTATTTAGGGGATACTTATATAGCAGAGGGTAACACAGAAAAAGCCTTGCAGTATTATAAAAAAATACATGAAGAAAATGCAGCAAATAAGCAGATATATTATACTAAAACTGCAGATGCCTATTATGAATTAGGTGATTTTAGAAGCAGTATTAAAATATTAAAAACGGGTTTAAGCTCTATGATTGAAAAGGACCTGATAAAAGAGAAAATGGTTGATATTGCTATGCTTGAAGGGCACTATACTTTGTCTTTGTCTATGTTAGATGAGTTAATAGCAGACAATGATGATAGACCTCGATTATATTATAAACGTGCAAATATTTTAAAAGAGCAGGGCAAAATAAAAGAGATGAACCTTGAGGTTAAAAAAGCAAGAATTTCCCTACATAAAAACCCTAAAACAGCAGCTGAAAACAAGAAAATTCAAAAACAACTAAAAGAGCTTTATGTAACTCAATAGCTATAGGTTTACTAAAATGTGCTAAAATACATGAATATTAACAAAGCGTGTTCGTCAGGCTTTAGTGGGAAAAAATTATGGGATATTCAGACGAAGAGTTAGAAAGTACGTATGAAAACTTAGTTGACACAGCACAAACTGATGTGAGTGTCTGGAATTCTCATACTGTTTATTTTGATGATGAAGTCGTTGAGTATCAAGGAAAGTATTACATAGCCCTATGCAAGACATCCGCAGAAGTTCCGGGCCGATCAAAGGCAGGAATTTGGAAAGAGATTATCTATTCTGAGGAAGAAAATACTTTAGAAAACTCTGAATATGAAGATGATATATATGAAGAGACAACTCCCACACAAACGGTAAAACCAACTAAGGCTGAAGCAGAAAAAAAACCACAAACACAAGTTGATAAAGCAAGCCAAACAAAAAGTGCTACTGTAAAAAAAGAAGCTACCCTTACAAAAAAAGTAGAAAAAAAACCTGTTAACAAGCCCTTGGCTACAAAAAAAACTCTTAAAGAGCGAGAAGAAGAAAAACGCTCAAATGTAGAACTTACTAAAGTGACAGAACCAAAAGTAATGGCACCAACACCAATGAAAAAAATGGAAGTTGCTCCAAATGAACAAAGTATTGTCAATGAGATCTTAAAAGAGATGGAGTTTAAGAAGATAAAAGGCTTTAATACGGATGACAGTAATATCTGTAAAAACCTTATCTTACCTCAATCAAAAGACGCAGCTACACTTGAATGGAACTCAAGCCATCTTGATGTTATCTCTTCAAAGGGTGAGGTTACGAGACCGATCGATGGAAATGATGTAGCGGTTAACCTTAGTTTGACCGTAAAACTTAATGACACATCAGCTACACGCTTTTATACTCTTTGGGTTAAAGCCTTGGAAAAAGTTTTAAGCGATGAAGAGTGTGTTGAAGATGTTTATGAAAAATTGAGTTTTGAACATATTAAAGGGACAAATACAAAGGCAAATTCGGTAAGTGAAAACCTTAACTTACTAACCCATGGCTTGCATGGTACAGAAATCTTTTGGGCGAGTGGAAATAGAAGTATTGTAGATGAAACAGGACATATCATTAAAAGTAATCTGAGTAAAAACACAAAAGTACGTATATATGCAATTATAGTGAAGGAAGGTGTTGAAAAGCTCAAAAACTTCGATCTTATTGTAATGGCATAAAACTTTTATTGTCTCAATTTATGCTTTAGTAACAATTTTGTAACCTATTGGAAATAATTAACAGGTAAAATTAATTACTGAGAAAAATGTCCGATACTATACTTTGTCTAAAGGATGGATGTGATATTTTAAATCTATAGATAACTTAATAATTTTTAGTAGGATAATATTTGCTTCCATTTTTCAACTCAAACAGCGTGATAGGTCTTATTGATAAACAAACAGCTAAAGTAAATGTTGTTGATAAGATTAATATTATTTTAACGCCTTCCTTTTATTGGGTAAAAAAAGCTTTTTTAGAGGTGAAGTTTAGTTCAGCTGCTTTAAAATATGCACCTTCGATTTTTGAAGGAATGTTGCCCGAGGGTGATTATGCCTATTATGTTGTTAAGAAAAAAGATGGGTTTATGTTTTTTGCTTATGACCCTGATGAGATCATCCAAAGCTTAAAAAACAAAGGACTTAACGCGTCCCAAATTAGTGGCATCTATTTTGCACAAAATGAGTTGGAGAACATAAGCTCACCCGTTTCATGTAACCATGATGATGTTATTGTCTTACATGATGAAACGGTTCTTCAAGTAAAGAAATATTTAGTAGATGAATCGACTGTTGTACAAAACATTGATGATGTTAAACAACTTTCAAAACATAAAATCATCTTACATAAAAGCAGTGTAGCACATTCTATTAAAGAACTTAGACCCTTGCTTCTTACATTAGGTGCACTAATAGTACTTTACGCTACACAACTCTTTTTCAGTTATCAGCAGTATGAATCTGTATCGCAAAAGCCTTCTGTGTTTAAAGAATATAAACTTCCTCTGACCTTCATACAAAATAGTTCTATTGAGAAGAAGTTGAGTAAAAACTTTAAGGCACAAAAGTCATTTAGAAAACTTGTTTTTGCAATCTTGAAGTTACCACTTTCACAACGAGAACGTATTAATACATTAAGTTATGATAAAGAGCAGTTCAAGATCGTCTTTGAAGCAGATAATTTTGCTCGCCTGAAAGATGTGAAACTGAGTCTTGAAAAATCATTAGGTAATTTAGTAAAGGTAGAAATTACTAAAAATATTATGCAGGTGAAAATAAAATGATACGAAGCATTCACCCTTTTTACTTTCTTGGATTAATGAGTTTTTTACTGGTTGCATTGATATGGAAAAACAGTAGTATTCAAGATGAGATTACTTCTGTACAAAGCGAACGTACTCAGGCCAGGGCCATGGCTAAACGAATTGTTGACCTGAAGAAAGTAATGAAAACAGCTAACAAGTCACAAATAGATATCTTCTTAAACGGAAACCTTTTCGCTGGTTCAGAGTTGACACACAAAATAAATAACAAACGTTATGTTATAACTGCTAAAGAACTCAATGCACGTCAACTTCAGTCACTATTAAACCGTATGTTAAATATGAGTGTGACCGTGATGCAGTTAAAAATACAAAGAAGTGATGAAAAACACGTAAGTTTGAACATGGAGATAAGTCTATGAAAAAACTTCTTAAACTGTTTATCTACATTTTTGTTATGGTTGCTTTGATTATTGTGTTTCTACCAAAGGTCAATGCCTATTATGCGGCTGAAAAAATGATGAAAGACAAACAAGTTTATATAACGGATGAAAAAGTTGTAGATAATGGCCTTTCGTTAGAGTTGATCGATGCAAAGGTGTACTTTGATAAGTTAGAACTTATGAAGGTTGAAAATATAAAACTGTCTCCGTGGATCCTTTATAATACTTTGGAATTGAACTATATCGATATCAATGAAGGGTTTTCTGACTTTCTTCCACAAGATATTAATTCTGTTAAGGTTGAACATTTTTTCTATAACCCTTTATATATTAAGCTCAGTGGAGATAGTAGCGACAGCTTTTTTAATGGGGAAGTTGATATTTTAAATCGCATGATTAGGGTTCATTTAAATGTGGGTGTTAAAAGTGAAAAAAAATATAAAAACTTATTGAAGAAATTGAGAAAAGAGCCTGAAGAAGAAGGAGGGTATTATTATGAATATAAATTTTAATCGCTTTCTTATTATTCGCTATATGGTGCAACTACTTGTTATGGTCTTTATTGCAAAACTTATTGGTATGTCACTTTGGTTCTTCCTACCTAAAGAAGGTGTTCAGAATCACGTGAAAACGGACTTTGTTATGCCTTATATGCGCTACAGTATTGATGACTTTAAGCTCAAAGCTTCACAAATAAAAGCTACGGTTGATAGAGCTAATGCCTTGTCCATTGAGTCTATTATACTAAAAGCTATTTACAGGATGGAAAAAGAGAGTTTTATTGTAGTAGCGCCTAAAAACAACAAGGTAAAGAGTAAAACAATAGGTATAGGAGAAGTCTTTGAGGGTTACACTCTGAAAAAAGTGTTTAAGGACTATGTGGTCTTTGAACGCAGTTATAAGCAGTACCGTTTGTACATAACAAAACCAAAAATCGATAAACGTTGGAAAAATGTTCAACCAAATCCTGAACCTATTGAAGAAGATGTCCGTAGAATCTCTTCAGGTGAGGTGAAACAAGCTATTAGTAATCCAAGTGAAATTTGGAAAAATATTGGTCTGAAACCGCATATGTCAGAAGGTAAACCTAATGGTTTTAAGGTCTCTTTTGTCAGAAAAGGTACAGTGTTTGAAGCTTTAGGTCTTAAGGTAGGAGACATTATTCAAGGGGTTAACAATAAAGAACTTAAAAATAATGCCCAGGCCTTTAGTGCTTATCAAGAACTTAAAAATGCAAAAGCTTTGAAGCTAAGTATATTACGAAGTAAAACACCCATGGAGCTAGAATATGAAATTTATTAAAATATGTTTGATTATACTGATGTTAGGAACGACCATTACAGCCAAGGTAAACAATGATGATGAAGTAAATATAAACTTTAAAGATCTAAGCATTACTGAGTTTGTTGATCTTATGTCAAAGATATTAAAGAAGAATATTCTTTTAACACAACCCTTAGCAGGGAAGGTGGAGTTTTATTCAGCCTCTCCGGTTAAAAAATCAGACATTACCAATATTTTTATCTCTATTTTGGAGTCTAAAGGTTTTACTCTGGTTGAAAACGGGGAGTTTTTACAAGTAGTACGTTCAGCTGAAGCTTCAAAATACAATCTAAAAGTGATAGGTACCTGGGATAAGTCAGGTGGGACCCAAACAATGATAACCCAACCTATTCAAGTAAAAGGTGAAAATGTTGACCAGGTAGCAGCGAAGATCAGACACCTTATCTCCAAGTCTGCAAAACTCGTGACATTAAAAGAGTCAGGGGTAATGCTGCTTTCTGATTATCCAAGAAATGTAGAAACGGTTAAAAAAGTGGTACGTGAGATCCAAAGACAACGAAAATTTGAAGTCGTTATCATCCCTATAAAAAATGCAAAAATCACAACGGTATATCAAGAGATTACTGAGATCTCTAAAACTATTTTTAATCAAACGGTACCGGCAGAAGTTGTAAAGGTCATGCAAAATACTGATCTTAACTCGCTTGTACTTATTGGAAAAGACAGTAATATTAAAAAACTAGAAAGTTATATCAAGCGTTTAGACTCTTCTGATCAAAGTAATTCAGAGGGTGTTGAGATCATCGCTTTAAAAAACTCTGATGCGGCTAATGTGATGAAGACATTAGATGCGATAATTGCAAAAAAGACCTACGCGGATCCTGCACTTAAGCCCGATATATCTTTAAATGAAGAGATCAATTCAATTATTCTTATTGGCCCTGAAGTTTCAGTTAAATCTTTGATGAGGGTGATTGAAGTTCTTGATAGAGAGAAGTATCAGGTTTATGTAAAAGCTAGAATTATGGATTTTTCTAATAAAGATACGGAAGCACTTGGTGTTAAGTATGGTTTAGAAGGTGGGGTGGCTAACTCTAGCGGTATTTATACTATGGCAGCTAATTTTGGTGGATCAGCTATTGCAGCGCCTTTACTTGGTGCTACCTTGGTGGACGGTTTGGGTGATATTAGTGAGGGCCTTGCTATTGGTGCGACCTTGGACTTTTTACAGACGAACGGAGTATCCAAGACGATCTCTGAGCCATCTATTTTATGTGTGAACAATATCGAGTCATCAATCTATGTTGGTAGTACACTCTCGTTTCAAACAGGTACATTGACTAATGCAACAGGCGGTACAGTAGGTAGTACAGCAGCTGTTTCTAGTTCATTTCAACGTGAAGATGTTGGTCTTACCTTAAAGGTTAAACCACGTGTCTCCTCAAGTGATAAGGTAACCTTAGAGGTGACGGCTATTTTAGAAAATGTTTCTGGTATTGATCCGAATTCTTTACAGCCGATTACTACAAAACAAGAAGTAACCACACAGATTATCTTGGCACACGGTGAAACCATTGTTATTGGAGGACTTTCAAAAGATCAAACGCAAACAGTTGAAAACAAAGTGCCTCTTTTAGGTGATATTCCACTTTTAGGCGCGCTGTTCACACATAATGAAGATGTAATTGATAATCAATCAATGGCGATTGTTATTACCCCTTATGTCGTGACAAGCAGTGCCAGCCTTTCAAAGCTTCAAAAAAACCTTGGTATCTTAGGAAAAATGCAAGATCAGTATAACGCTGAAGTTTTTGCAAAGGTCGAAAAAGCAGCTAGGGATAGACTAAAGATTAGAGAAGAAGATGATCAAGGCTATAGTGCTTTAGATGAGT
>Ga0316204_10009765_pt1 | contig 12661 bp, 11 predicted proteins | sample 6monrhotite_MG_2_FD_205661 | JGI IMG/M metagenome (GOLD analysis project Ga0316204, IMG submission 205661) | Microbial mat bacterial communities from mineral coupon in-situ incubated in ocean water Damariscotta River, Maine, United States -... | ecosystem: Environmental > Aquatic > Marine >...
CGACAACGCCGATCCCGGCGAGGGTGGTTCCGACGACGGCATACAGCAGGGATGTCAGTCTCAGCATCTTTTGCTCTCTTTCCTTGGTTTGCGGCCAAGATACGCAACCCGTCCGGCGCGTCCTTGATCTTGCGCAAATCCCGCTGACAAAGATGCGCGTTCGTGAATGTGATTACGATGCAGCGCAGGACAGGCGCGCATTCATCACCCCGCTGTCGCCAACCGCCGAGCCAGCGATCACCCGACAGCCGGTCGTCTGTTCGGCCGCCTGCACCATCGCAGGCAGGATCGCCAGATGTTCGGCCCGGCGGGCATAGCCCATGCGAATCACCTGCACCTCGGGGCGCGGGCGATCAAGCCGCGAATAGACATCATAGCGCCGACCATCGATCTGAACGCTGCGCGGCGCAACACCCCAGTAGTCGGAGCCCGGCGACGAACAGCCGGTGACGCTCAGCACGGCCACGCTCAGCGCGGCAAGGGTCAGCCCATGTGTCATACCGCAGTTAAGCCCATGTCTGGTTAATGCAAGATTAACGCCAACAACCCGCTTGCCACCGCGGGCAGCTTCGGTTTATCAGGGCGGCGCGGGTGATTAGCTCAGTTGGTAGAGCGCTTCGTTTACACCGAAGATGTCGGGAGTTCGAGCCTCTCATCACCCACCATCCCCTGCATTCCCCCCCGAATTGACGTGTCGCCGCAGCCGCCCGACAACACGGTTACGCTACGTGTCCGGTCGCGAAATCCTTGGTTCTACGCTTGCCACGCCGCGCGCAGGTCCGTAGCTTTTTCGCAACGCAAACGCCGTTTGTCAGGGGGGACAGCCGCGCATTCATCACCCGGTCTCGCGGGGTGACGCGCGCATATTCCCCGCAGGCACAGGTCAACAGCATCCGTTCGAAGGAGCCCGGTATGGACAGTCCCGTCAGTTACGAAGCGCATGGCGAGATTGGCGTGATCCGCGTCAACAACCCGCCGGTCAACGCCACCAGTGCCGCCGTGCGGCAGGGGCTGGTGGCGGCGGCCGATCAATTCGCCGCCTCGGCGCAGAAAGTCGCGGTGCTGATGGCCGATGGCCGCACCTTTATTGCCGGTGCTGATATCAAGGAATTCGGCAAACCGCCGGTAAAGCCGCATCTGCCCGACGTGATCCATCACATCGAGGCGCTGGAAAAGCCGGTGGTCTGCGTGATCCATGGCACGGCTTTAGGCGGCGGTTTCGAGGTTGCGCTGGGCTCGCATTACCGCGTCGCCGTGAAGGGCGCGCGCATCGGCCTGCCCGAGGTCAATCTGGGGCTGATCCCCGGCGCGGGTGGCACCCAACGTCTGCCGCGCCTGATCGGCATGATCCCGGCCTGCGAGATTTTCACCTCGTCGCGGCAGGTCGGGGCAGAGGAATGCCTGAGCCTTGGCATTGTCGATGCGGTGATCGACAAATCCCCTATTGAGGCCGGTTTGGATTTCGCCCGGCGCGTGCTGGATCAGGGCCTGCCGGTGCGCCGGGTCTCGGAAATGTCGGTTGCGCCCTATGCAGAACCCGATCTTGCGGCGCTCAAGACCAAGGTTGCACGGGCGCAAAAGGGCCATGTGTGCCACCTGCGCGGCATCGATGTGGCGGTCGAGGGCGGCGAATTGCCGTTCATCGAGGGCATGAAGATCGAGCGTCAGGGCTTTTGGGATCTGATGCAGACGCCGCAGCGCGCGGCGATGATCCATGCGTTCTTTGCCGAGCGCAAGACCGCCAGCCTGCCGGAACTCAAGGGCATCGCTCCGCGTGCGCTGGGCCATATCGGGGTGATTGGCGGCGGCACGATGGGCGGCGGCATCGCGGTGTCCTGCCTGCTCAGCGGCCTGAAGGTAACCCTGATCGAACGCGACGCCGAAGCGGCACAAAAAGCCAGCGACGGCATTGCCAAGACCCTGACCGACAGTGTGAAACGCGGCAAGCTGAAGCCCGAGGCGCGCGAGACGCTGCTTGCGGATGCGCTGGTAACCTCGGCGGATTATCACAGTCTGGCGGAGGCCGATCTGGTCATCGAGGCGGTGTTCGAAACGATGGAGATCAAGAAGGACGTGTTCACCAAGCTGGACGCGGTCTGCAAGCCCGGCGCGGTTCTGGCCTCGAACACCAGCTATCTGGATGTCGACGAGATCGCCGCGATGACCAACCGCCCCGAGGATGTGATCGGGCTGCATTTCTTCTCGCCCGCGCATGTGATGAAACTGCTGGAAATCGTCGTCGCCGCGAAAACCGCGCCCGATGTCGTGGCCACCGGCTTTGCGTTGGCCAAGGCGCTGAAAAAGGTGCCGGTGCGCGCCGGGGTCTGCGACGGGTTCATCGGCAACCGGATCCTCAAGACCTATCGCACGGCGGGCGATCACATGGTCCTTGAGGGCGCGTCGCCATTCCAGATCGACAAGGCGCTGGTCGATTTCGGCTTTGCCATGGGGCCCTATGCCGTGGCCGATCTGGCGGGCATCGACATCGGCTATCTGACCCGGCAACGCCTGCTGCCCGGCCGCGATCCGCGGGAGCGCATCGGCGATTGGGGGGATGTGTTGTATCACAAGGGCCGTCTGGGCCGCAAAACCGCGCATGGGCATTACATCTATGACGCGCAGTCACCCAAGGGCCGCCCGGATCCCGAGGTCGAAGAGATCATCGCCGCCGAGCGCGCCGCCAAGGGGATCACCCCGCGCGATTTCACCGATGCCGAGATCGTCGAACGCTATATGGCGGCGATGATCAACGAGGGGGCCAAAGTGGTCGGCGAGGGGATCGCCCTGCGCCCGCTGGATGTCGATGTGACCAAACTCTATGGCTATGGCTTTCCCCGGTTCCGCGGCGGGCCGATGCATTACGCCGATCATATCGGGCTGGACAGCGTGCTGGCGACGATCAATCGCGAGGCGCAGACCGATGATTTCTTCTGGCAGCCCGCGCCGCTTTTGCAACAACTGGTGGCTGAGGGTCGTGATTTCTCCAGCCTGAACGAAGGATAAGTCATGAAAGATGCCGTTATTGTCTCAACCGCCCGCACAGCGATTGGCAAAGCCTATCGCGGGTCGTTCAACCAGACCCACGGGGTGACCATCGCCGGTCACGCCGCCAGCCATGCGGTGGCGCGCGCCGGGCTGGACCCTGCGCTGATCGAAGACGCGGTGTTCGGCTGCGCGATCCCCGAAAACGTGACCGGCGGCAATGCCGCGCGGCAAGTGGCGATCCGCGCCGGATTGCCGGTGACGGTTGCGGGCACCACGGTGAACCGGCTATGCGCCTCCAGTCTGCAAGCCATCGCGCAGGGTGCCCATATGATCCAGATCGAGGGCGCAAAAGCGATCCTCGCGGGCGGCGTCGAAAGCATCAGCCTGAACCAACCCAGCCCGCGCAATGCGCCCGAGCCCTGGATCCTCGAGCACAAGCCCGCGCTCTATCTGCCGATGATCGATACCGCCGATATCGTCGCTTCGCGCTACGGTGTCAGCCGCGAGGCGCAGGACGCATACGCCCTGCGCTCGCAACAGCGTATCGCGGCGGCGCAGCAATCGGGCGTGTTCGCCGATGAAATCGTGCCGATCGACGTGACGATGGCCAAAAAGGACAAGGTGAGTGGCGAGATTTCGCACCACGCGGTGACGCTGTCGCAGGACGAATGCAACCGCCCCGGCACCACGCTGGAAAACCTGCAAGCGCTGGAGCCGGTGCGCGGGCCGGATCAGTTCATCACCGCCGGGAATGCCTCGCAACTGTCGGATGGCGCGGCGGCGCTGGTCCTGATGGAGGCCTCGGAGGCCGCCAAGGCCGGGTTGCAGCCGCTGGGCGCGTTCCGCGGCTACGCCGTCGCCGGATGCGAACCCGACGAGATGGGCATCGGCCCGGTGTTTGCCATTCCGCGCCTGCTGGAACGCCACGGGCTGAGCATTGACGACATCGACCTGTGGGAACTCAACGAAGCCTTCGCCTCGCAATGCCTCTATTGCCGCGATGTGCTGGGCATCGATCCTGACAAATTCAACGTCAACGGCGGCTCGATCGCCATCGGTCACCCCTACGGCATGTCGGGCGCGCGCATGGCCGGGCATATCCTGCTGGAGGGGCGTCGCCGCAAGGCCAAATGGGGCGTTGTCACCATGTGTATCGGTGGCGGCGCGGGCGCGGCTGGTCTGTTTGAAATCTACTGAGGGGGGCCTGACATGGACCTGAATTACACCGCCGAAGAACGCGCCTTTCAACAGGAGGTCCGCGCTTTCATGAAGGCCAAGGTGGCCCCCGAGGCCGCCGCCAAGATCGCCGTCGGCACGCATCTGGACAAAGCCGACATGGACCTGTGGCACCGCCGCCTGAACGAACAGGGCTATCTGGCGGGGGCTTGGCCAAAAGCCTTTGGCGGCGGCGAATGGTCGGCTGTGCAAAAGCACATCTTCGAGGAGGAAACCGCCTATCACAACGCCCCGCGCATCGTGCCGTTCGGCGTCGGAATGCTGGCCCCGGTGTTGCAGGCCTTCGGCTCCAAGGCGCAACAGGACTATTATCTGCCGCGCATCCTGTCGGGCGAGGATTGGTGGTGTCAGGGCTATTCCGAACCCGGCGCCGGATCGGATCTGGCCAGCCTGAAGACCCGCGCGGTGCGTGACGGCGATCATTACGTGGTCAACGGGCAGAAAACCTGGACGACGTTGGGCCAGTTCGCCAACAAGATCTTCTGCCTTGTGCGCACCGATACAACCGTCAAACAGCAACGCGGCATTTCCTTCCTGCTGATCGACATGGACACCCCCGGCATCGAAGTGCGCCCGATCATCCTGATCGACGGCGTCCACGAGGTGAACGAGGTCTGGTTCACCGATGTGCGCGTACCCATCGAGAACCTCGTCGGGGAGGAGAACATGGGCTGGACCTATGCCAAATACCTGCTCACCCACGAGCGCACCGGGATCGCCGGGGTCGGTTTTGCCAACGCCGGTCTGGACGCCCTGAAACGGGTCGCCAGGACCGAGATGCACCACGGTCGCCCGCTGATCGAAGACCCGCTGTTCGCGGCACGGCTGGCGCGCATCGAGATCGACCTGATGGCGATGGCGACCACCAACCTGCGGGTTGTCGCCGGGGCCGATGCGGGTGCTGCACCGGGGGCCGAAAGCTCGATGCTCAAGGTCAAAGGCTCGATTATCCGCCAGCAAATCAACGATCTGGCGCGCCGGGCGGTGGGGCCGTGGGCGGTGCCCTTCGTCTCCGAGGATCTGGACAGCAACCTCTATCACCCCGGCCCCGATTATGCGGCCAAAGCGTCGAACACCTATTTGAACAACCGCAAGATCTCGATCTATGGCGGCTCGAACGAGGTTCAGCGCGGCATCATCACCAAAGCCATTCTTGGCCTGTAATTCAGGCTCCGAGGAGTAAGACACATGGATTTCAACCATACCGAAGAGCGCCGGATGCTGGCCGACAGCCTGCGCCGCACCCTCGAGAGGGGCGCGGACTGGGCGGCGCTGGCCGAATTGGGCGTTCTGGGCGCGCTGTTCACCGAAGACGAGGGCGGCTTTGGCGGCGCGGGCTTCGACATCGCCGTAGTGTTCGAGGAACTGGGTCGCGCGGGCTGCACCTTGCCGGTGCTCGAAGCCGGGCTGGCCGGTGGATTGCTGGCCGATTGCGGCAAGGCCGATCTGGTCGAGCAGGTCATCGCAGGCGATTTGCGCGTGACCTTGGCGCACGGCGAACCGGGGCTGCGCTATGATCTGGGACCGATCACCACGACCGCCAATGGTGGCAGCGTGTCGGGGCGCAAGACCGTGGTTTCCGCCGCCGAGGATGCCGATCTGCTGATCGTGTCGGCGATGGCCGATGGCGCGCTGGCGCTGTTTAGCGTCGATCCCAAAGGCGCGGGCGTGACCCTGCACAGCACGCCGTCGCTGGATGGCGGGACGGTCTCGGAACTGACGCTTGACGCGGCACCCGCGACCGCGCTTGGCGGCACGCAGGCACAGCTCGAGGCGCGCATCGCCATGGCAACGCTGGCGGTCTGCGCGGATGCCATCGGCTGCATGGACACCGCCAGGGACATGACGCTGGAGTATCTGCGAACCCGGACCCAGTTCGGTGTGCCGATCGGCAAGTTTCAGGCGCTGCAACACCGCATGGCCGATGTCGCGATCGAGATCGAAATGGCCCGCTCGGCGGTGATCAATCTCGCCGGTGCGATCGGCAGCGACGTTGCGCCGCGTGATCGCCAGGTCTCGGCCGCCAAGAACCTGGTTGGTCGGACCGCGCTTCTGGTCGCCGAAGAAGCGATCCAGATGCACGGCGGCATCGCGATGACCGAGGAATACGCCCTCGCACCCATCTCGCGCCGCCTAGTCGCGGTCGATCACCGCTTTGGCGATGAAGACTGGCATCTGGAGCGGTTCATCCGGCTGTCCGCATGACCGTCGCCGCCGATGCCTCGGGCACGGCGCGGCTGTTGGATTGGCGCATCGATACCGAACGCGGCGATGGCCGGGTCGCGGTCTCGATGCAGGTGCACGCCGACCACACCAACCGGCATGGCAACATGCACGGTGGCCTGATCGCCACCGTGCTCGATACCGCGATGGGGGCCACTGCCAGCTTTGTCAAAGGCGACGCCGGGCGGATCCCGTTTTCGACGATCTCGATGACGATCAACTTCATTGCGCCGATGCCGCTTGGCACGATCACCGCCACCGGGCGGATCATGGGTGGCGGGTTCAAAACCGTGTTTGTCGAAGGCGAGGCGCATGACCAGAACGGCACGCTGATCGCGCAATCCACCGGCACCTTCAAACGCGCGCCGATGCCCTGACCCGGGCCGCGTGCCTCATCTGTCCGGAAAATATCCACCGGGGGTTCTCAGGGGGGGCGTGCCCTCCCTGAGGCAGGGAGCGCGAGGGGCGGCAGCCCCTCGCACCTCCCTCACCCCCCTCACGGCGTATCCCCATTCGCGCGAATGGATCACCTTGCCCCGGCGGTCACAACAGGCCATCCTGCGGCCAGACAGGAGGCACCAACATGGCCAGAACGATCATCATTTCCGAACACGGCGGCCCCGAGGTTCTGACGCTTTCCGACCGACCCGTCGGCGAACCCGGACCCGGTGAAATCCGCATTCGCCACGCGGCCTGCGGGTTGAATTTCATCGATTGTTATCAACGCTCTGGCCTTTATCCGATGCAACTGCCTGCGGCGCTTGGCATGGAGGCCTCGGGCACCATCGAAGCGGTTGGCGCGGGCGTTACGCATCTGAAACCCGGCGACCGCGCCGCCTATGCCGCGCAACCACCCGGTGCCTATTGCGAAGCGCGGGTGATGCCCGCAGCACAGGTCTGCCCGCTGCCCGACGGGATCGATTTCGACAGCGCCGCTGCGATGATGCTCAAGGGGCTGACGGTGGAATATCTGTTTCACCGCACGGTGCCGCTGAAATCCGGCGATACGGTGTTGTTTCACGCTGCCGCTGGCGGGGTCGGGCTGATCGCCTGTCAATGGGCGCGGTCCGAGGGCATCACGCTGATCGCCACCGCCGGATCGGACGAGAAATGCCAGCGCGCTCTGGATCACGGTGCCACGCATGCGATCAACTACAACACGCAGGATTTCGCCGCCCGGGTGCGCGAAATCACCGAAGGGCGCGGTGTGGATGCGGTGATGGATTCCGTCGGGGCCTCGACGTTCGAGGGCTCACTGAATTGCCTGCGCCCATTGGGCATGATGATTTCCTTCGGCAACGCCTCGGGTCCGGTGCCGCCGGTCAATCTGGCGCTTCTGGCCGCGAAGGGCTCGTTGCAGATCACCCGCCCGACGCTGTTCACCCATATCGCCGGGCATGAGACCTGTCAGGCGATGGCGCGGCATCTGTTCGACAAGGTTCTGAGTGGCGACGTCAGCATCCGGATCGACCAGAAATTTGCCCTCGAGGATGTGCGCGCCGCGCATGAGGCGCTGGAGGCGCGGCAAACGACGGGGTCGACCATTTTGACGCTGTAGGGGGCGTTGCCCCCTCGCGCTGCGCGCTCACCCCCAGAGTATTTTGGGCAAGATGATGGGGGTCAGGCGGTCAGTTTGTGGGCGGCGAGGGTTTCGTAGGGGTCCATCGCCGCGTCGGCGAGGGATTGATAGGCCGCTGGCAGGACCGGCAGCGGCCCTTCGGCTGTGTCAAAACCGGTCGAGCGGTGCACCGCCTGATACCAGACCGGGGCCCAGACGCCGTCTTCGGGTTTGGGGCCAGCGGGCCAGCGCAGCATCCGGTCGGTATAGGCGATATCCAGTGCCGCGCAGAGCGCCTGCAGCATCGGGCCGGGGTTGGCGCGAATGTCGGTCGAATCGATTACCGGCGGGGCGGTTCCGGTGCTCTGACAGATGTGATCGAAAAGCTGCTGTTGCTGCACAAAGCCGATGTCATTCAGGTTCGGGGCTTCGCGTTTGCGCGCGTAAGAGGCAATGACCCGCGCCGGATGGCGGATCAGGAAGGCGTGGCGGCAGGCCGTCATCCAGCCGCGCGGCATCTGTGGCAACATGTGCTGGGTCATGTGTTTCTGATACCAGATCGGGCTGTCGATATCCGTGTCCAGCACGACCTTCTGGGGATCCACCGGCTGACTGGCAAGGATCGCGGCGCGCAGCGGGTGATCGAGCCCGGTTTGCGCCAGATAGGCGGCGTAATAGGGCTCGTCGCTGACCCGGCAATCGCCCCGCGCGCGAAACGCATACATCATCGCCGTGGAGAGGTTGCGCGGGCCGGACCACATGGCGATGCGCAGGCTCATGGCTTGGGCCGTTTTTCTGCAGTTTTTTCTGTGGTTCTTTCTGCGTTTTTCTCGGCGGCCTTGGCGGCGTTCCACAGCGCGTCCATTTCCGCGAGATCCGAGTCTGTGGGGCTGCGGCCCTCGGCGGCCAGCGAAGCCTCGATGACTTTGAACCGGCGGGTGAATTTCTGGTTGGCGGCGCGCAGCGCGGCCTCGGGGTCGATATCGAGGTGGCGCGCAAGATTGGCCATCACAAACAGCAGATCGCCGTATTCCTCGAATTGATCGGCGGGTGCGGCTTCGGTCAGTTCCTGCGCTTCCTCGGCGATCTTGGCCACCACCTGCCCGACCTTGGGCCAATCGAACCCCACCCGTGCTGCGCGTTTTTGCAGCTTTACGGCGCGGGTCAGCCCGGCGTGACCCACCGGCACGTCATCCAGAACGCCGGTCTGCGCCTTCGCGGCGCGCTCGCGGGCCTTGGTTTCCTCCCACGCCAGCGTCTGCGCCTCGGCGCTGTCGATCACGGTATCGCCAAAGACATGCGGGTGGCGCGCGACCATCTTGTCGGCGATGCCCCGCAACACCTCGTCGAGGGTGAAAAGCCCCGCCTCAGCCGCCATTTGCGCGTGATAGACAGATTGAAACAACAGATCGCCCAACTCGCCTTTCAACCCGTCCCAATCGCGCCGGGTGATGGCGTCGGCGACCTCATAGGCTTCTTCGATGGTGTAGGGCGCGATGCTGTCGAAATTCTGCTCGATATCCCACGGGCAACCATCCTGCGGCGCGCGCAGCCGGGCCATGATCATCGCGAGGCGCGGCAGCCCGCCATCGGGGTCGTGGATCAGCGGATCATCGGCCATGTCTTGCGCTCTCATTGTCGCCTCGGTTGAGGCCTTGTCCCAAAGCGGAGCGCCGGAGTCCACCATGCGCTTGATCAATCGAATCGCAGAGTGCGGCGCGGGGTGTCTGGAGCCTGACGGGCCAACGCGAAACGCCACCCGGTGAGGGGCGGCGTTCGTTGTGGTCCGGGAGCAAGGCGTCAGCGGGTTTCGACTTCGGTGTAGTCGCGGCGCGGATCGCCGGTATAGAGCTGCCGCGGGCGGCCGATTTTCAGCTCTGGATCCGAGATCATTTCCTTCCACTGCGAAATCCAGCCAACCGTGCGGCTGAGCGCGAAGATCGGTGTGAACATCGAGGTCGGGAAGCCCATCGCCTCGAGAATGATGCCCGAATAGAAATCGACGTTGGGATAGAGCTTCTTGGAGACGAAATACTCGTCCTCCAGCGCGATGCGCTCAAGCTCTTTGGCGACCTTGAGCGTCTCGTTATCGTCGATACCCAGAAGGCCGAGAACCTCGTCAGCCGATTCCTTCATCACCTTGGCACGCGGATCGAAGTTCTTGTAAACCCGGTGGCCAAAGCCCATCAGGCGGAACGGGTCGTCCTTGTCCTTGGCGCGTGCAATGAACTCGGGGATCCGGTCCACGGTGCCGATTTCGCGCAGCATCTCAAGGCAGGCCTGATTGGCGCCGCCATGTGCCGGACCCCACAAGCAGGCGATGCCGGCGGCGATGCAGGCAAAGGGATTGGCGCCCGACGACCCGGCCAGACGCACCGTCGAGGTCGAGGCGTTCTGCTCATGGTCGGCGTGCAGCATCATGATGCGGTCCATTGCCTTGGCAAGGATCGGGTCGACGACATAATCCTCAGCCGGGACGGCAAAGCACATGTGCAGGAAATTGCCCGCGTAATCGAGCGAGTTCTTGGGATAAACGAACGGCTGACCGATCGAATATTTATAGGCCATTGCGGCAATCGTCGGCAGTTTGGCGACCATGCGAATCGCCGCAACCTCGCGTTGCCAGTCGTCGTTGGTATCGGTCGAATCATGGTAAAACGCCGACATCGCGCCAACCACACCGACCATCGTGGCCATCGGATGCGCGTCGCGCCGGAAGCCACGGAAGAAATACTGCATCTGCTCGTGAACCATCGTATGGCGGGTCACGCGGTTTTCGAAATCCAGCATCTGACGAGCATCGGGCAGTTCACCGTAAAGCAGCAGGTAGCACACTTCGAGATGGTGCGATTTGTCGGCCAGTTGCTCGATCGGATAGCCGCGATACAGCAATTCACCCTTGTCGCCGTCGATATAGGTGATGGTCGAGGAGCAGGATGCGGTCGAAGTGAAGCCCGGATCATACGTAAAGACGTCGCCTTGGCCATAAAGTTTGCGGATATCCAGAACATCCGGCCCGGCGGTGGGCGAATAGATCGGCAAATCCAGCGTCTTGTCGCCAATCGTGAGTGTTGCACTTCCCTTGGATTCTGCCATCGATTCCCTCGCTCTTTCCCAGTGGTCAGCGGGTCCGCGCATCGGACACCGGTTATTCTATGCGCCCGATTGCAGCATCATTCAGCCGCGCAAGGGTTTCGTCTCGTCCCAAAACGATCATCATATCGAACACGCTTGGGGATACCATGCGTCCAGCCAGCGCGGCGCGCAGCGGTTGAGCCAGTTTACCAAGACCCAACCCGCGTTGCGTTGCGCAGTCGCTCACGATGGTTTCAAGTATATCGCGCTCCCAGCTAGCATTTTGCAAGTGCGGCGTCAATTCATTCAGTATACCACGGGATACATCATCCAGCGCTTTTGCCGCTTTCGCGTCCGGCTCTATCGGCCGGGATGTCAGGATAAAGTGCCCCCTTTCAAGGATTTGACCGAAATTCCGTGCTTTTTCCTTGAGCTGCGGCATAGCGCGCATCAATCCGTCTGTTTGCGCAACCGTCAGCGGCGCTGCATCGGTTGCCGTCAGGTAATCGGTCAATTCATGCAGCACTGCGGCATTTTCGGCGGCCGAGAAATGCTGCGCGGTCAAATGCTCCAGCTTCTTGAAATCCAGACGCGCCGGTGCTTTGCCGATACTGTCCAGATCGAACCACGCAAGCGCCTGACTATCGCTGAAGAATTCGTCGTCTCCATGGCTCCAGCCAAGGCGGGTCAGATAGTTGCGCAGCGCAGCAGCGGGAAAGCCCATGCGCTGATAATCCTCGACACCCAATGCGCCGTGGCGTTTCGACAGTTTCTTGCCGTCCTCGCCGTGAATCAGCGGGATATGGGCGAAGACCGGCACCGGCCAGTCCATCGCGCGGAAGATCTGGATTTGCCGCGCGGCATTGTTCAAATGGTCATCCCCCCGGATCACATGCGTGATGCCCATGTCGTGGTCATCGACCACCACGGCCAGCATATAGGTGGGCGTACCATCGGAACGTAAACAAACCATGTCATCGAGTTGCGCATTGCGGATCACCACCCGCCCCTGCACCCGATCCTCGATCAGCGTTTCGCCGTCACGCGGGGCCTTGAGGCGCACGACATGGGGCGTATCGGGGTGCGTCGCGGGATCGGCGTCGCGCCACGGCGATTGATACAGCGTGCTGCGGCCCTCGGCACGGGCCGCCTCGCGGAAGGCCTCGATCTCGGCCTGCGTGGCAAAGCATTTATAGGCGTGGCCGCGCGCCAGCATATCCTGCGCAACCTCAGCATGACGCTCGGCGCGATCGAACTGGCTGATTGCCTCGCCGTCCCAATCCAGACCGAGCCACGTCAACCCCGACAGGATCGCCGCCGTGGCCTCGGGGGTTGAACGCGCGCGGTCGGTATCTTCGATGCGCAACAGGAATTTGCCCCCGCGTCCGCGCGCATAGAGCCAGTTGAACAAGGCCGTGCGCGCCCCGCCAATGTGCAGGAACCCGGTGGGCGAGGGGGCGAAGCGGGTCACGATTGGGGCGTTCATCCGGTGTTAACCTTTCGGAAACCATGAAGAGGATAGGGTTGGGAAAGCTCTAGGCAATGATGCAGGCGATCTCAAGTGTCGAGCGGTGCCCCCCATGG
>Ga0316204_10009766_pt1 | contig 12660 bp, 13 predicted proteins | sample 6monrhotite_MG_2_FD_205661 | JGI IMG/M metagenome (GOLD analysis project Ga0316204, IMG submission 205661) | Microbial mat bacterial communities from mineral coupon in-situ incubated in ocean water Damariscotta River, Maine, United States -... | ecosystem: Environmental > Aquatic > Marine >...
GTGCCGGTGCTGAAAGAAAAAACCAGCGCCTATTGGATCGATGGCCTGGCCGCACTTGGGGTTCCGGCCAGTCCGGTTAACGACCTTTCCCAAGTCTTTGCCGATGAACAGGTCTTGCATCGCGGCATGAAAATTTCGGTGCCCGACGACCAAGCCAAGGGCGGCACCGTGGATCTGATCGGCAATCCCATCAATTTGTCAGAATCACCCGTCAGCTATCGCAGGCCGCCGCCCAGTCTGGGCCAGCACACGGATGAAGTCCTTAAAGACGTCCTGGGAATGAGCGATGCGGAACTTGCGGAATTGCGTGCCGACGGATTGATCTAAATCCGTTCAAGGCTGCGTTTTGATCCTATTGACCCAGTGCGCCGCCCAAGGATTTCATCAGGGTGCCGCCGGTCGCGCCGGTATTGCCGCTGCTGGCGGCGCAGGTTGTGACGATTTGCACAGCTGTCACGCCGACCCCCTGGGCCGAGGCGGTTAAGCCGCCACCTGCCGACGCGTTTAAAAATGAAGCCAGTGCTGACGCTGGAATTTCCAGCGCCGCCTTGTTCAGCGCACACGAACACACCGTTTGCGGCTGACCCTGCGTTTGGGTGCACCAGGATGTGAACTGGGTGCTCAATTCGGCTGGGTAGCTTTCAAGGGCGCGGGCGGGTAAGGCGGTCAACAAAACGGTCGCCGCGGCGGCGCATAAAACGGATATTCTCATTGGTGATCTCACATTGTAATTAGGAAAAAATCAGAATCGGTAGCCGTACCGGATACCCAGCGTATCCATGCCTTCATTAGGCGATGCCAGCCAGGCGTTGGAAACGTGATCGAAAAACACCGACACGGTATCCTGTTCGGTGATCCGGTATCCAGCCTCGATGGGGAAATAGAACAGGACCCTGGACCCCAGGGCTTTTCTGTCGGATTTCACCAGGGATGTTTCGCCGTTGTGCACGGCGGCCCCGACGCCCAGCGCGAACACAAAGTTTTCGCCCATCGATGTTTCCCATCTGGCGGCGCCGTACAGTTTGGATGTATCGCCGGTGGAATTCAGTGATGCGCCAAATGCCGGGCGGACCTGCCCGCCCCAAAGGGAGACTTCGGAATTGAAAATCAGTTCGATATTGCCATCAATCCCGCGCTCCCGGTTGAAGCCGCTCCACAGGCCACTGGTGTCATGATCAAGTACACCGATTTTAACTTCGTGCACCAATCCTTCAGCGTGTGCGGCAAGGGGCAAGGCAAAGAGGCAAAGGGCAAGAAGGGGACGGGTTAAATTTCGCATGTGATTGTTCCGAAAATTCACGAAGGGCGGAAAGCCGTGTCAGGGCGATTGCAGAAGACCTTGACGCGACCCATATAGGTATCGCTTATTGCAAATTGTACTCTTTATTTGCTGTTTCTGGATAGAGCCCCGGCTCTATAAATATTTTTCGTCAAACATTGTGAAACACGAGGGCTTAAAAGATGAAACATTTGGTTATTTCCTTTTTCCTGACGGTCATGTTTGGCCTTGGTTTGATGACGCCCCGGGCGGTGGCAGAAGAAACGGAGACAGGAAACTTTCAGATCATGAAGGCGACCGCTGATAAAGTGTGGCGCCTGAACAAGAACACCGGTGAAATTTCCGTGTGCAGTCTTGATGGGGAACGAATGGTTTGCACCTCAAGCTCAGAGGCTATGCGGCCTCCTGCCGTGACCTATGAAGAGCGTCAGGCAGAAAAAAAACGCGCGGTTGATGCTGAAAAAGAGAAAAACATGGTCTTTCTCGATCGGGCCCTGGCGGCCATTCGCTCGCTGTTCGAGGCTTCTATGGAACGCGGAAGTGGAGACGCACAATGACCCCCAGGAAATATGCAATCGTTGTCGTATCGCTTCTTGCTGCTGGTACAACCCTTGGCAATGTCGCCCATGGGCAAACCGGTTTTTTGAATAAAGCCAAGGGGGTGTTGGACACACTTGGTAGCGGAGCAACCAGCGGCACGGTTCCTTTAAGCACGAATGACATCGTTTCGGGGCTGCGCGAGGCGCTAAAAATAGGCACGGAACGGGTGGTTGCATCCATCGGGCGCACAGATGGTTTTAACACATCGCCAGATATCCATATTCCGCTTCCTGATACTTTCAGCAGAGTTCAGTCCGCGCTCAAGAAAGTCGGTATGGGTGCCCTTGGTGATGATCTGGAACTGAAACTGAACCGGGCTGCGGAAGCGGCCGTGCCAAAGGCCAAAGAAATTTTCTGGCAGGCGATTTCCAGCATGACGGTGCAGGACGCCCGAAAAATTCTGGATGGCCCTTCTGACGCCGCAACCCAGTATTTTAAAGGCCGCATGTCGGTACCCCTGAAGGATGAAATGCGCCCGGTTGTGGATGCGACGCTGTCGGAAGTGGGAGCAGTGCAGGCTTATGATGCGATGATCGGGGGCTATCAAAGCATTCCGTTTGTACCGGACTTCAAGGCCGACCTGACGGAATATTCTTTGAACAAGGCGCTGGACGGCGTTTTCCTGTATCTCGCTCGCGAGGAAGCGGCGATCCGCGAAAACCCGGCGCAACGAACTACCGACTTGCTGCGCAAGGTTTTTGCCAACTGACGGTGCCGCCCGCCGCCCACGTTAATATCGAAGCCTAGTGCGATTTTCTAGGCCCGGAAAACAGGTGGTCCAGCGAGATGGTGCCGGCACCTTTTAAGACCAGGTAAAACAATGGGAAGGCCCAGAGCAGACGTTGATCGCTGATTGCCGAATCCTGAACCCGGTCAAAGAACATGCCGATGGTTTCAGCCCCTGCACCATGGAAGACAATATCCACATAGGTCATCACGGCGATAAAGCCGAGCATGCCCATGCTTGCGATACGGGTAAACAGGCCCAGCAGAATGAGCACAGGAAGGATGAATTCCGCGTAGGTTCCCATATGTACGATCAGGCCGTAAGGGATTAGGGCGATGGCATCCGTGTCATAGTCACTGGCTTCGGCGATGGATGGTATGATCTGCATGTAGGCGCCGCTGCCGGGAACCAGGAAATCAGGAAAACCGCTGCCGACTTTGGTGCGAACAGAATTTACAAAATACATCAACAACACGCTGGAAAAAACCAGCCGGGACGACAATCCCAAAAACCATGATCCGGCGAGGCGCTGGAGCGTGAAAAAGATCAGATCATGAAGTCGTTCAAAAGTTTTAAAAATGGCCATAAAGCGTTCCCCCCGGGGTTTAAGTTAAATCTGAAAATCCGACGATCGCGCCCGTTTCAAACAGGGCGGCAAGATGACCGGATAAATCCAATGGCCCCGTATCAATAACCAGGGGGCTGGCCTGGCCAAGCGTGTGGCCATCGTATAGCGCCTTGATGAAGGCGTAGGCTACCGGATCAAGCACGCGAGTCTGTACCGTCATTTTGGGGCGCACGACCAGGGCCTGTTCACCCCGGTCCGGTAACTGACCGAGCAGGTTTTGCGGATCTTTTTCCTGATGGGCTTGCCAGATCGAAACAATGGGCCAATCTGATTTTAAAAACTGCACACTTGGGTGAAATTGCAGGCTTAAGTGTGCAACCGTTCCTTCAGGATTATCGGCCAGGTCTGCGATGCCAATAGGCGCTTTGTCGGCTGCGTGATAAGCCCGGTTCCAGGCCCATTCCAGGCGTGCAACGTCGCTTAAGTACGGCGTTGGGGCGGTTTCGCTCTGGGTTGCAATGAAATCTGCGAAATCTTCGCCATAATTCAGCAAAACGGGACTGCCTGGCAAAAAAAGGCGGGTGAAGTTTCTGGCGATGCTTTTGAAAAAATCATCGCCGACCAAGGCTTGGACGACCGGGTAAGTGTCGGCAAGGGCATCGATCAGGCCCACGGCCACGTTGTTGCGATATACATTAAAGCGTTTCAACGAGGTCCTGCCGTTGGTGTTTGAAATCGCTTCGGGGAGAGGGGACCCCGGGTCGCGCAAGGCGGCGGCGAATTGTTTTTGGGTCTCACGCCACATGGGGATTCTCGGTACGTTGCAGCGTACGCGTTACAATCGCGTCGGCAAGCTGTCCTTGGGCAAACAATTCAGGCCATTCTGGAATATTGTTATCCCATTCAATCAGGGTCGGAAGCGCCCCGGTGCAAGTTAACGTATGGGCATACAATTCCCAGACCGGGTCGATCACCGGGCGATCATGGCTGTCTATCAGCAGGCGTCCGCCTTCATCATCCCGGTCTTCATTGTGCCCGGCGAGATGAATTTCCCCGACGGCGGTCACGGGGAAGCGGTTTATGTAGTCTTTCGCATCGCGCCCGTGATTAATGCACGATACGTAGACGTTGTTCACATCCAGCAGAAGTCCACATCCTGTGCGCCGGGCGATTTCCGAAAGGTAATCCACTTCGTCGTAGGTGCTTGTTTCAAATACGATGTAGGTCGCCGGGTTTTCCAGCAACATCTTGCAATTCAGATGGCTTTGGACCTGATCCACATGGGCGCACACCAGGTCCAGGGTTTCATCGGTATAAGGGGCGGCCAGTAAATCGTTGAAAAATGCCGCGCGGTGGGATGACCATGCCAGATGTTCGGAAAACAAAGTGGGCTGATAGCGATCCACCAGGACCTTCAAACGATCCAGATGGTCGATATCAAGATCTTCGACGCCACCGATGGACAGTCCGACACCGTGCAGCGACACAGGATAAGCCTCTCGTATCGAGCTTAGATATGCATGTGGCGGCCCACCGGCCCCCATGAAATTCTCGGCGTGAACTTCAAACCAACCAATGTCAGGTTTGCCGCCAAGAATGTCATGGTAGTGGCAGGCTTTCAGGCCAACGCCTGCCCTGCTTGGGATGGTGGTGTCTGCCCTCGTCATTTAGCTCGGGATGTCGCGCTTAAGCTCGATAAGGCTGCCTTTGCGATCACCGGGAAGTTGCATCGATACGCATGTCCCCTTGGGAACGAGCGTGAAAGCATTGCCCTGATAGTCGACCTTGGACGTACCCGCGCACGTTGTGCCTGCACCGGCGGCGCAATCATTCTTTCCGGCCAGGGAAACGCCGTAGCATTTTTCCTTGCCTGCGGCTTGTGCGTCGGTAGCGGTAAATCCCGATGCTGCGGTAGCGATGGCACCCGCGATGATGGCGGCGGTAGCGGTTCTGCGGTTCATGGATCATATCTCCTGATTGGGTTGGCAAAATGAATACTCAATAGGTATGCCCCCAAAAAGGAAGGCAATGGAAATCACATCCATGTGAGGGTTTTGTGAGGATGCGGTGCGGCGACGCCAAACGAATTGTCTTGACTTTCAGTTTGTAAATCGGGTTATTGGCGCCAGCGACACTCCCCTCGGGGTCGATATTTGATCGATGGTCGGTTTGAACAGTTATCAACCGACACCTTTTTTTACAAACATATTTGGGCGTTTCGTTAGACCGGTCTCTGTCCTGGCTTTTGTCATGGGCAAACCGCGTTCGTAACGCTTGCATTGTGCTTGCACACTCGACGTCCCCGAAATCGGGGCGGTGGGTCGCTATGATTTTATTCAAGAAAGAAAAATAACAAATGACTGATTTTGCGAGCCTCAAACTGGCTCAACCCATCCTTCGCGCAATTGTTGACGAAGGTTACACAAATCCTTCGCCGATCCAGGCCAAGTCCATTCCGTCGTTGCTGGAAGGCCGCGACCTTTTGGGCGTCGCCCAGACCGGCACCGGTAAGACCGCGGCATTCGCCCTGCCCCTGCTGCACCGCTTGGCTGCAAGCGGCGGTAAGGCTCTTAGCCGCCAGCCGCGTGCGCTGATCCTGGCACCGACCCGCGAACTCGCGGGGCAGATCGATGACAGCCTTCGTACCTATGGCCGCAATGTGCCCCTGCGTTCGGCCGTTGTTTTTGGCGGCGTTTCCATCCGACCACAAATTCTGGCGCTGACCCGGGGTGTTCATATCCTGGTCGCCACGCCGGGACGCCTGATGGACCTGATGAACCAGGGCCAGGTACGCCTTGATATGGTCGAGGTCTTCATTCTTGATGAAGCCGACCGCATGCTCGACATGGGCTTTATTCGCGACGTCAAAAAAGTCGCCGCTGCATTGCCTAAAAAACGTCAGACAGTGCTGTTTTCGGCGACCATGCCGGGCACGGTTCAGGGTCTGGCTGATGGCTTGCTAAACGATCCGGTACAGGTCGAAGTCGCACCGGCGGCAACCACGGCTGAGAAGGTGGAACAGCGGGTCCTGTATGTGCAGAAAGACAAGAAGCGCGCACTGATCAGCGAGCTGCTGACCGACGAGAAGATCGAACGGGTGTTGATTTTCACCCGAACCAAGCATGGTGCCGATAAAGTCGCGCGTCACTTGCATCAAAGCGGTGTTAATTCCGACGCCATTCACGGCAACAAGTCACAGAACGCCAGGCAGCGGGCGCTTGCCGCATTTAAAGCCGGCCGTATTCGCGCCCTGGTGGCGACCGATATTGCCGCCCGTGGCATTGATGTTGATGGTGTTACCCACGTTATCAATTTTGAACTTCCCAACGAGCCGGAAAGTTACGTACACCGCATTGGGCGTACGGCGCGGGCCGGAGCGACAGGGGTTGCCATATCGTTTTGTGATCAAGAAGAGCGTGCCTATTTGCGCGACATCGAAAAAACAATCCGCCAGCGCGTGCCGGTCTTTGTGGACCATCCTTTCCATGCCGCCGAAATTGCCAATGATACCAGCCCGGCCAAGGCTCCCAACCGGAATCAAGGCCAAGGCAGGGGTCGAGGCCAGAACCAGGCTCGGGGCCAGGGCAAGGGGCAAGGTCAGGGCAACGGCGGTCGGAACCGCAATAATTCTCAGCGGTCCAGACGACCAGCGGGCCGGGCGGCTTAACGCCCAGCCAGCTTCATGATTTAAGTGCAGCCGGTTCTTCAGAGTCTCATTGGAGCCGGTTGCTGACGTTCAATTCCTGCAGAAACGGGATCCGTTTGCCGTGATCAAAACGACGCTCGCCGCCTTTGCCGCCCATATTATGCCCGGCGAACAAAGGGATTCAAAAATTAAACTGTGCTCGCCCGAGTGCATCAAAACGGAACTGCTTTCAGGCCTTACTGTGGCACTGGCGCTGGTTCCGGAAGCTGTGGCTTTTTCCTTCGTAGCGGGCGTTCATCCGCTGGTCGGTCTGTACGCGGCCTTCATCGTGGGGCTGATTACCGCCGTTATCGGCGGGCGGCCGGGAATGATTTCCGGGGCCACCGGAGCACTTGCCGTTGTCATGGTGGCACTGGTCGCTCGTCACGGTGTGGAATACCTGTTTGCCACCGTTGTCCTAATGGGCATCATGCAGGTTCTGGCTGGCATATTCCATTTAGGCAAGTTTATACGTCTGGTGCCTCACCCGGTGATGCTGGGTTTTGTCAACGGCTTGGCCATTGTCATTTTCCTTGCCCAACTGACACAGTTTCAGGTTATGGGCCCCGAAGGGGTGAAAGTATGGATGACGGGTTGGCCCTTGGTTACCATGCTGGGCCTGGTCGCCCTGACCATGGTTATCATCTGGGGCATGCCGAAAATCACCACCTTCATACCGGCACCGCTGGCTGGCATAGCCGTGGTCGCGGGGCTTGTCATCTTTATCGGTATTGATGTTCCTCGCGTTGGCGATCTGGCTTCCATCAAAGGCGGGTTGCCGTTGTTTCACATCCCCATGGTGCCACTGACTCTTGAAACCCTGAAAATTATATTCCCGTTTGCTTTGATTTTGGCTGCCATCGGTTTGATTGAAAGTTTGCTGACGCTTAACCTAGTCGGTGAAATTACCGGCAAACGTGGTGGTGCGTCACAGGAATGTGTCGCCCAGGGCCTGGCCAATACGGTGACCGGGTTTTTCGGTGGAATGGGCGGTTGTGCCATGATCGGCCAATCCATGATTAACGTTAAGTCGGGCGGACGGACGCGGCTTTCCGGTATTTCGGCAGCCCTGTTTTTGCTCACCTTCATTCTTGTCGCCTCGTCGATGATTGAACAAATTCCGCTGGCCGCCCTGGTCGGTGTCATGATGATGGTGGTGATTGGTACATTTGCCTGGCAAAGCCTGACCATATTGCGCCGTATTCCCCTGACCGACGCCATGGTGATGGTGCTGGTGACCATCGTTACGGTGATGTTCGATTTAGCCATTGCCGTGGTTGTCGGTGTTATTGTTTCGGCGCTGGCCTATGCCTGGAACAATGCGACACGTATTCATGCCAAGGCACACCTGAGCCCTGAAGGTGCCCGGGTCTATCAGATCGAAGGGCCGTTGTTTTTTGGATCGATCGATGGTTTCGGTGAAATTTTCGACCCACAAAACGACCCCGATGTCGTCATCGTCGATTTTGCGAACAGCCGGATTGTCGACCAGTCTGCTCTTCAGGCTATTGAATCCCTGGCTTTGAAATACGAAGGGCTGGAAAAGACATTGCAACTGCGCCATTTGTCTCACGACTGTCACCAATTGCTCAACCGTGCCGGCCAGTTAATGGTCGATTCCGACGACGATCCAAGCTACGAGCTGGTGGTCGATTATTCCGTTAAGACCGGAAACCTGGGTGGCGGTCACTGACCTTACGATTCCAAGCCTTTTATCGTGGCATGGATCGCGATTGCAACTTCATCAATTTTGATAGGTTTGGTCAGGTACTGTTTGAACCCTGCGTCGACGCCCTTTTGAATGTCCTTGCTCATGGCGTTGGCGCTAAGGGCGATGACGGGAATGTCTTTCGTGGCATCCATTTCCTGTAGCTTTTTCAGGGCCGCAAAGCCATCCATTCCGGGAAGATTGATGTCCAGGATTATCATTTCCGGTTTATTGTTTACGGCTAACTCCAAACCCAATTCGGCATTGTGGGCCGATATCATCGTAAGGCCTTTAATACGTTCGACGACCATCTCCATCAGGCTAAGATTGGCGGGATTGTCTTCCACGTAAAGAATAGTGCCGTTTACATCCGTTAATCGTTGAGGGGTATCACCCCATTCAGTCATTTGGAGCTTCGTATCCAGAGCATGTTCGCTTTCGCTCAAGGGAAGCTCTATCGAGAAAGTGGTGCCTTTGCCGACCTCGCTTTCCACGTTGATACGACCGCTCATGTTTTCAATGATTTGTTTGGTGATGACAAGGCCAATGCCGGTGCCTTCGATTTCTGTGTTTTCTGCACCAAGCCGACTGAACGGCTGGAACAATTCTGCCAGCATATCTTTGGGAATTCCTTCGCCGGTATCGGCGACGGAAATGCGTAACATGCCAATGGATGTCTCGTCGAAGCCGATGGCGATTTTGCCATTTTTACAGTTATACTTGATGGCGTTGGATATCAGATTAAGCAATGCTTGTCTGGACCGGGTATAGTCTGCACGTATCATAACAGAATTATTGAGGCCTTCTGCGACGGTGATCTCGATGCCATGGTTTTCTGCCATCGTATGGACAAGCGAGAGACATTCATCAAGGACGTTTCTGATAGAGACATCCTCAATAGACATCTCCATCTTTCCGGCTTCAATCCTGGCAAGATCAAGGACTTCGTTGATCAATTCCAGCAGATGTTGCCCGCCCTTGAGAATATGGTCGACGCTTTTCTTCTGTTCAGCCGTTAACGGCTCCTTGGGATTGTAGTCGAGCATTTGGGCGAAGCCGAGAATAGCGTTCATTGGGGTCCGCAGTTCGTGGCTCATGGAAGACAGGAATTCAGACTTTGCCTTGTTGGCTTTGTCGGCAATTTCTCTGGCCCCTTCCAGGGCCTTTTCGGCATTTCGCCGCTCCGTCAGGTGAGTATCCATGGAATCGAGAAACCGGTTCCCCGCGGTCGCGACCATGTCCAGCTCATCTCCCCGGGTTCCGGAGCCCGGCAGTCGGGTCAGTCCGGGCGCAGATGGGTCGACCTTGTCAAAAGCGGTGATAAGCCTGCCCAATGGATTGATGAGACGCGAACGAAGAAACCACGCCAGGGTTAGAATCAGGATGACGAGCAGCAGGCCAATTCCGATGGTTGCGACATAAAGGGTAATGGCCAGCGAATCTATTTTGGTCGAGACGACTTTTGTTTTGGCGAGCCGCAGGGTGGCTACGGCGTCTGTCAGGCTCAGCAGGGCGCGTATCGCCGGGGCGTCGTCAACGGAAACGAGTTTATCGGTTTGGCTGATCGTGTAACCGCCATTGACCAGCACTTCGGCACGGGTGATAGCAGCCTTGTATTTCCGGGCAACAGATTCAAGATCGCCCAGGGCACGTTCTTCCTCTGCCGAAACGCCCAATGCCCTGTACCCGTTAACAATGATATTTGATTCAAGCAATGACCTGTGGGTGTTAAGAAGGTAGCTATTGTTGTGGCGGAGCAGGTAATTCTTAAAATAATGGATCATCCCGCCGTAGCCGATCGCCCCTCGTAAAGCCGACAAATAGGCCTGTTTCTGGATGATGCTACGTTCGTTCTCAGACCATGACGTATTCAGCCTGGAGACATCCCGGACCAGATACCAACTGGTTGCAAGGGTTACCAAAGCGGACAGTATGAGGAGGGAAATCAACGTTTTACCAAGTCGGTTGATGGTCAGGGTTTTCAGAGCTCTGATCATTGCGCTTTTTTCTCCTCCGTCTTTAGAAGCGCAATTTCCTCAAGGCGTCGAATTCCAAGCTCAACCATCCCATAGACATCGCTTGGCGTTTTCCCTGTGATGTGTTGTTCTTCAAATAGCGGGGAGATTTCGATCACCGTGGCGGATTCCTGCAGTATGTGGCCGGCGATATTGACCAGGACCTGACCCGAATGCAGGTAAACCTGACTGGGCGTGATACGGTTGTCGTCACTGGAAAGAAGATTTGGCAGATTTCCGTCAAGTAACGTTTCCACCGCACTGTCGCTCCAATGTCTGTTCAGTTCGATCAACTTGATCTTGAAACGTTTGACCTGTTCAAGAACATTGGCCGGTTCCTTGCCGGAGAACTTGTTTGGCTCCATTTGGTTCAGTTTTTTGAGCCAATCACGATCGTTCGAGTGCATTTTCGCGTAAACGATGACGGCTCTGTTGATATTCTGCCAAAGGCCGTAAACGGGACTGGGCGTTAATCCCATGTCTACCGCGCGCTCCGTGCTTTGGCCGAATGCGGATGCGGGCGCGATCAGGATCAATGCCAGGACAGAAATTGTTTTTGCTAATTTATGCATGTTTGGAACGTAAAAAATGACCAGTTTCAGGGGGGTGGTTAAACTTCTATGTATATATAGAGTTTGGGCAATTAATTGCTACAATTAGTCGCTATCCAACGTGCCCATTGTGACAGCAGGTGCCGATTCTGGTCAATTGAAGTATACTAAAATACCGAACATCCTGATTAAGTTTACACCTTAGCGAAACGCGGGTTCATCGAAACTGCGCAGTTTGCGGGAATGCAGTGACGAACTGGCAACATTATCGCGCAGGGCTTCCAGGGTGCTTATTCCAATATGCAGATGCTGGTTTACCCGTTCATCATAAAATGCATTGACCATTCCCGGCAATGTCGGCGGCCAGAATAGCAGAAAGCCTACGTTGGTTGAGTTGATCGTTCATGTCACTCCCACGGGCAATTCAGATCCAAATGCCTCATCCCGTAAATGGCATTATGTACAAAATGTTCAATTGGTGGGTTTGGTAAGAATATTCTGCTTGTTACCCGACCCTAACGCCATCGCCTGAATCGAACCAGATACAGCAGCAATCCGGCACCAATAAACCCCACGAAAATCATGCTGAATTTATTGGATTGCGAATACAGGTGCAGCGACAGGTAGCCACCGACCAGAGCGCCGACGGTGGTGGCGGCAATGTGTCCGATCAGGCGTAAATCGTTGTCGTTTTCATACATGGTGACGGTCCACGCTACGACTTGGCCGATGCTGACCAAAATAAACATGTCCAGTAAGTGCATCAGCGATCCTTTGGTCTTGGGAAACGCAATACTAAGCGACGTAATTCTGGAACGCTACGGCGGAAGTGGATGCGACCTGGATAACCCGGAAAAATATCCGCGCCGTCGGTAAGACGATACCGAACTATGCCCTATTTTGATGTTCAATTTCACACCAATTTAGAGTATAATGACACATGAGTTGATCTCGGAGGCTCCCGTCTCTGTGGAGTCTTTGCGACCAATGGGCATCCTGAAAGTTTAAAGGAGGTTCGTTATGTCAACCGCATTAAAAAAAGACCTGCCGATCAGTAAAGACTCAGAAACCCTGCCATCTTCTCAGGTTGAACAGCACCCTTTGTTGGGTTTGCGACAAGAAGTTGACTCGCTGTTTGACAACTTCTTTTCAAGTTTCTCGCTAGGTCCGTTTGGGCGGGATCGTGATGTTTTCGATCCATTTCGTAAACTTGGTTCCGCTATGACGTTAACGCATGGCTTCATGCCAAGTATGGATATCAGGGAAACGGATAAAGAGTATCGGGTCAGCGCCGAACTGCCGGGTATGAACGAAAGTGACATCGAACTTTCGCTCGTTGATGGGCAGCTGGTCATTAAGGGCGAGAAGAAGGAAGAAATTACATCGGATGATGAAGGCCGTCATTTGATGGAACGTCGCTATGGCTCTATTTTTCGCTCGCTACCGCTTCCCGATGGTGTTGATGAGGATACCGTTGATGCGACCTATGACAAAGGTGTTCTCAACGTCTCCCTGAAGAAAACGGAA
>Ga0316204_10009767_pt1 | contig 12657 bp, 8 predicted proteins | sample 6monrhotite_MG_2_FD_205661 | JGI IMG/M metagenome (GOLD analysis project Ga0316204, IMG submission 205661) | Microbial mat bacterial communities from mineral coupon in-situ incubated in ocean water Damariscotta River, Maine, United States -... | ecosystem: Environmental > Aquatic > Marine >...
CCGATGACCAAAACACTCCTGATCCCCGAAGCCTGGTCCAAACGCGCGGATGTCATGCCCGAGGGCTGGAGCCGCATGTATGAATACTGCAATGCGGTCATGGAGCCTTGGGACGGGCCGGCGGCGATTGCCGCCTTTGATGGGCGTTGGGCGATTGCCGGTCTTGACCGCAACGGACTGCGCCCGATGCGTTATGCGCTCACCGATGACGATGTCTTTGTGGCCGGGTCCGAGACTGGCATGGCGCCGGTGGACCCGGTCACGGTTACCGAGCGCGGTTCAATCACACCCGGTCGCCTGATCGCGCTCGATATCGTCGAGGGCAAATTCTATCGCGAACAGGACATTCTCAACGAGTTGTCCGAACAACACCCCTACACTCGCTGGCTGGGTGAGATGGAAGATCTCGAAACCGTTGTTGGCCCGGGTTCGGAGGACCAGCTCTTCGGTGACAATGATCGTACGCGCCGTCAGGCTGCGTCCGGCTTCACATTTGAAAACATCGAGCTTGTCATCAACGCCATGGCCGAAGACGGCAAGGAGGCGGTTGGCTCGATGGGCGATGACGCACCCCTTGCAGTATTGTCGGAAAGCTATCGCCCCCTGTCGCATTTTTTCCGGCAGAATTTCTCTCAGGTGACCAACCCGCCGATCGACCCTTTGCGGGAAGGTCGGGTGATGGGGCTGAAGACCCGTTTCCGCAATCTCGGGAATATCCTCGGCCAGGGAGAGGCGCGTGCCAGTGTGCTGGTCCTCGACAGCCCGATTCTCAGCAATGGCGGCTATGAACGCTGGCGGGGGCATATGGGCGGCGCGGTTAAGGAGGTGGACTGCCTGTTGCCGCCCGCGGCTGCGAGCGGTGACGGCCAAACCCTTCGGGCGGCCATTGACGACGTAATCACGGAATGTGTCGCGGCTGTGCGCGATGGTGCAGCCCATCTCGTGCTGACCGATCATCGGCAGGATGCACAGAACGCGGCCCTGCCGATGATACTGGTCGCCGGCGCGGTGCACTCGACGCTCACCCGCGAAGGACTTCGCAATTTCTGCTCGCTGAATGTCCGCGCCGGCGAATGCTTTGATGCTCATTATGCAGCGGTGCTGATCGGGCTCGGCGCTACCACAGTGAATCCCTATCTCGCCTTTGACACGGTTACGGCCGGACGCGATGCGGTTGGCGGCGAACCTTGGGCGCGCGAGCGGGCGGGGCGCCTCAAGATCGCGCTTGATGGCGGGCTGCTGAAAATTCTGTCCAAGATGGGCATCTCGATAATTTCGTCTTATCGGGGCGGCTGCAATTTTGAGGTGCTTGGTCTGTCTCGTGCCCTGGTCGAGGCTTATCTTCCGGGTGTGGTCAGTCGGATATCGGGCATCGGCCTGCCGGGGCTGGAAGTCCGCACGGTAGACCTTCATCGCAAGGCCTGGCAGGGCGATGAGGCTCGTCTGCCGATAGGCGGTTTCTACCGTCAGCGCGCCAGCGGCGACCGTCATGCGCTCAACGCACCGGTAATAAGCGCGCTGCAAAGCGCGGTGCGCGGCAATGATGCCGAGGCGTGGAAATCCTATCGCGGCGCGATCCGCGATCAGGGTCCGATCCATTTGCGTGATTTGATGGATATGCGGGCAATCGGCCCCGCAATCGGCCTCGACCGGGTTGAATCGATCAATGGAATTCGCCGCCGTTTCGTCACGCCCGGCATGTCGTTAGGCGCACTGTCGCCGGAAGCGCACGGGGCACTGAACGTCGCCATGAACCGGATCGGCGCCAAGTCTGTGTCGGGTGAAGGGGGCGAGGACCCGGCGCGTTACAAGCCCTTGCCCAATGGCGACAACATGAATTCCGCGGTCAAGCAAATCGCTTCTGGTCGTTTTGGCGTTACCGCACAGTATCTCGGACAGTGCCGCGAGTTGGAGATCAAGGTCGCCCAGGGAGCCAAGCCCGGCGAGGGTGGGCAATTGCCCGGCTTCAAGGTCACGGACTTTATCGCCCAAATGCGTCTGTCGACACCGGGCGTCAGCCTGATATCGCCGCCGCCGCACCATGATATCTACTCGATCGAAGACCTGGCGCAGCTGATCTATGATCTGAAGCAGATCAATCCGGCCGCACGCGTCGGCGTGAAGCTTGTGGCGGCGGCCGGTGTAGGTGCCGTCGCTGCCGGAGTGGCCAAAGCCAATGCCGACATCATCAATATTTCCGGATCGGTCGGCGGGACCGGAGCGGCCGCGCTCTCCTCGATCAAGTTCGCGGGAGGTCCGCTGGAACTCGGCCTCGCCGAGGCGCACCAGATGCTGTCGCTCAACGGCTTGCGTGAACGCATTACCTTGCGCGCGGATGGCGGCATACGCACCGGCCGTGACATCGTCATTGCTGCCATGCTGGGCGCTGAGGAGTTTGGTGTCGGTACCGCCTCGCTGATCGCGCTGGGGTGTTTGATGGTTCGCCAATGCCACTCCAATACCTGCCCGGTCGGGGTCTGCACCCAGGACGATGATCTGCGCGCCCGCTTTGGTGGTTTCCCGGATCATGTCGTTAATCTGATGACTTTCCTGGCCCAGGATGTGCGGGAAATCCTGGCCAACCTTGGCGCGGCTTCGCTGGAAGATGTGATCGGGCGTTCGGATCTACTCGACCAGGTCTCACGTGGCTCTCAGGCATTGGATGATCTCGACCTGTCCGCGATCATGTCCCGGGCCGATGCCGTCGAGCGGCCGGCGCGCTCGACCCGGACCCTGCGCAACGATGTTACGCCCGCGCTGGACGAACAAATCATCGACGACGCCGCCCCGGCCTTTGATCGCGGCGAAAAGATGCAACTCGACTACGGCGTCAAGAATACCGATCGGGCCGTCGGGACCCGGACTTCCTCGCAAATCGTGGCGCGCTTCGGACCGGACGGGCTTGGTGCTGATCATCTCACGCTGCGCCTGCGCGGCTCGGCGGGCCAGTCTCTTGGTGCGTTCTCGGCAAAAGGACTGCGGATCGAGCTCGACGGTGACGCCAACGACTATGTGGGCAAGGGTCTGTCAGGCGCCAGCATCATCGTTCGGCCTTATGGCGGTGCAACCGAGGCCAATGAGGAGCACGCCATCATCGGCAATACCTGTCTGTACGGTGCCACATCCGGCCGTTTGCTCGCTGCGGGTCGGGCCGGTCAGCGTTTTGGCGTGCGCAATTCCGGCGCCGACGCGGTGATCGAAGGCTGCGGCACCAATGGCTGTGAATACATGACCGGTGGCACCGCCGTGATCCTCGGCCCGGTGGGCGACAATTTCGCGGCCGGTATGACCGGCGGCGATGTCTTCGTGTATGATCCCGACCGCCGCCTCGATGCCCGTCTCAATCGCGAGACGGTGCTGGCCTTCGAGCTGGACGGCGAGGCTGAGCGGCGTTGCCTGGCCATGATTGAGGCACATGCGGCCCAGACCGGGTCGCGTGTGGCAAAGCGCCTGCTTGCCGCTTGGTCCGCGGAACGGGGGCACTTTGTCCACCTGCGAGGTGAGGAAGTAGTGAAACGCGAGCGGGCGGCCCAAGCGCTGCCCTGTGACAGTCAGACCGCCTGAATGAGGCGAATGCCTGACCTTGATAATTGATATTGCGGCGCAACAAGGGCATTGGTCCCGGCAGAAATTGGGCGTAAGACACCGCCCGGACCAGCCGCAAGGAGCATGTGATGCGGATCGACAAAATCTCCGTGGGCGAAAGTCCGCCTGAAGACATCAATGTCATCATCGAAGTCCCGGTCGGTGGCCAGCCGGTCAAGTATGAAATGGACAAGGATGCGGGCACGCTTTTTGTCGATCGCTATCTGCACACGCCGATGAGCTATCCGTGCAATTACGGCTTCATGCCGCACACATTGTCGGAAGATGGCGACCCGATCGACGTGATGATCGTCGGTCACACCACGCTGGTGCCGGGCTGCGTCGTGCGCGCCCGGCCGATTGGCGTTCTGCTGATGGAAGACGAGAGCGGCATGGATGAGAAAATCCTTGCGGTTCCGCACCCCAAGCTGTCGCCGCTCTATGGCAAGGTCAATGAGCCGGATGACATTCCGGAGCCGCAGTTGATGCGCATCAAGCACTTCTTTGAGCACTACAAGGACCTTGAGCCCAATAAATGGGTCAAGGTCATCGGCTGGGGCGATGCAGCCAAGGCACGTGAGCTGATCCTCGAATCGATCGAGCGCGTGAAAGCGTAATTGTGTTCGAAGAGTGCAATGAAAAGCCCCTGACCGGCTGGTCCGGGGCTTTTTCTTTGGCGCTCGCCTAGACCATCCGCTTGCCGAAATCCTTGAGAATCTCACGCGCTGCATTGTGGCCGGGGGCACCAGTGACACCGCCGCCCGGATGGGTGCCAGCGCCGCACTGGTAGAGATTCTTGATCGGACAGCGATGGTCGGCATGACCGAGGACCGGCCGAGCCGAGAAGAGTTGGTCCAGGCTAAGCGCACCATGAAAAATGTCGCCGCCAACCAGGCCGAATGTGCGCTCGAGATCTTTGGGAGACAGGGCTTGATAGCCCAGGATGCTTTCCTTGAATCCCGGCGCCCAGCGCTCGACCGTGTCGATCATCACCTGGGCCACGGTGTCGCGATGATCGTCCCAGTCACGACCGCCCGGCAGCTCTGGTGCGACATGCTGGCAGAACAGGCTGGCGACATGTTTGCCATCGGGTGCGAGCGTGGAGTCGAGTGTCGACGGAATGAGCATTTCTATGATTGGTTCTTTCGACCAGCCATCGCGCCGGGCATCGGCATAGGCGCGCTCCATATAGGCCAGAGACGGGGCCATGATGATCCCTGCGGTAAGGTGGTCCCCCTCACCAGGAAGTGCGGTGAAGCTGGGCAGGCGGTCGAGCGCGACATTCATCCGGAAGGTCCCGGAGCCGCACTTGTAGTGGCGGATGCGCTCGCTGAAATCGGCGGGCAGGGCGGCCGGATCAATCAGGGAGCCGAACAGGAGTTTCGGGTTGAGATTGGAGACAACAGCGCGTGCGTGCAGCGTCTCGCCACTGTCCAGAACTATGGTTCCGGCGCCGCCGCCCCCGACCCGTATCTCGCTGACCGGGCAGTTGGTGCGGATTTCGACACCGTTTGCTTCGCAGCAGCGGGCCATGGCCTGGGTGATGGCGCCCATGCCGCCGATCGCATGGCCCCAGGCGCCTTTCTTGCCATTCACCTCGCCGAACAAATGGTGCAGCAACACATAGGCACTGCCGGGCGTGTAGGGGCTGGCGAAATTGCCGACAATGCTGTCGAAACCGAACAGGGCCTTGATCGGATCGCTTTCGAACCATCCATCCAGCCAGTCGCCGGCGGATTTGGAAAACAGGTCCAGCAAGTCCCGGCGCGCGGTCATGGACATGTTGCCCAAGCGTCCGCCCAGATTGGCAGCTTTCAGGAGCTCCGGTATCGCGCCGAGCCATCCGCCTTCCGAGAGATTGGGCGGTGTCTCCAGCACAAGGGCGCGCAGCGTGTCGGCGACCACTTCGAGTCGTGCTTCGTAGTCGGCCAGCCGGTCAGCATCGACCGCTGAGAATTTGCGGACCTGCTCCCGGGTCAGCCCATCGCCGGCGAGGAGATACCCGTCTTCGAGTGGGAGGAAATTGCCGATCGTGCGCGCGACGATTTGCAGGCCATGACCGTGCAGGTCGAGGTCCTCGATCACTTTCGGATTGAGCAGGGAGACCGTGTAGCTGGCCACCGAATTGCGGAAACCGGGATGAAACTCCTCGGTCACAGCGGCGCCGCCGACCACGTCGCGGCGTTCCAGAACCGTGACCTTGAGACCGGCCTTGGCGAGGTAGGCAGCGCAGACGAGCCCGTTATGGCCGCCTCCGACGATCAGGATATCTGCGTCGGCGCGGGTCTGTCCGGGACGCGGCGTGTGCGTATCAAAGAGAGCGTTCATGGCGCGGGAGATTGGCCGCGATGAAGGAAAAGCGCAATGGGACGCAGAAGTTGTGCCGAGGCAGGCTAAGTCAGCCAAATGCGCCCGCAACATCGCGGGCCAGAACGAGTGCCCGACCTTCCGCGATGATGACGCCATGCTTTGTCTCGCAGGTCGTGCTCAGGTCGATCAGGTGTTTTTCCGGACGCAGCCGCGTGATCTCGACCCGCGCGACAAGGGATTCGCCAAGCGGCGCATTGGCCAGAAAACGGGTTTCCTGCTTCAGATAGTTGGTGCCCTCGCCTGGCAGGTCGACACCAAGCAGATAGGAAAACATCCCGTTGATCAGTGCTTCGGGCACATGTGTCTCTTCCAGGGGCGCACTGGTTAGCGTGTGCAGCTCGCGGGCATCGGCCGGCGTGAATGTGCGTTCGGTGCGCGCGGACTGGCCGATGGTGAGCGGACGGGTCATGACGATACCTCTGTCTCGCCGATACAGGTCACCACGCCGTCTCCAATGCGGGTGACCTTGAGGGAGATCCGGTGGCCGTGCGAGGTGTCATCCACCAGCTCAGCCTCGAAGCGCAATGGCTCGCCGACCGGGCTGGGGGCGGGGTATTGGGTGTTCTGACTGATCTGGCGGGCTCCGGGAATGATGCGGTCGACCAGCCCGCGAAGTACCGAGCACAAAAGGGCACCATGGGCGACAGTTTTGCCGAACCGGGTTCGAGCAGAGAAATCCGGGTCGACATGGATGGGATTGTCATCACCGGACAGGCGGGCGAACGCGTTGAAATCGGCTTGGGTGAAAGTCCGTTCCAAGAACACGTTTTTACGGGTAAGGCGGGGTTTGAGCGCGGTCATTCGACGAGTTCCGGCAATGGCAGGAGATGCTTCTGGACCTTGCCGGCCGCCGTGCGTGGAAAGTCCGTTGCCCGCAAGAAGTGCCGCGGCACCTTGTAGCCGGCGAGCCGCTCGCGGCACCAGGACCGCAAACTGTCATCGCTGGTATCCTGACCGTCGCGGAGAATTAGATGGGCGCAGCCGACTTCACCCCATTTTTCATCGCTGACACCGGTCACCGCGGCTTCAAGTATGGCCGGGTGTTCGTCAAGCACGTTTTCGACCTCGGCCGGATAAACATTTTCGCCGCCGGAGATGTACATCTCCTTGATTCGACCTGCGATATAACAATACCCATCATCGTCGAACCGGCCCAGATCACCACTTTTCAGCCAACCATCCGTGGTGAAAAGCTTCGTTGTTTCGTCATCGCGGTGCCAGTAGCCGGGTGTAAGTCCGGGGCCGAAAAACTGGACCTCGCCGGTCGCGCCGGCGGCAAGTGGTTTTCCGTCCGGGGTCGCAATGCGGGCCTCGATGAGGAGTTGGGGTTTGCCTACCGAGCCGATCTTTTCGAGCGCGTGATCGCGATCCATCAGGAAAGCGGTCGGCCCGGTCTCGGTCATGCCAAAACCGTTGCAGACCACGGCGCCGCGCGCGGCGAAGGCCTCAATCAGCACGTCGGGCATCGGCGCACCACCACACGACCAGTGTCGCAGTCGGGTCAGATCCGTTGTCTTGAAATCCGGGTGCAGCGAAAGTTCGCGATATACAGCTGGGACGCACAGCATGACATCAAGCTGGCCGCCGTCGATAAGTTTCAGGGTCACGCCGGCATCAAAGCCCGGCAGGATGTGGATCAGGCCACCAGCCATCAAGACCGGCATCGTGTGAAGATTGATCCCTGCCGTGTGGAAGAGCGGCAGGAAGTTGAGGCTGGCATCGCCATCGCGCAGGCCAATCGCCTGGGAGATGTTGATGTAGTTGACCAGAGCCATCCGGTAGGTCTGGACCACGCCCTTGGGTCGGCCGGTCGTGCCGGAGGTGTAGATCAAATACCAGGTTTCCCCGCCCGGCCAGGCCGGACGCCCCGGGTGCGGTTCCGCGGCATTGCGGGCGGTCGTCCAGCCCTCTTCGAGGTCAAGTACGGCAATGCCGTGCGGCTGCGAAGCTTCGGCGGCGATGGCTGCATCCTCCGCTCCGGTTAGCAGGAGGCGTGGCTCGCAATCGGCGAGCAGGTCGGCAAGTTCCCGCGCCGGCATGCGCCAGTTGAGCGGCGCCAGGATGGCACCGAGTTTGGCACAACCGAACAGGGCTTCGAAAAACTCCACGCGGTTGCGGCACAGAATGGCGACGCGATCGCCGGCGACCACGCCATGGTCTGCCAAGACTTGTGCGGCTTGCGCGCTGCGTTTGTCGAGCGCGGCATAGCTGACTGTCTCGCCGGTTTTGACAACATGGAAGGCGGTTCTGTTGGGCGTCAGGTCGGCGCGGCGCGCGGTGATGTCGGTCAGGATGTCCATCAGCTATCCATCTCCCGAGGCGCGAGAAATGCCGCCATTCGTGCGCGTGTTTCCGGTCGAACCAGGAGTTCGCAAAAGGCTGCACGCTCACGATCCAGCCTGGCGTCCAGCCCGTCGCTTGCTGACTGGTCATGCAGCAGGCGGCGGCTGATCGTTGTCACCAGCGGATCGTGGGCGGCAAGCGTGTTTACGAGCTTGTCCAAGGATACCTGGAAACTGTCAGCATCTGCCAGCCGGTCAACCACGCCCATCTCGAAGGCAGCAACGGCGCTGATCCGGGCATCCAGCGTCAGCCAAGCGCCGGTACGGGCGGTGCCGATGCGCTCTGGCATCAGAGCCGTCCAACCGCCATCCGGAGCGAACCCCATTTTGGCGTAATAGGGCTGGATGAAGGCGCCGCGCTGCATGATGGCTGTGTCGCAGGCCAGCATCAGGCCGATCGCTCCGCCGGTCACGGGCCCGTTCACGGCTGCCACGCTGGGGCAGGGCAGGGCGCGCAGGGCGAGAATGGCCCGGTTGAGCGCACTGACGACCCTGTTGCCGAAGGCTTCAAGCCGGATCGGGTCGTCCGCCCGGACGTGAAATTCGCCGATATCACCGCCGCTCGAGAAAGCTCGGCCCTCGCCGGACACGACAACCGTGCGTGCATCGGCGCAGTCGCCCAGAGCGACGGTGAGTGCGTCGAGCAGGTCGGGGGTCAGTGCATTGCCGCGTTGCGGACGATTCAGGCTGATCCGGGCGATGCCGTCATGGCGGGTCAGAATAATCGGCTCTGTGGCGGTGTTTTCAGTCATGGTTTCAGGCCGTTGGCAATAAGGTCGGAGACGACCCGGGCGATATCTTCCGGGTCGCGCTCACGCTCCCAGATGCCAAAACGCAGACCCATGAAAACGCTCATGCCGATGAGGGCCCAGGCGCGTTTGCCCTGGTCGCCTGCGCGTACCTCTCCGCGCGCCTCGGCCTCTTCCAGATTGCGCTGATAGCGCTCCATGAAAACATCATAGTGAGCCTTGTAGGCGTCCGGCGCGACGAATTGGCTCTCTTCGATAATTCGGTACAGATTCGGGTGGGCTCGCGCGAATTCGATGTAGGCGACCAGGCCGCGATGCTCGGTTTCGAGTCGATCAGGGGCATCTTTTACACGTTCAGCGATCCAGCCGCGTGTCATCTCGCCCATATGAGCGACCAAGGCGCGGAAAATCTCGTCCTTGGAGTCGAAGTAGACATAGAAAGTTCCCAATGCCACCGAAGCTCGACGCGTGATGTCGCCGATTGAAGTCGCGTGGAAACCATTCTCTCCGAACGCGCCCTCAGCGGCGTCCAGGAGCTTGTTTCGGGTGCGTTGACCGCGGGCGGTTTTGGGTCGTTTGTCGACCGTGCTCGTTTCAGAAGTTGACATATGATTCAGTTTTCACAAAATGGATCCTAAATCAATATGGCACGATCCAGCAAAATTTGGACGGTCGAGGGGAGAATTGAAACGTGGGCAATCCGCTGCCGCACAGACCAGATGAAGGTGGGCGCCCGACGCAGCACGTGACGCTGCGCGACGGCAGGGTCATGGCCTATCGTGATCTTGGAAGCGGTCCCGCCCTGTTGCTGGTTCACGGCTGGGCGGCTTCCAGCGAATTTTTCGACGATGTGGCGCGTGATCTTTGCGACGAGTTCCGGGTTCTGGTGCCTGACCTGCGCGGTCACGGCGCAACGCCGTCTGGTCCAGGGCCGATCTCGATAGCCGACCTTGCCGACGATATGGATGACTTTCTAGCTGCGCTTGACCTGACACAGGTGGTGACGTTGGGCTGGTCGATGGGAGCCACTGTGGTGTGGTCGATGATCGAACGGCACGGTCATGATCGGCTGGCCGGTATGGTGATTGAGGACATGAGCCCGCGTATTCTCAATGATGAGGGCTGGGCTCTCGGCATGTCCAGCGGCATGGATGTTCAGGCATCCTTGCGGGCGACTGCCGCGATGCGCGCCGACTGGCCGGCCTATGCTGCTGCTTTTGCCCCACGCATGTTCGCTCGTGACCGGGCTGCGCGGGAACCGCAAATCGTGACCGACGCCCTGACTTTGCTTGCGGCCCGCGACGCCAATGCCATGGCGGATTTGTGGGCATCCATGGCGCAGACGGATCTGCGCTCAACTCTTCCGGGAATGGCCATCCCGGCGCTGATCGCTTTTGGCGAACTCAGCGATGCCTATGGCCCGGAGACGAGCCGCTATCTCGTCGAAACCCTGCCCGCCGCACAGGCCCACGGGTTCGCCCACTCCGGGCATGCACCGCATCTCGAGCAACCGGAAGAGTTTGTTGACGCGGTCCGTAACTTCGCCCGCCAGGCCCTGGCGCAGGCGACATCAAATCAGACCTTCGAGGGGAGTATCACATGAAACAACTCAAGACCCTGACGGGCACCGCGCTTCTGTTGAGCACGGTTGCCGCATCAGCCCTGGTCGCGGCACCCGCCGTCGCCCAGAGCGATGGCGCTTCGCAAACTCGTGACGTCATTACTGTAACCGCCCGTCGCCGGGAGGAAACGCTGCAGGACGTGCCGCTGTCTGTCACCGCCATGAGTGGTGAAGACCTGGAACGCATGGGGGCTATCGACATTGTCGCGATCGCCGACACCACGCCGAACATCACACTGGAAGTGTCGCGCGGTACCAATTCGACCCTGTCCGCCTTCATCCGCGGTGTCGGCCAGCAGGATCCGGTTGCCGGTTTCGAAGCCGGTGTCGGCATCTATGTTGATGATGTCTATCTCAACCGTCCGCAAGGCGCCGTGCTCGACATTTATGACGTCGACCGGATCGAAGTCCTACGCGGCCCGCAAGGCACGCTCTACGGCCGCAACACGATCGGTGGCGCCGTCAAATACGTGACCCGTCGCATCGATGCCGACGAGCCGACACTGACCGCGCGCCTCGGTTTTGGCAGCTATGGGCAGTTCGACACCGTGGTGTCTGGCAGCGCCCCGCTCTCCGACACATTCCGCGTCGCCGGCACGATGGGGCGTTTCACCCGTGATGGGTTCGGCGAAAACCTGATCACCGGTGAAGACAATTACGACAAGAATGTATTTGGCTATCGCGTCTCGGCCGAGTGGGAGCCAACCGACAGCTTCTTCGTCCGCCTCGCCTATGACAGCGTCTCCGATACGTCAAACGCTCGCGGCGGCCACCGCCTTATCCCGGGCGCCCTGTCCGGCGCGCCGGTTCTTCGGGACGTTCATGACACCCGGGCTGGGTTGAATGTGATCGACCAGGAAGTCGAGGGTGACGGTCTTGCCCTGACGGCTGAATGGGAAATCAACGAAAACTGGACCATCCGCAATATCCTCGCGGACCGTTCGGATACCTCGATCACGCCCATCGATTTTGACAACCTGCCGTCCGGTGATCTCGACGTTCCGGCGATCTATGAGAATGAGCAGTTCTCCGAGGAATTCCAGCTGCTCTACTCCGGTGAGCGCCTGAATGGCCTAGTCGGCTATTTCTATCTTGATGCCAATGCCACCACGGTGTTTGACGTGCTGCTCGAGAACCTCGGTGCAGCGATCGCCCTGCCCGGACTGAACGCCCAGACATTCGGTGATGTCGAAACCAAGACCTGGTCGGTATTCGCCAACTTCACTTATGATCTGACCGACGAGTTCTCGTTGACCCTGGGTGGGCGCTACACTGAAGACGAGCGGACATCCACCGTCCTGCGTCGTACCTATATTAATGGTTTCTCAGAATCCTTCGGCGGGGCAGGTATCCCGATCGCGACCACGTCGGACTTCAATGGCACCAATTCCTGGGATGATTTCTCGCCGACGGCCTCACTGGCTTGGCAACCCAATGACGAGAATAATTTCTACCTGACCTATTCCCGGGGCTTCAAGGGCGGCGGTTTCGACCCACGGGCACAGACAACCGGAACTCCGGACTTCGACCAGAGCGGAACGGTCGAAGCCGATGAAATCTTCCGGTTCATGAGCTTCGACCCGGAAACCGTCGACAGCATCGAGATTGGCTGGAAATACGAAGGTGACAACTATCGTCACAGCCTGGCCGTGTTCAACATGGACTACACCGATATCCAGGTGCCCGGTTCGGTCGGTATTGATACCGATAATGATGGCATCAATGACACCTTCACCGGGGTTACCACCAATGCCGGTGCCGCCACGATCCGCGGTATCGAGTATGAAGGTTCGATAGGCCTTGGGTCTGACGTCTTCAACCCGGGTGACTATATGACCCTGGGTTGGGCGGTCGGCCTGCTGGATGGTGAGTACGACCAATTCATCAACGCCTTTGGTGTTGACGTGTCAGACCAGGTCGTGATCCAGAACACGCCGGAGAGTACGGCCTCGGCCACGCTGACCTATGTCACTCCGCTGCGTGACGGTGA
>Ga0316204_10009769_pt1 | contig 12657 bp, 13 predicted proteins | sample 6monrhotite_MG_2_FD_205661 | JGI IMG/M metagenome (GOLD analysis project Ga0316204, IMG submission 205661) | Microbial mat bacterial communities from mineral coupon in-situ incubated in ocean water Damariscotta River, Maine, United States -... | ecosystem: Environmental > Aquatic > Marine >...
GCAACCGGCGCATTGAATTGAAACTCACGCAACGCTAGAGGCGTGAATTTTACAACTGATCGGTTGCTGGATGCCTATTCTCTTCTTCATTGTTGTCATCGACCTGATCGGGTTCGGCGTAATCATTCCGCTATTGCCGTTTTATGCGGAGTTTTATCACGCCAGCCCCGCCGAAGTCGGCTTCGTTATGGCGACATATTCGTTCACCCAGTTCCTGGCAGCCCCATTTTGGGGACGCATGAGCGACCGGGTTGGACGCAGGCCGGTGCTGCTGATCAGTCTCGCAGGGGCGGCGCTGTCTTATATTTGGCTCGGGTATTGCGAGACCTTATGGGCATTGTTTGCCGCACGCGCCGTCGGTGGTTTCATGGCGGGCAATATCTCCACCGCCTTCGCTTATGTCGCTGATGTAACGACGCGAGAAAACCGTGCGAAAGGTATGGGGATGATCGGTGCGGCGTTCGGTCTGGGATTTATTATCGGCCCCGCGCTGGGGGGGATTCTTGCCGGCTCCGACCCGGTCAACGCCGATTTCCGAAGCCCGGCTTTTGCTGCCGCTGGATTGTCTGCCATCGCATTTGTTCTGACCCTAACGATCTTAAAAGAATCGCTGTCTCTGGAAATTCGCCAACGATTGGCCGCCCAGACTCCGCAAACCCGCCGTCAGCAGTTCATTCGAGTGGCAACAAATCCGGTGGTCACACAGCTGCTACTGATCTCTTTTCTGGCGACCTTTGCCTTTGCCGGGCTGGAGGCGACGTTTGCCATGTGGTCACGCCGCCAGTTCGGCTGGGGACCAGAGCAGAACGGTTATCTGTTCGCATTTATCGGGGTTCTTGGGGCCCTTATTCAGGGGGGCCTCATCGGCCGTTTGACCAAGAGATTTGGTGAAGGGAACCTGATAATTCAGGGTTCAATTGCCCTGACCATCGGGATATTTCTGATTCCCTTTTCCCAGACACTGCCGGTTCTGGTTGTTGCCATGATGATCGCCGCCTATGGCTTTTCTGTTATTTCTCCGGCGCTCAGTAGCTCGCTGTCACTTCAGGTCGGAGAGGACGAACAGGGCGGCATGATGGGGGTGTCGCGTTCGGCAACCACACTGGCGCGGGTCGCAGGCCCCGCCAACGCTGGATTATTGTTTTCATTTTTCGGTCGAGACTGGCCCTATTATGGCGGCGCACTGGTATTGGCAATCGTGGTTATTCTGGCTATTCGTGTGAATATGCAGATACCGAAGAAGACAAATACTGAGAGATCGTATAAATGAACAGAAAGTCCGCTTGATCCCCCTGCTCGCTTCCCCTATATAAAGCGCCTTGAATTCCGGAGAACTTCCATGAAAAACGACATTCACCCTGACTACCATGAAATTACTGTCCAGATGACGGACGGCAGCACGTACACAACGCATTCCACCTGGGGGAAACCGGGTGATACGCTGAAGTTGGATATTGACCCTAAAACACACCCTGCCTGGACCGGCGTACACCGCCTGCTCGACAGCGGTGGACAGCTGGCCAAGTTCAACAAACGGTTTTCCGGGCTTGGGCTGAAATCCTAATTTAGGGATCTGAAGCACCCTACATTGGGGTTACTGATCATCATTTCATTAAAAAGTGCCGGAAAACCGGCACTTTTTTGTTTTTGTTGAATCGTTAAAATCCAACAGTACTCAATTTTAAACCCAATATGAGCTGTCAGGAGCAGACAAAAACTCATATTCCGAGATAATGCGTTTTTATTGATCGGAATTTAAGTATATTTTATAAATAACGAATCGCTTCGGCGTATGGGATTATTTACTGGTTCGAGGGGACGCGTTCGGTTGAGTTACCCAGATACTTGGGATGTTTGGATAATTAGTTAATCGTTCGCGAAATGAGGGTTCGATGTCACGCCAGACTCATTACGAAGTACATGTCTTTCAACACGGTCGCTGGAGTATTCATGCCCAGTTTGCCTCCAATGAGCAGGATACCGCCATTGAAGAAGGCAAGACCCTTGACCAGCAACCCGGCGTTGACGCCATTAAGGTGGTCCGCGAGGTTTACGACAGCGACGAAGGCACACATCGCGATTTCATCGTTTATAAAAGTGCCAACGCTCCGCCCGCCGATGGTGATGAACCAGGCTCCCGTCATGTTGCCGCTTCCCGCCCCCAATGGGCCGAGGAGGAGGATCACGAAGAAGACGGGGATCATGATGATTTTGGCGGTTCCTTCGGAAGTGATCAGTTTGACTCACCGAGGAAAAAGAAAAAAAAGGTAAAAAAACCAACGACTGTAAGCGCAATTCTGGTCAAGCTTTTGCTGGTTACGCTATTCAGTATCTGCATCGCCGCCATGGTCACCGTTGGTGCCTCGACTTTCCTTCATGGCAAAGTGTTGTTTGGTGTCCGGATGGTTGGCAACGCCGAATCAAATTTCCTGTTTGTCGCTTTCGTCGGCACGTTTCTTTTGAGCGCCATATACCTCGCCTATACGTTCCTGCAGGGAGCCACACTGGCCGAACGCCAGCAGAAGCAACGCACCAGAAATGCCGTTAGGGCCCAGAAAAGAACACAAGTCCAGAATGCTGCCGCAGCCAAAGCCAGCAAGGCACAGGATCGCAAAAGGGCCCGACAGGATGACGAGGAGGCCCGCAAAGACCTTGGGCGTGCGATGGAGGGAATTGAGGAATTTGAATCCCCGGGCGCTGATGAAAAACAGAAAGCGGACGACGAAACCAATGAACGGCTGAAGCAGGCGCTGGACGGCGGCGACAATGGCGACGGCGCAGAAGTTTCAATTGCAGAAGCCGGCGCCGCCTCTCTGTCTCCCCATGCGGAGAAGCAGAAAGCCTACATGATGAAGTTCCTGAACGACACGCTTGAAGGGGCAAGTACTGATCATAAAAAGCTCGATAATTTTAACAAATTCGGCGTTAATCTGTTTTTAGCCGGAGCCTGTGAAACATTGTCCCAAACTCGCGAACTCGACGAGGCATCACGTGCTAAGGTATTGGCCGACAGCGTTCGGGTGATGGGTTTTAAAAAATCCCACGCTGCCACCTTCGCCGGGAAATATGAAGAGTACCTGATGCAGGACCCGCGCTATATGCAGATGTTCCAGGCAGGTCGAAATTCCATGAATACCTATTACCAGGACGAAGATGCCGCCTCACGTCATCTCGAAAGCTCATTGACGGAATGGAACAAACCCAAAGTCAAAGAGGAACAGTCTGGTCCTGTTACCGTGCTGTTTACGGACATCGCCGGTTCCACAGCGATGACCCAGGCACTGGGTGACGCAGGCGCCCAGAAGGTCGTTCGCGCCCACAACAGGATCGTTCGCGATGCCCTGACTGACCATGCAGGCAAGGAAATCAAGCATACTGGCGACGGCATTATGGCCTCATTTGCCAAAACCACGGACGGCGTTGCCGCCTCAATCCAGATGCAACGCCATACCATGGCCCACAACCAGCAGAACCCGGACCTGCCTTTGGGCCTGAAGATCGGCCTTAACGCAGGTGAACCGATTTCCGAAGACAATGACCTGTTCGGCTCCACCGTACAGATGTCGGCGCGCATTGTTGACAAGGCCCAGAAAGACGAAATTTTTGTTTCAGAAATTGTCCGCGGTATTTGCGAAGGCAAGGGCTATAAATTCGTCAACCGCGGCGGCTATGAGATGAAAGGGTTCTCTGAACCTCCCACACTTTTTGAAGTCGTCTGGCGAGAAGACGGCCAAGCTGCTGCTGAGTAGCCTTTATTTTTTTTCGTTCGCAGGCCTTGCGAATGAAATCCCTCTCACATATTTCTATTTAGACGGTGGATGCCTGATGAGGGTTTGCCGTCGAAACCGTCTGGATGGTCCAGGCACCAGAAGGGTTCGGCCTTTGGCGGACCCGTGGATCCCATGTAGCTTCTTTAAGGAGAATATGGCTATGCGTACACTCGATTTTTCACCCCTATTCCGTCACTCCGTTGGTTTTGATCGCATGCAGAATTTGCTCGATGCCGCTGCTCAGCGCGAAACAGCCACCAACAGTTATCCGCCTTACAACATCGAGCAGCTTGATGATGATGCATATCGGATCACCATGGCCGTTGCTGGATTTAGCGAAGCTGATCTGGATTTGACCGTGACTGAAAACAGCCTTGTCGTTACCGGAAAACCAAGCGATGAGGCATCAGAAACCGCCAAATACCTGCATCACGGCATCGCCGGACGGGCTTTTGAGCGTCGTTTCCAGTTGGCCGATCATATCAAGATCAAAGGTGCCGAACTGGTCAACGGAATGTTGAGCATTGATCTGGAACGTGAAATTCCGGAAGAAAAGAAACCACGCAAAATAGCGGTTTCGACTAAGGCGCTTGATCACAAAAAAGCTGCGTAATCAGGTTGTCAAACTTGTAAGCTGCTGAGGGCTGCCGAAGAGCAGCCCTCAGTCTTACATGTAGCGCTGAAATGTGGCCCGGTGTTCGTCAGTAATTGGCACGGACTTATTTTCATTGGGGTCAACGAACACTTCAACGATATGTCCCGTCGCAGCCGGTTTATCGTCACCTGAGCCAAACAGGGCGACACCGAATGTCACACTTGAGGTGCCTATTTTTTCCACGCGCAATGCGCCTTCCACGGTATCGGGGAAACTGAGCGAGCGATGAAATCGACAGAGCGATTCCACCATTTGAGGGCTAGACGGATCCTTCAGCCAATCGACGCCAACCTCGTCCATTATGAAGCGGACGACGACGGCTTCGAAATAACGATAATAGAGCACATTATTGACGTGCCCCAACATATCGTTGTCCCCCCAACGGGTCGGAATGCTGATGCTATAGGGGAAGTCCCTCACGCGTTGGTTACGCAGTTTTTCCGTCATGAAATCTCATCTAATATCAATTAGTTATGTAAATTTGAAGCGGGTCTCAAAACTGAACGAGGGCCGCCCCATTTAGGAGTAGCCCTCGATCAAACACCTCAAACCTGTCAAACTCGCCTGATATTTTTTTTATTTGTGAAAGGACTGTACCCAACCCCTGCACCATCGGTCAATAGGAGAATTGATTCCACGGTGAGATTGGTCCGAATCAGAGATATAAACAAAAAAAGCCGCTCCGAAGAGCGGCGAGTTTTAACAGGGAGGCGTTGAAGTTAGATGACTACTCATCCAGGAACCAAATTAGATTTAATTTGTAAAAATCCGGTTAACAAGAGCACTATGCTGACACATGGATCAGCTTACCGCCCTCGTCATTTTGTCACTCTGGGTCATCATTCCAGCACTACATGTCATTGCCAGCCCCAACGGTGGCGCATGGACGCCTCCAGAGGGGTGTCGCTGTCCCTTTGGGCCGCGCGTCGGGTGGTTGGTGATTGTCGTGATGCTGGGATTGATCGGCTGGTTTTTGTTTCTCAGGTCTCGTAAGTAAACGATGACTTGACCATATCAGGACTTGAAAAAGCTCTCTGCACCGACGCGGGCTTGTTGTTTTAACATTATCACCCCTTCGACCCTGGCGATTTCTTCTTTCAGTTCCTCAATATACTCACCAAGCGCCTCAATCGATAATTCATCCAGATTTTTCTTTTCCGGCTGTTTTTTTATCGGTTCCAGTTCATCCACATCCATTTTCCTCGCCTTCCTTTACCGATCCGCCCTTGTATCCTGAGGAGCAAAATATTAGTACCCTGAAAGATAAACTACCAGATATGGAATCCAAACATGACTGACTCCAGCGAAATGAACTGCATCGAGATCCGCGAGCCCGGTGGACCCGACGTTCTGGAAATGACGACCCGGCCAATTCCCGCACCTCAATTCGAAGAAGTCCAGATCAGGGTGATCGCCGCTGGCGTCAACCGGCCCGACTGCATTCAACGCCAGGGCCATTACGCCCCACCTCCAGGTGTTACGGACATTCCCGGACTTGAAGTCGCAGGTGAAATTTCTGCAGTCGGTGAAGGTGTAAGCGGCTGGGATGTCGGCAATAAGGTTTCGGCATTGGTGGCTGGCGGTGGCTACGGAGAATTCGTCGTGGCACCGGTTCAGCAATGCCTACCGGTTCCCGAAGGTCTCAGCATGATTGAAGCCGCAGCTCTTCCAGAGACCTTCTTTACCGTGTGGACCAACGTATTTGAACGCGGTGCCCTCAAATCAGGGGAAACGTTTTTGGTACATGGTGGATCCAGTGGCATCGGCACAACCGCAATTCAGATTGCCCAACAGATGGGCGCGCGGGTCATGGCAACGGCGGGAAGCGCTGAAAAATGTGAGGCCTGCCTTAAGCTTGGTGCCGAACGGGCGGTCAATTACCGTGAAGAAGATTTTGTTGAGGTGGCTAAGGAATTTGGCAGCAAGGGCGTAGATGTTATTCTGGATATGGTCGGCGGTGACTATATCGCGCGCAATATCAAGGCCTTGGCCCCGGATGGGCGCCTGGTCAACATCGCTTTCCTGAAAGGCTCCAAGGCCGAAGTCAATTTCATGCCGGTAATGTTAAAACGCCTGACCCTTACCGGATCCACATTGCGCCCACAATCCATCAAGCGAAAGGGCGAGATCGCCGCAGCGCTCAAAGAACAGGTCTGGCCGTTAATCACCAAAGGTGTGATTCGGCCCGTTGTCCATGAAACGTTTGAGCTGTCCAAGGCCGGAGCGGCGCATGAGCTGATGGAGAGCAGCCAGCACATCGGAAAAATTGTTCTGACGGTTGGGGAATAATACCAAGATTCGCTGTTTGACCGCGGGGTATTCGGGGGGGTATAAAGGCGCCCGTTGATCTGCGTATTACCGGGGTATTACCCGGTTGACTTCTGGAATGGGAAAAAGACCATGGCGCATCCCTTGATGCCAAAGGCTAAAGCCGTTTGGCTTGTTGATAATACGGTTCTGACCTTTGAACAGGTGGCCGAATTCTGTGGCTTACATGAACTGGAAGTTCAGGCCATTGCAGACGGAGAAGTCGCGATTGGCATGCAGGGCATGGACCCGGTCGCCGCTGGCGAATTGACCGCCGAGGAAATCACACGCTGCGAAGCCGATCCGAACGGTCAACTGAAATTTCTGGATGCGGGTTTCCCCGATTCACGCGCCAAACAAAAGGGTGCGCGTTACACCCCAGTATCCAAACGCCAGGACCGGCCCAATGCCATCGCCTGGCTGGTGAAAAACTATCCGGAATTGAGCGACCCGCAAATTTCCAAGATGATCGGCACCACCAAACCGACGATTACCGCCATCCGGGAACGCACCCACTGGAATATGACCAATATCACACCGCAAAACCCGGTCGGCCTTGGCCTGTGCAACGGCCCTGATCTGGAGAAAGCTGTGGCAATTGCCCGCGCTCGCGCTGGTACGGTTCATACGCCGGGTGCAGCGACAGCACCCGATGGCGTTATTGCTCAGACTGTGCCCGTGGTCGAACCCAAACCCGAACCCGAGGTCGAACCAACCGCGGAATCAGTGTTTGGTGCCCCGGCGTCAGACGAAGAAACAGAACCGAGCGACGCCTGAACCGGTTAATACCTGATTAGAAAAACCCGCCTCCGTTAATGAAGGCGGGTTTTTCTTTGTCTAACCTGTAACGGGGCTTAATCGGCGACAGGAACCGTGTAGTTCAGGCCCAGACGCCCGCCATCGACATTGATGGTCTCACCCGTGATATAGGCCGCATCGTCACTGGCCAAAAAGGCTGCGACCGAGGCAATTTCTTCGGGTTTTCCCAGCCTTCCCATAGGCGTTCGAGACATCATGTTGCGCCGGATAACCGGGTCTGCGGCCAGTTGCTCGACCATATCGGTGGCGATGCTGCCGGGTCCGATGGCATTGACCCGCACCCCCTTGTCGGCAAGCGCCAGGGCCATGGCGACCGTCATCTGTTTCACCCCGCCCTTACAGACGGCATAGGATAACAGGTTGGGGTTGGTGATAACGGCCTGAATAGACGACATATTTATAATTACACCGCTGCCCTGCTCGGCCATCTGTTTTGCCGCCGCCTGACCACTCAGGAAAAAGCCTTTAAGATTGACCCGAACAACCCGGTCAAAGTCTTCTTCTTCCAACTCCAGAATTGTTGAGGGATGAAGCACAGCAGCGTTGGAGATCATTACATCCAGGCGACCATGTTTGGAAACCGTTGTGCTGATCAGCGCATCGACTTGCGTTTTATCGCCGACGTCGCAGGAAATGAATTCAGCCTTTCCACCACCTTCGCGTAACGTTTTGGCCGATGCCTCCCCCTGTTTGGCATTGATATCAGACAGCACAACGATGGCTCCGTCATCGCAAAATCGTTTTGCGCAAGCCAACCCGATGCCCTGAGCGGCACCCGTGATAACGGTAATCTTTCCCTCTAACGACATGATCTTCCCCTTAAGTCGACATAATCCCGATCTCTCACTTTTTTTCAGAACCCCCGGCAAATAGCCAGAGTGTTCATCACATAATCCTAGATAATTTTACAACGGAGATAACGATCATCAAATTTGTGTGCCGATCCTGATAAAGCTCAGCGCCTATATCCTTCACTTTACTGCCACATCTGCGTGCTCTGCGTCGCGTGATCGAGAGAAATTGATTGGAACGCGATCACATCCATCATGCAGAATGACGCATTACATTTTAGAAAACCTATAAAAAGGGATATAGGATCATGAAAAAATTGATATCCGCTTTTTTGGTCTCGGGGCTTATCGGCTTTGCCGGTTTGCCTCAGGCATCAGCGGCAACTGCTAAACGAGTCAGCGTCACAGGCGAAATCGTCGATACCTGGTGTTACGTGACGGAGATCATGTACGCACTGGGCACCGCCCACCATCAATGCGCCGTATGGTGCGCCGTTGGTGGTATTCCGGTCAGCATTCTTGGTGATGACGGCAAGGTTTATGTCGTTCTTAAGATTGAGGCTGACGAGACAAGTGTTGCCAACCCGGCGGTTCTAAAAATCCAGACCCACAACGTGTCAGTCAACGGCGACCTCTATGAGCGCGACGGTGTCCGGTATTTGTTTGTCACCCAGGTGGCTGACGACAAGGGCATCGTCAACATGACCCATGAAGAAAACGGCATTCAGCCGTTTGGAGAATAAACCATGAAAGCGTTAAAATTTATCTTAATGGTCGCCGCAGTCGCCTTCATTCCGTCAGCCTATGCAGCAGAAGAATGGGGCATTGATGGTGAGAAGAAGGCCCGATTTGAGGCCAAGGTTGTCGACATCGCCTGTGAGTTAACCGGCAATTGCCCTGCCAACTGCGGCAACGGGAAACGCCAACTCGGTTTGCTCAAAGATGACGGTTCTTTGCTTCTGGCAATCAAGAATTTCGACATTTTTGCCGGGGCTGCCGATGATCTCATAGAATACTGCGGCAAGCGGATCACCGCTGACGGCCTTTTGATCAAAACCCCCCACATGCCGGTGTTCGCCCTGCAATTCAAACGTCTGGCACCGGACGGCAAATGGAGCCGCGCCACTGCGTTCACTAAAAAATGGTCCAAAGCCAATGGTGGAAAACAGGGCAACCAGTGGTTCCGTAATGACGCCGCCATAAAATCCGAAATCGGAACCAATGGTGTGTTTGGAATTCCGGGGTTAAAACCGGAAGCAGAGTAAACAAAATGCGTTGGATTTTGTCCTCTCTGTTGAATATTGCCGCCATCGCCGTAATCTTGGCGACGGTGGCGATATCCCCTCGTTCGAGCGCTCATGAGCAGGGAGTTGCCAGTTCGCAACCCCCTCAGTTGCCAAACCTGTTCGGTGGGGCGTTCTCCCTTGTTGACCACAATGGTGTCCCGCGGACGGATCGTGATTTTATTGGCAAATTCCAGCTGGTCAATTTCGGCTACACAAATTGCCCGGATATTTGCCCCACTGGCCTGACGACCATTTCAACCGCCATGGACAGCCTTGAGCACGAAGCTGACCGTGTGCAACCGCTGTTCATTACGGTAGACCCGGCGCGCGATACGCCGGAAAGGCTAAAAGCTTACGTCGGCAAGTTTCACCCGCGCCTAATTGGATTAAGCGGGTCCGAGGCGCAAATCCGCAAAGCGGCAAAGGCCTATCGCATTCATCGCAGCAAGGTCATTGTTGATAACACCGAGGCGGGTTACCTCGCCAACCACACACCAACGATCTTCCTGATGGCCCCTGACGGAAAATTTATAACCCTTTTCCCACATGGCACCGAACCGCAGTTCATGGTCGACGCCATTCGCCGTCATATGACGAACTGAATCTGTGCATAGGCGCTCTTATCATTCACCAAGCCGTCTTTCTGTCTTATCCCGGTCGCGCCAAACTGTAGCCGATACCCTGCAAGGCTTCATCGATTTCCTCTAGAATTGTCGGGTCATCGATGGTCGCTGGCACCTTAAAATCCTCGTTATCGGCAATTTTCTGCATTGTACCGCGGAGAATCTTGCCGGAGCGGGTTTTGGGAAGGCGATCAATTACCGTCGCCTGCTTGAAGGCGGCGACGGGACCGATTTTCTCGCGGACCATCCTGACCACGTCAGCGACGATTTCATCGTGTTCCTTGGTGACGCCCGCCTTCAATATCAAAAATCCAACGGGTAGCTGACCCTTCAGTTGATCCGCGACGCCAATCACGGCACATTCGGCGACATCGGGATGTTCGGCCAGAACCTCTTCCATGCCGCCGGTCGACAGGCGGTGGCCGGCAACATTGATGATGTCATCGGTGCGCGCCATGATCGACAGATAACCGTCCTCATCGACGATGCCGGCGTCAGATGTCTTGTAGTAGCCCGGGAATTCCTCAAGGTACGAACTAACGTATCGTTCATCCTTGTTCCACAACGTTGGCAACGTCCCTGGAGGCAATGGCAATTTGACGACGATCTCGCCGATGGTTCCGACTTCCTGGGGGTGCCCGTTTTCATCCAGAACCTGCACGTCCCAGCCTGGCACGCATTTGGTCGGCGACCCGGCCTTGACCGGGAACGGGTGAAGGCCCATGCAGTTTGCGGCGATCGCCCAGCCGGTTTCCGTCTGCCACCAGTGATCGATGACCGGAACACCGATTTTCTCCTCGGCCCAATGCAGGGTATCGGGATCCGTGCGTTCCCCCGCCAGATACAACACCTCAAAGCAACTGATATCGTAGTTCTTGATCAGCAAACCGTCCGGGTCCTCACGTTTGATGGCACGAAAGGCCGTTGGTGCCGTGAACAGGGCTTTGATCCGGTGTTCTGAGATCATCCGCCAGAAGGCGCCGGCGTCGGGTGTACCGACGGGTTTACCTTCATAAAACACAGTCGTGCAACCGTGCAGTAAGGGCGCGTAAACGATGTAACTGTGGCCAACCACCCAACCAACATCAGACGCCGTCCAATAAACATCGCCCGGGTCCATGTTATAGATATTTTTCATTGACCACTTAAGGGCCACCATGTGGCCGCCGTTATCGCGAACAACCCCCTTGGGCTCACCCGTGGTACCGGACGTATAGAGGATATAAAGCGGATCGGTGGCCGCCACGGTCACACATTCTGTTGGTTCAGCCGTCGCTATGGCCGAGGCCCAGTCGACATCACGCGCCGCATCGAGCGTCACCTCACATTCAGGGCGGGCCAGAATGATACATTTGTCCGGCTTGTGTTCAGCCAGTTCAATAGCCCCGTTCAGCAAAGGCATGTATTCGATAACCCGATTGATTTCGATGCCGCAGGTGGCGCTGACAATAACTTTTGGTTTGGCATCGTTGATCCGGACGGCCAGTTCATTCGCGGCGAAGCCGCCAAACACCACCGAATGCACGGCTCCCAACCGGGCGCAGGCCAGCATGGCAATTGCTGCTTCCGGAACCATCGGCATATAAACGATAACCCGATCCCCTTTGACGACACCCTGGGCGCGCAGAACGCCGGCAAATCTGGCGACTTCATCGCGGAGTTGGCTGTAGGTATAGGTTCTTTTGGTATTCCCGGTAACCGGACTGTCATATATCAGTGCCGCCTGGTCTCCGCGCCCGCCATCGGCATGACGGTCAAGCGCATTGTAGCAGGTGTTGCATTCAGCGCCCGTGAACCAGCGATAAAACGGCTTGTTTGATGAATCGAGAACCTTGTCGCATTCCTTGACCCAGTCAATATCCTTGGCGGCGTCTCGCCAAAACCCGTCCGGGTCCTCCAGTGAACGTTTGTAGGCAATTTCATATGCGTTGGTCATGGCTGTCCTCGTCCCGTTTGCTTGAGGTCAATATTCAATGCCCTCTCCTCCCAAGGTTCGTGAGATGGAGACTTCTTGTGAAAACTGATTTCTCCTACCCACGATTTATGTCAGTCTACCCCCTAAAATCGGGATCACAAACAACCGGGATCAAAATGACATCCTTCAGCATTTACAAGACCGCCCTTGAGGCCACTCCGGCCAACTATACCCCTCTCTCGCCGCTGTCTCTTATACAGCGAGCCGCCTACACCTATCCGGATCAGGTTTCCGTTATTCATGGGACCAAACAATTCACCTGGTCAGAGACCTACTCCCGGTGCCGCCGCCTTGCGGGTGCCTTGAAAGCACAAGGAATTGAGGTTGGTGACACGGTTGCGATCATGGGCTCGAACACCCCTGAAATGTACGAAGCGGCGTTTGGTGTACCCATGTGTGGTGCGGTGCTTAACACCCTGAATGTGCGTCTG
>Ga0316204_10009772_pt1 | contig 12653 bp, 13 predicted proteins | sample 6monrhotite_MG_2_FD_205661 | JGI IMG/M metagenome (GOLD analysis project Ga0316204, IMG submission 205661) | Microbial mat bacterial communities from mineral coupon in-situ incubated in ocean water Damariscotta River, Maine, United States -... | ecosystem: Environmental > Aquatic > Marine >...
GAATAAAATATCATTGATGACAGCAGATTCTGCTTTTAATTCGCGTTGAGAGTGTATGCTCTCTGTATTTCCTTTCTTAACATGAATAGGTTCTTTTGCTAAAAATGCTAAATAGAACAATTCAAAAATTAGATCCGATTGCGATAAACCAATATCCAATGCATCAACTATGGTCGCCTCAACAAGCTTTGGAGGAATATAAAAAAACAAACTGTTGTTAGAATATTGGTTAAAACTGGCATTTTTAAAGAACAATGATATGGCTTGTATATTAGTATCGAAAGAGAGTTTATGCTTTTTTTCTACTTTATATTTTTTAGCTAAAAGAAAGTGCATTACCCACGAATCATCAAAGTTTTTCATGTTATGTTTTAATTCAATAAACAATTGATTGGCATGTTCTAAATCTCCATCTTGTATATAAGTTTCCAATAACAAAATTTCAAAATCATTTATATTTGAATCGGTCCAATGTATATCGAAATTAATCGCTTTATTAATTATTTCTCTGGACTTATCATTTTGATTGAGGTGAATCAAAGTATTGGCATAAATGCTAAAATACCAAGCCAAACTACTGCGGTCATCCATTACAGTTATGTCAACCAAATCCAATGCATTTAATGCGGCTTGATAATTATTCATTTCAGACTGAATTGAAGCCACTCTTATATAGGAATCACTTAGTGCATCTAATTTATTCAATTTAAAAGCCAAGTTTTGAGCTTTAGATATGGTTTCCATGGATTGTTCAAAAGCCCCAATATAGCCATATATAGAACTTTGGGCTAGTAGGATTGATAAAGCTGTATTGCCAAACAAGTCATCATTTTCCTCTAATTGCTTCCAAGCTTTTTGATGCCAGCGTAGCGATTCACCAAATTCACTGAGCTCTGCATAACTGATGGCTATATTTTTGTATTGTTCTGCTATTTGATATACGTTTCCAGTGCTTTGAGCCAGCGATAAAGATCTCTGATAGTTTAGCTTTGCTTGTGTAAAGTCTAATTGATAAAAATAGATATCTCCCAATAATGCCAGATATTGGATTTTATCATGATCTACAATTACAGGATTTGATAGCTGTTGTGAGATTAATTCTTCGGCTTTTTGTAATTGCCCTGAGTCGACAATTGCTCCAATTTCATCAATTGAATCAAGCGCATGAATCTGGGTACAAAATAGTAAAAGTATTGTAATAATACGTAGCATTAATTAATTGTAAATTTATTATTAATTATGACTTGTTTGTTGTTGTCCATTACAGACCATGAGTAATTTCCTGGGGTTAATTTTTGTTGGACTTGTTCAGGTAAATAGAACTTTGTTGATCGTTGAAATTCACTAACCCATATAGTCTTATTATCAATATACAATTGTAAACCTAATAGTTGAGAACTTTGATTATTAACAATAAAGAATTCTGGTGCCGTTTTTAAATGGCTGTTTTCTAAAGGGTAAATAGATGCTTGCGGAATTCCGCGCACCGGATCAGATTCAAAACTTTTGTGTTCATTTTTTTGATTGAAAATAATAACAATTGAAATGAGTAATGCAAACCCTGTTGCCAATAATGGAATCGGCTTTAGGCTAATAAAAGGACTTAAAAACCTATCAACAATCGATTCTTTTACAGGTGCTGTCTGTTGTTTTAATTCTAAATATCTATTCATAACAGCTTGATCATTTGCCATCATTTCAATTAACTTATTTTTTTCTTCAATTGGTAATTGATTATTTTGAAGCTTTACAACCAATTCGTTATCAAACCAGTTTAAGTCATCAACACTCCAAATAGTCTTTTCATTTTTTATAAATTCAGTTAAATCTTTCTCGTTATATTTCATACTGTATCCCCTTGTTATTTAGAGCATTGAGTAGTTTTTCTTTGCTTCGGTATATGTCATTTCTTACCATGGCTTTGTTGTTTCCTGTCAGTTCGACAATTTCATTTATTTTCATGCCTCTTAAATAGAGCAATAAAGTAATTTGACACCTATTAGGGAAAGTCAGGATTATACTGTTCACTAACTCTAGCAACTTTTGTTGGTGAACTACTGTTTCGGGGTTTTCCTGACGACTACAAACATCATGTATTTGATCATCAAAACTATCCGTTATTTGGCTGTTTCTATGTTTTCGCATAAAATCTATCATGACACTCATTGAAGTTTGCTTAATATAACCGTAGTTTTCTATTTTTGAACCTTGACGTTCATCGGCCCGCATCAGTTTAATCATGATTTCTTGGCACACATCATCCACATAATCATATAAAAAATTGGGCAAACGATTCCGTACAAAACTCATCACCCATTGCGTTCTTGTAGTATTTGAATAACTGCGTTTCATTAATATTGCTGTTTCTGATCCCATATAGTCTAAACGTGGTGATAAAAATATGTTCTCAATTGTTTTGAAAAAAATTATTCAAACCCATTTACAAATATTATATTTTCAATTGGTAATTCAATCATAAACACATCACCACCACCAAATTGGCCTTGACTGGCACAACTGTTGATGCCTCCATCATCCTGAAAATCCGAATCAAATACAATAAATTTTCCATCTTTTGATACCGATGCCCGTGGCTGCACCCAATAACCACACATTCCTGACCGGTGATGCGTTAACCGACGCACACTGCCATCAAAGTACAATTCAAAGATTTCATTATTAAAATTCATGCCTGTTGCTCCTGAACTGACCACACACCTACCTTGGAGTCCTTGGCAGGAAATATGCCACAATGTTTCCCATGGAACTGTTAAAACAAGTTGTGGATCGTTATTTCTGAGAGGTAGTCCATAACTCACTATTGCGGGCAAATTGTTATCTTCTGGTGAAGCTAAAATTGATGAGATAAACACTTCATTGCCATCATGATCTAATCCGAAATCTCCATGATTGTGCCAAGGGTTCAATTGTTGAACAAAATTACCAGTTGTAATTTCATATATTTCCATACCATTTAAGCGCTGGTTTGGATTGGCTGGAACCCACTGAACTGTTAAATAATTCCCCAAAGGGGAGACACCTATCCAGTCAGGTTCAAAATTGGCATTGGTATTTATAGCAAATAAATCAGATAAGCGTAATTGTGTCCCAATCAAACCATTTTCCAAATCAAGACTGAAAATCATTTGATCTCCATCAGATGTCGATGCCATCCCAGCTATCCACTTTCCATCATGAGATAATTCATCAAAAGATTGGTTGCCTCTAATTTGTTCATATAAATCAGGAAATGTGAAAACCACATTGCTAGACCCAGTGATGACATCAATGTAGACCACTCTTAATGTGGTATCACCATTAGAATCATAAGCCACAATTGTATTAGGCAAATCAGGATGCCATCTGGGAGTATTAATGTCACTTAATACCAAAACTGTAGCCAGTGTTATTCTATTTTTTATTATATAGAATCCATCTTCAATAATAAGAATAAATGAGTTGTCTGGTGAAAATGCCTGTAACTGTGAATACACATGTGCGCCCCATTGACCTGTTTCCATGTAATTGGTGATTCTTCTGATTGTTGTATTGTTAAAAGCCGCATCAACAAAAGGTGTGTTAATGGCTGGCAAGCCGTTACTCTGCATTGGTATGATAGCATTGCCATCACTTACTCCGATTGGACTTTGTGCTAGTGAACTTGAAATCACAGCAACTATTAATACTAGGCCTAATATTTTATTCATAGATTAATCCTAAGGTTTATTTAAACTATCAAACGCAAAGGGTTAATAAACTTCTCAAAGAAGCACAAATTTAGGACATGATTTAATACCAGGTATCTTAATTGAGGTTAGTTTCTTGTCTAAGCAACCGTTTGATTTCAATAAGGGCTGTTTTAAGAGCATATTCTTGAGTGCGCTCTTGTAAGCTAACAACCATAGTCGTCAACTTATTGGAATCAGTCAACTTTTCGAGACTTTTGCATATATCATGCTCATCTAATGATGCGCCAATTGTATAATTCATCGCGATACAATCTTTTAAACGGCTGGGTTGATCTTTTGAAATAGCAATTGAAACGCTTGGCTTGGCCAATTCTATTGATTGTAAAAGTGTTCCACCAGCCCCTATAACTCGTCCCTTTGCTTGGTTTAGTAACACCAAAAACTCTTGTGAAGAAACAAACAACAAACACTGAATATCAGAGTCATCAGGTAGCTCATTAGGATAATTAGAACCGAATATAACAACACACTTATTTCCTGTATTCATTTGGAATTTTTGGGCCGCTTGATAAAATACATTTGCGACAAGCTTTCCATCAAGTCGATGGCCACCAGAGCCACTATTAAAGAGAAAAAAATCACCTGATTCCAGACCATACTTTTCTAAAATTCTTGTCACATCATCGGACTCAAAATTGGGCAGGATAGGACCAATGTTTTTAGGTTCAGGTTTGCCCAATAAATTTAATTTGAGCTTTTCAATCCAGCTCAGAGGTTTAACGGTATAATTTGGTTGAACCACCCAATGAGCATCAGTATGGCGTATTCGTCTAATTGACAATCCACGGTTTCTTTTCTTTTTATGCTGAGAAATAAAAATGACTTTTGCGCCGTTCTTTTTTGCAAAACGGAACTGTTTTGCTCGCCCCGAGCAGTCAAATATAACCAAATCAGGTTTTATTGACTCTATGACTTGTTTTACCTTTCGCGTGTCTTTGGTTGCAGAATTGTGACTAAAATGGGTGGTGAATTGACACTTTTTCGAATATTTAACTCGTGTGCTAAGAATAAAATGTATATCAGCACCTAAAATTTGTTGTTGAATTGCATTGGCTAAGATTGTCGACCGCATATACTCGCCAATGCCTTTGTTTGAGGACACTGGAATAAAAAGGATGACAGGATTTTCCATATCGTATCAGATGGTTGAGCTGCAAATATGTCATTCTATAGCAATTATTAATTCATAACAATAACCAAGACTGGCATCTTTTAGAATATGTACTATAAACCTTTGGACTAATACAGAAGGGTTAATATAAATCAATCGAATTTATTTCAAAGAAATCAGACAAACTCATTGGTTGCTGTTAAAATCCAACCTTGCTCAAAACCTAATATGAAAATGCAAGCCAAAACAAAAAACAAACTGTCTTTGATAGCCCTAGTATTAATGTTTATTACACCAGTCATAGTTGCTGTTGTTATGAATTCTAGCTGGATCAAATATTCACCAGAATCATTCAAAAACAATGGAGATTTTATTCAACCTCCGATTAAAATTATCAACTCTGAGCGACTCAGTTCGTTTAAAGATTACTGGACTGTGGCTTATCATCATTCTGGTAATTGTTCAGATGACTGTAAGAAAATGCTAGACACGTTGTATCGGATTAGATTGACCAAAGGCCATAAAATGAAGAAAATTAAACTCTTGGTCTTGCATCCTGATAATGTAATTATTGACATTCCTGCACAATATGATTCTATTGAAACCCACACCTATCAAAATAATGATGAGTTGAGTAACACCTTAAAAACTTTATCACAAAAGTCATTGGGCAATAACCGTGGGCTCTATTTATTGGCACCTGAAGGATTTTTGATGATGTCATATAACAATGATTTCACACCAGAAGATGTTATAGATGATTTAGGATTGTTACTGAGGGCACGCAAAAACGAAGGTTAAATAGTTAAAAATTAAGTAAGATAAAGAAATATATACTCCAATGCAGTAAAATCAATGACCTTTATCTTTACCAATAACTACATTTATAATCCAAATGAAAAATTATTCTAAACTGGCTTGGTTTGCAACTACACTAACATTATTTGTTGTGGTGCTCGGTGCTTATGTGCGATTATCTCATGCTGGACTGGGTTGTCCAGATTGGCCAGGATGTTACGGGTTGGCTGATTGGCCCACTGAAACAGCTGAAATTGAACAGGCCAATCAAAATTTTCCAGAAAGGGCCGTAGAACCAGAAAAAGCCTGGAAAGAAATGGTGCACCGTTATTTCGCTTCAACTCTAGGGTTACTTGCACTGACATTATTTATTTGGGCATTTATAAAACGCCGCGATATGCCGTATACTCTGCCCCTTATTATTGGAATTGTGGTGGCTTTTCAGGGTGCTTTAGGGATGTGGACTGTCACATTACAACTTAAACCAATCATTGTTATGGCGCACTTAATGGGAGGCATGTTAATTTTATCTTTGATGTCCTGGCTAGCCATGTCTTCATCTAACTCCATCAAGCCCTATCGATATGGAGGTCATGTTAAACAATGGATGGTCAGTTTGGCATTATTTTTAGTGGCCGTTCAAATCATGCTAGGCGGTTGGACAAGTTCAAATTATGCCGCATTATCGTGTGTTGGGTTTCCGTTGTGCAATGGCGAACTGTGGCCAAATATGAATTTTTCTGAAGGCTTTGTTATGTGGCGAGGATTGGGTGTTAATTACGAATTTGGTGTATTAGATGCTCCAAGTCGAGTGGCCATTCAAATGACACATCGGATTGGATTTGTTATCTTATCCCTCTATTTATTGTGGCTGTCTAGTCGCTTGATGAAAAACCGTGAACTGATGCCATTAGGAATAACAGTAATCGTTTTATTAATCACCCAAGTCATTTTAGGCATAGCAAATGTGACACTAAACTTGCCTCTTCCTGTGGCAGTGGCACACAATGGTGTGGCCGCATTATTGTTGTTGTCATTGGTTGCTTTACTTTACAAAACACGAAAAAAATCATGAGTCAACAGTCTTCGAAATTTCACCAATATCTTGAACTAACCAAACCTAAAGTGGTTTTACTTATTGTATTTACTGCTTTTGTTGGGATGTTATTGTCTGTTGATGAGGGTATTCCACCCTTAATGACCATGCTGTATGGATTGATTGGCATAGGATTTGCTGCCTCATCTGCCGCCGCAATCAACCATTGGGCTGATCAAAAAATTGATGCCATTATGTTAAGAACACAACACCGTCCATTACCACAAGGAGATTTATCTAGCTGGAATGTGATTATATTTGCCTTTACTCTTTGTGCCATTTCAATGGCAATTCTGGTCTGGAAAATCAATGTCCTGACAGCTGTTTTGACTTTCTTTTCATTGGTCGGTTATGCCTTTATTTATACATTTTACCTCAAACGTGTCACCCCACAAAATATAGTGATTGGTGGTGCTGCTGGGGCCGCACCTCCAGTACTGGGCTGGACCGCCATAACAGGAAACTTAACCGGTGATGCTTTACTTCTGTTTGCTATTATTTATACTTGGACACCGCCGCATTTTTGGGCATTGGCAATTCACCGAGTTGAAGATTATGCCAAAGCTAAAATTCCCATGTTGCCAGTAACTCATGGCATTAAACACACTTTATTGCACATAATCTTATACACCATATTATTGATTATTGTCACCATCATGCCTTATTTGGTTGGCATGAGTGGATGGGTTTACTTAATAGGTGCTTTAATTTTAGGCGCACGCTTTCTGCAATTAACCCTACAAATGCGCACATCCAAAGACCCCATGCTACCGTGGAAGGTATTTAAATATTCTATCTGGTATTTAATGATTTTATTTGCTTTATTGTTGATTGATCATTATTTGCCTCTACACACCTTGAATCAAAAAGTATTTCATGCACCCTTGTTGTAATGATTTGTGATTGATGCCCATATACATTTAGATGACAAAAGGTTTGATAAAGACAGAGCAACGCTTATCAAAAATGCTGAGAAAAAAGGCATCAATAAATTTATCACACCAGCAGTGTTAGTCTCTGGATTTTCAAAACTAAAAGATATATCAGAAAAATACCCAAGTATCATCCCAAGCTACGGGCTTCATCCTTATTACATAAACCAACATAAAAAAGATGATCTTAAATATTTAAATTTATGGTTATCCAGCAATAACTCCTGTGCCCTTGGAGAGTGTGGCTTGGACTTTTTTCTAAAAGATTTAGACAAAGACAGACAGCAGTTTTTTTTTGAAGCACAAGTTGAATTGGCAAAAACACATAACCTCCCTTTGATATTGCATTCAAGAGGCGCTGTAGATGCCGTGTTTCAAGGCTTAAAAAATGCCCGTTATTATAACGCTGTGATTCACAGTTATAATGGCAGTATTGAACAAACCAAACAATTGTTGGATAAAGGCATAAAATTTAGTTTTGGTGGTGCCATGTGTAATCCCAATGCGCATAAATTACACAAACTGGTGAAATACTGCCCAATTGATAGCATTATGTTTGAGACCGATGCGCCTGATCAAAATCTGTTTCCCAATAACAAAATAAGAAATATTCCTGCCAACTTACAGGAAATTATCGCTTTTTATGCGGAATTAACAAATCAAAATATTAACCTTGTTGAATCCAATAGCGATAAAGTCACAACAAAGTTCTTTAAGCTTAACAATCTGTAGATTATAATCTCCCTTTTTATTTTAACCCAAGTCTTAAATATGGGTATAACGCAATAATGACTCAAACTAAAGATAGATTTGGAGGCGTTGCTCGCCTTCACGGAAATGATGGTTTTGAAAAACTTCAAAATGCCCATGTTTGTGTAGTTGGTGTTGGTGGTGTTGGCTCTTGGGCTGCAGAATCACTTGCACGGGCTGGGATTGGAGAAATTAGCCTGATTGATGCTGATGATATTTGTGTGACCAATACCAATAGACAAATTCATGCCTTAACAGAAACAGTTGGACATGAAAAAGTTAGTGCCATGGCAAGTCGAATCAAAAGCATTAACCCCGATTGTAAAATCAACCAAGAAACCACTTTTTTTCTTGAATCTACAGCCGAAGCCTTACTGGCACCAAATTATGATTTTATCATTGATGCCATTGACAGTATTAAACACAAAAGCTTACTCATTGCCTTATGCAAACAAAAAGGCATTAATTTAATCACCATTGGTGGTGCTGGTGGAAAGGTCAATATCGCTGATATTCAAGTCTCTGACTTAGGCCGCAGCTATGATGATATGTTGTTATGCAAATTACGCAAAGAATTGCGTAAAAAGTATGGCTTTCCACGATTTAAGAATAAAAAATTTCATGTGCAATGTGTTTTTTCACCAGAGATGCCCAAACTTCCATGGTGTGATGTTGATGATAAAGGTGAAAAAACGAGTCTTAAGCTAGATTGTAACAATGGTTTTGGAACTGATATGACTGTGATAAGTATTTTTGGAATTACTGCAGCACATTATGTTATTGGCCAAATTGTAGAGGGCGAATAATAGAGGGAAATTAAGTCAATTTTTTCGAAGATTTCTTTAAAGCAGCCAAATATACACCCAACAATACCATTGATAATCCTACAAAATCAAGCAATCCCATTGGGCGATCAAAAAACAAGATATCCCATAACATCGAAAGTGCAGGTTGTAATAATAAAACGACACCCACTATTGATGCAGGTAAATTTGGCATAGATTGTGTAATCAACACCCAGCCAATGACTTGACAAAAAATACCAAGTATTAACAAGGAAACCAAAGCTTGAGTACTTGGAATACTGATATTTGAGCCTTCAAAACTGAGTTGTATAAACATCAAAAAAGCACACAATATTGACATAATCCCCAAATTAGCAAAGGCTTTTAGAGTGTTTTTACTGGACTGAACATGGCGCAAGGACAACATAAAACCAGTATAAGACAGTGCCGTTAATATGCCATAAACCACCCCTATTTTGTATTCAGTGGTTAAAGCCGACCAATTTATGCCAACTAATATAAATAAGCCTGCGATGGTTACCATTAATCCAACAATAAAGGACAGTCCTATTTTCTCTTTAAAAAACAAATAACCGGCCAATGCCATAAAAAATACTTGGAAATTGCCTAATACTGTAGCAAGACCTGGTCCAATATAGAAAATACTTCTGTGCCAAAAATACAAATCAAAGGCAAAAAATAATGCTGCCAAAAACAACCAAAAAAAGTATTTCCAACCTTGCCAAAGCTTATATTTATTAATCACACAAATGAATAGTAATAAAATTCCACCAATAAACATGCGATAAAATCCAGATACGCTTGGGGCAACATCTGCTGTTTTAACCCAAACCGATGATGTACTGATAATCACAGCTGCAATCAGAATTTTGATAATGTTTATCGAATAACTGGTCATAAAAATTATCTTCTTACCTTTTTTCAGGTGATATGTGTTTTAATGAATCGCTAAATTGCTGAATTTGATTGTGAGAATAAGGTGAATGAATCCTTTTTGTCGAGGCTTTTTGGTTTGCTAAAGAAACATTTTTACGGTAGGCTGTTTTCGGCCTGATTGGACGAGATACAAATCCTCCGCCACAATTTGGACAGACATTATTTAAGACTTCATCAACACATCTTCTGCAAAAAGTACATTCATAAGTACAAATACAAGCATCAGTTGCTTCAGGCAATAAGTCTTTATCACATAACTCACAATTTGGGCGTATTTCTAACATTTTGTCAGTATAATGATTCAAACAGAAAATACCTAGTACAATCAACTGTTAAGAAAAATAATTGACCTATTTTTTAATACTGACCAAATATTTAAATTGCCCTACAATGAATTATCTGTTCTCTGAAGGTATGCCTTTAATCATCTGACAAAAATTTGACATTTCACCTTTACTGTATTTACTGAATTTTCTTTTGTTTGATGCAGGTTGGTGTTTTAATGAGGTGTTATCTCTATAAGTACTTTTTGGTCGAATAGGTCTTCGTACAAAACCACCACCACAATTGGGACAAACATTTTCCAATACTGTATCGACACAGTTTTCACAGAATGTACATTCGTATGAACAGATACAAGCATCCTTAGCATTTGCAGGTAAGTCTTTATCACACAATTCACAATTGGGGCGGATTTCTAACATGATATATTCCAGCGGATAATTTCAAACAAAACTTGAATATACCAGGAGACTGTCCGAGAATAGAATTTAATCAAAGGAAAACAGCGTTTCTATATACAGACAATCTCATGGTATTATTAGAGAACCTTACATTACTCTCTAACTGAGAGCTTTGCATAATTATGCGAAGAAAGAAAAAATAGAGAAAATTTGTCAAATTGAGTGAAAATTTGCGTGTAATAGCTTGCTATTTCCAATAATTTTGACGATAAGTTTATAAATTTAATCATTTTTTACTCTTCGCACTAGTTATGCAAAGCTCTCCATTAATACATTAAACTAATAATTGATTAATAATAGAGAACTGCGTCACGTTTTTGGGGCATTATTATGATTGAAAAAATATTTAAACTTAAACAACACAATACAAACATAAAAACTGAAATAATTGCAGGCATAAGTACATTTTTGGCCATGGCATATATTATTGTGGTTAATCCTCAAATTCTGTCACAAACAGGGATGGATTATGGGGCTGTTTTTGTTGCCACATGTTTGGCTGCGGCATTAGGTTCTTTAATCATGGGCGTATTGGCCAATTACCCTATCGCACTGGCACCGGGGATGGGATTGAATGCTTTTTTTACTTTTGGTGTTGTCATGGGCATGGGCCACAGTTGGCAAATTGCATTAGGCTGTATTTTTTGGTCAGGTATTCTATTTGTATTACTTAGCGTTTTTAAAACTAGAAAATGGATTATTAATAGTATCCCACAATCACTCAAATATGCCATCTCAATTGGGATCGGTATGTTTCTAGCCATGATTGCACTACAAAATTCTGGTATTATTGTAACCAATCAAGCTACGATTGTTGGCTTGGGTGACATCGGTTCAGCAGAATCATTATTGGCAATATTCGGCTTTTTTATTATTGCGGCATTATCAATACGCAAAGTATCTGGTGCCATTGTTATTGGCATACTTGTTGTTTCCATTGTAGCGTTTTTATTGGGTTTAATTGAATACCAAGGATTGATTGCTGCACCTCCTTCGATAATGCCTACATTTGCCCAATTAGAATTATCTGCAGCATTAGATCTGGCATTATTACCTGTCATCTTTGCTTTTCTATTTGTTGATTTGTTTGACACCTCGGGCACTTTAATTGCGGTGGCTGATAAAGGCAAATTATTAGATGAAAATGGGCAACTACCAAGGGTCGAAAAAGCCTTATTAGCCGATTCTGGTGCCACAGTTGTTGGTTCAGTATTAGGCACATCATCAACCACCAGTTATATTGAAAGTGCAGCTGGTGTGGTTTCAGGAGGAAGAACAGGATTAACGGCAGTCACTACAGCTGTATTATTTTTGTTGGCTTTGTTTGTGTCGCCAATAGCTGCTATGATTCCAAATTATGCCACCGCACCGGCATTGTTTTTTGTGGCAGTTTTAATGGTATCTTCATTCAAAAACATTGATTGGGATGATTTAAGTGAGTCTGCACCTGTGGTTATAACAGCGATTATGATGCCATTAACATTTTCAATAGCTGAAGGCATTGCCATGGGATTTATCTCATATACTCTGATTAAGTTACTTTCTGGTAAATTATCCGATTTAAATCTTAGCATTATTGCAATCACCCTTTTGTTTGTGTTTAAGTACCTGTTTTTATAATATTAGAATTATTTGAGTGGCTCATGGCAATACTTGGCAAAACAAATCAATTAGAAATAATCAGAGCAACAGATTTTGGTCTGATACTTGAAGGTGGACATTTGGGGCACAT
>Ga0316204_10009773_pt1 | contig 12645 bp, 11 predicted proteins | sample 6monrhotite_MG_2_FD_205661 | JGI IMG/M metagenome (GOLD analysis project Ga0316204, IMG submission 205661) | Microbial mat bacterial communities from mineral coupon in-situ incubated in ocean water Damariscotta River, Maine, United States -... | ecosystem: Environmental > Aquatic > Marine >...
TTCTTCCTCACCGAAGAAACCTGCCAAAAGCACATCGACGCTGGCGCCAAAAAGGTCGTTCAGTCCGCACCGTCCAAAGACGGCACGCCGATGTTCGTGTACGGCGTCAACCACAACGACTACGCCGGTCAGGCGATCGTTTCGGCTGCGTCTTGCACCACCAACTGCTTGGCGCCGATCGCCAAGGTCATCAACGACAACTGGGGTCTCAAGCGCGGTCTGATGACCACGGTTCACGCCGCCACCGCGACGCAGAAAACCGTTGACGGCCCGTCCGCTAAAGATTGGCGCGGCGGTCGTGGCATCTTGGAAAACATCATCCCGTCGTCCACCGGTGCTGCTAAAGCCGTTGGCGTTGTGCTGCCGGAATTGAACGGCAAGCTCACCGGCATGGCGTTCCGCGTTCCGACCTCCGACGTTTCCGTGGTTGATCTGACCGTTGAGTTGGACAAAGAAGCCACCATGGCCGACATCAACGCCGCCATGAAAGCTGCGTCCGAAGGTCCCATGAAGGGCACGCTTCAGTACACCGAAGACGCCGTCGTCTCCACCGACTTTGTCGATTGCAGCGCGTCCTCCATCTATGACGCCACCGCAGGCATCCAGTTGGACGGCACCTTCGTCAAGGTCGTTTCCTGGTACGACAACGAATACGGCTACACCTGCAACATGATGCGCTTCGTCGAGCACGTTGCCGCCAACTAAGGCATAGCCACAAACGAATAAAGCGGAGCCTTATGGCTCCGCTTTTTTTGTGCCGAACGACAAGGTATACTCCGCCCATGACCTGTCAATTGTACCTCATCACACCATCCGTGTTCGATCCCGAAACCTTTCGCCCCGTTTTTGTCGAGGCGCTGGAAGCGGGCGACGTTGCGTGCGTTCAACTGCGCCTCAAAGGCCCGGACGGCGCGCCCGCGCCGCGCGACGCCGTGCGCCGCGCAGCGCAAATTCTGATGCCCGAAGCGCAAAACCGCGATGTTGCCTTCATCATCAACGACGACGCCGAACTGGCTGCCGAACTGGCTGCGGACGGCGTGCATGTGGGTCAAGACGATCTCAGCGCCAAAGCCGCCCGCGCCATCGTGGGAAAAGACGCTATCGTCGGCGTGACGTGCCACAATTCCCGCCATCTGGCGATGGAAGCCGCCGAAGACGGCGCTGATTACGTCGCCTTCGGGGCGTTTTATCCGACCGACACCAAAGACGCCAAAACCAAGGCCGAGCCGGAAATTCTTGAGGCCTGGAGCACCATGACGTTGGTGCCGTGCGTCGCCATCGGCGGCATCACGGTCGACAACGCCCAGCCGCTCATCGACGCGGGCGCAGACTTCCTGGCCGTGGTCGCGGGGGTATGGGACCACCCACAGGGCCCCGCCAGCGCGGTGCGGGCTTTTAATGCGCTGATGGGTTCCTCATCCTCATCCTCAGCCCCATGACTGACGCATACACAGGTATTCGCACACAGGCATTCGCGCATAGACATCGGCACAAAAACCTGACATTTTGCCATCGATCCAAGAGCCATAATCTTAAAGGCCTAGTACTGCCGTGACCGAAGCTACCGAATTCGAAAGCTCCATCTCTGACCTGCACGACAGCGCCGGGCGTATCACGCGCGGTCTGCAAGGTGTTGTCTCGGCGCTTGACACCATCGCCGCCGATAATGCGCAATTCATCAATCATCCCGAAACCACCCCGCCAGGGGCGGAAGGCGACGCGATCCGCGATCTGCTGGCGGGCATTCGCAAACAAATCGAGGACGTGGTCGATCACGGGCGCAGTTTTGAAAGCAAGATTGAACAATATTCCGCTGAAATCACCGACCTGACGCGCCAGCTCGAACAGACCAAAAAAGCCGCCATGCTGGATCCCATCACGGGTATCGGCAACCGGCGGCGCTTTGAAGCATCGCTCAAAGACATTTTGTCGCGCATGTCCGATTATAATGAAAAGGTCTCGGTGCTGCTGGCCGACGTCGACAATTTCAAAAAGGTCAACGATACGCTCGGCCACGGTATCGGCGATCAAGTCCTGCGTCTGGTGGCCAGCAACTTCGTCACCAACCTCAAAGGCGGTGACGTGGTGGCGCGCTGGGGCGGCGATGAATTCGCGGCAATCTTGCCCAACACCAATTTGGACAACGCCCTGTCGGTCGCCGAAACGGTGCGCAACTCCATCGCCACGCGGTCTTTGAAAAACAAAGAAACCGGCGAAACCATGGGCAAAGTGACCTTGTCCATCGGGGTTTCTACCTATCGCCAGGGCGACAACGCGCACAAACTGATTTTCCGCGCCGACCAAGCCTTGTACGAAGCCAAGCGCCTGGGCCGCAACCGGACAGCGCCCGAGAAGGAATAAGTCGTCCGATAGTTTGGCCGATAAGTTAGTTGCCTCAAAGCCCCTTGAATGTTAGCTTCCGCGCGCTCAAGCACGGTTTTTAAGTGCTTGCCCCCAATTTCAGCTCTTTCGACGGTGAAGTCATGAAGATCAACGGTAACGCCATCCGCCCCGGCATGGTAATCGAACATCAAGGCCGCCTTTGGCGCGCCGTGAAAATCCAGCACACCCAGCCCGGCAAGGGCGGGGCGTATCTGCAGGTTGAACTGAAAGACCTGCAAAGCGGGACCAAGTCGAACGAACGCTTCCGTTCGTCGGAAACCGTGGACCGCGCCACGCTGGAACAGCGCGACTTTAACTATCTGTTTGGCGACGGCGGCACGTTCACCTTCATGGACAATGAAACCTACGAACAGCTTGAACTCAGTGCCGACGCCATCGGTGAAGACCAAGTGCCGTATCTGCAAGAAGGCATGACCGTCACCATCGAAAGCCACGAAGAAACCCCCATCGGTGTGCAATTGCCTTCCACCGTGGTGTTGGAAATCACCGAGGCCGACGCCGTGGTCAAAGGCCAGACGGCATCGAGCAGCTACAAGCCCGCAACGTTGGAAAACGGGGTGCGCACCTTGGTGCCGCCGCACATCGCCACCGGCACCCGCGTGGTGATCAACACCGATGACGGCTCTTACGTCGAGCGCGCCAAGGACTGACCTTAGCTGCGCACATTGCGTTATGGTGCCCCCCGGTGCCCCCGGCACTCAAGTTTTATAATAGGACCTAACCTTATGGCCCATCCCCGCTCGGCCCTTTTGAACGTCATGACCGCCGCCGCACAAAAAGCGGCGCGCCGTATGGTGCGCGACTTCGGTGAAGTCGAAAACCTGCAGGTCTCCAAAAAGGGCCCTGCGGATTTCGTTTCCATCGCCGATAAAAAGGCCGAGGACACCTTGGTCAAGGAGCTGCAAAAGGCGCGGCCCGACTACGGCTTTATCCTCGAAGAAAACGACGCCATCGAAGGCAAGGATACGTCCAACACGTGGGTGATCGATCCGCTCGACGGCACCACCAATTTCTTGCACGGCATTCCGCACTTCGCCATTTCCATCGCCCTGGTGCGTGACGGTGAACCGCACGCGGGTGTGGTTTACAATCCCGTCACCGACGAAATGTTCTGGGCTGAAAAAGGCCAAGGCTCCTATCTCAACGGACGGCGCTTGCGCGTTTCGGCACGCGGCGACGTTTCGGAGTGCCTGTTCGCCACCGGTCTGCCGTTTTTAGGCGTGGACAAAGACCGTGAGCGCTTTTTGCAGCGCATCGACGCCGTCACCAGCGTTTCTGCCGGGGTGCGTCGCTTTGGTTCCGCCGCCTTGGACCTCGCTTACGTCGCGGCGGCGCGTTTCGATGGTTTTTGGGAAAGCGGCCTGCACGCTTGGGACATGGCTGCAGGTGTGGTTTTGGTGCGCGAAGCCGGTGGCTTCGTCACAGATATGGACGGCAAGCGCCGGATGTTGGAAAACGGCACCGTCGTCGCGGCGACGGACAAGATGCACCCGTCCCTGTTGAAGCTGATCAAATAAGCTTCCGATCTATTATCCCCCCCGTGTATCTCCCCGGTGTATCTCCCCGGTGTATCTCCCCGGTACCATCCCTGGGCTCATTGCGCCAAAGCGGTTGTGTGAGCCCAGACGCGTTGATATGGTGTTGCGCGATGGGGAAGTGTGCGATTCGCATGCAATTGTAGGCGACACGTCAAACCTCCCGCATCGCAAAAAGATTGGCAGCGTCCTTTTTTTGCCTGCAACCTTATCTGGAAGCTGGCTTGGGGCTGGGACGCTCACCCAACCGGGGAGACAGAATACAATGTACAACCGACGCCATGAGCCCGCTTTAAAGATATGTCGCGCACTCAGCCGCGACCGTCTCAGGTACGGCGTCTGCGTTCTGGCTTTCAGTAGCGCGCTCGGCTTCGCCGCCCTGGCTGCGGCCCAAGACAGCCCGGTCGTCGATCTCTCCGATCCCAATGTCAGCATCGACCTCAGCGTCTTGAACGATGGTGGATTGAGCCCGCGAATGGGCGCTCCATTTTCAAGCACCGGCGCAGCACCACGTCCGGACGGCGCGGCGTATCAAGCACCGGGCAAGGATATGCCGGTCTCAACGCTTTACATCAAACCGGCATCCGGCTTTAAGCTGCCGCCGCAAACCAAATCCATCGAAACCCAAATTGTCAAAGTGCAAGCGCCGGCTCCTATCATGGAACCCGTCGCGGCAGCTGAACCCGTTGCAGCACCCGTTGCCGAACCGGTAGAGATCGCCACGGCGCCGCCACCGCCTGCCGCGGTAGAGCCGCCAGCGCCCGCATCGTCAACTCCAGAACCCACCGCTCACGTGGTTGAGCCTGCGCCCGCTGCTGTTGAACCGGTTGCTGTTGAAGCGATTGCCGAGGCCGCACCAGAGCCTGCCGCCCCCTCGTCGCCGGCACCGGCCACATCGGTAGCCGCACTGACACCACCGCCGCCGATGAGCGCACCTGAGCCGGCGTCACAAAGCCAACCAATGGCGTTGAAAGCGGAACCTGCTCCGGCTCCAAAAGCAGCTCAAGAACCGCAACAAGCCGTTGCACCGACACCACCGCCAGCACCTGTGTCGGCTCCTGCACCAGCCCCTGTTGCCGAACACGACGAAACCCAAACGACGCCCTCCAGCGGCAACGGTGTTGTGATTCCCTTACCGCCCAAGCAAGACACGCCCGCCCAAGTCGCCTCCTTACCGCCTGCAACGGGCCCGCTGAGCGATGGCGACAGCTTGCGCATTGTGTTTGACGCCGACACCTCAAAGCTGGCGCAAACGGCGCGCGATGCGTTGTTGGACGTCGCGACAAAAATGCAAAGCCAAGATAACCTGCGTCTGCAATTGTTGGCGTATGCCGGCACCGCCGACACCTCGGCCAGTGCGGCGCGACGTCTTTCGTTGTCGCGCGCCTTGGCGGTGCGTTCGTTCTTGATCGAAAATGGCGTGCGCTCGACGCGCATCGATGTGCGTGCGCTGGGCAATAAATCCACCGAAGCCGTGACCGAACGCGTCGACATCACGGTGGTGGAACGTTAAATTTTCGCCTTAATCTGTGACGTAGCCGCCATGGAGACTACCGACCACCATGGAAACCGAACAAATGTCCAACCCACACCGCTTTCTGGTCCGTATGGGGCTTTTTTTAACGGCGGTTTTTCTCGCCGTGGCCGCTGTCTATCAGCCTCTGCTGACGGCATTTATGGCCAACGCCCCGCTCAACGGCCTCATCGTCGGGGTGTTTTTGCTGGGCATGGCGTACAATTTCCGCCAAGTGTTCCAACTGGCACCGGAAGTGGCCTGGATTGAGGCCTTTCGCGAAAGCCATTCATTGGGCGCGCAACGCCCGCACATTGCGTCATCGACCGCCAAGCCCAAACCGACCAAGACTCCGCCTGCACCGCGCTTGCTGGCACCGCTGGCGGCGATGGTCGCGGGGCGCCAAGAAATCAAACTCAGCGCCATGGCGTTGCGTTCAGTCTTGGACGGCATCGCCAGCCGCCTGGATGAGCAACGCGACATTTCGCGCTACACCATTGGCTTGCTGGTGTTCTTGGGCCTGTTGGGCACCTTTTGGGGATTGCTCGACACCTTGGACGCAATCCGCGGCGTCATCGCCAACATTCAAATTGGTTCCGGCGGCGACATCACGTCGATGTTCGATGAGCTGAAAAAAGGTCTCGAAGCGCCGCTTGCGGGCATGGGCACGGCCTTTTCCAGTTCCCTGTTCGGCCTTGCCGGATCGTTGGTGCTGGGCTTTTTGGATTTGACCACCGGCCAAGCACAGAACCGTTTTTACACCGAATTGGAAGACTGGCTGGCGAGCCTCGCGAAACTATCGGGCGGCACGCTCAGCGCCGACGGCGATCAAACGGTGCCCGCATACGTCGAGGCGCTGTTGGAACAAACCGCCGAGAGCCTGGAAAACCTGCAACGCACCATGGCGCGAGGCGAAGAAACCCGCATTCACACCTCCGACGCGCTGCTGCAGCTTTCCGACAAGATGAGTACCATCACCGATTTCATGCAGACCGAACAGGTGATCATGAAAAAGCTCGCCGAAACGCACATGGAACTCAAGCCCGCCCTGGAACGCATCGCGTCGGGCACCGGCGTGATGGGCAGTGGTGGTGGCGATATGGACGACGCGACCCGCAGCCACATCCGCAACATCGACTTGGCGGTCTCGCGCATGCTTGAAGAAGGCCGCACCGGACGCGAAGAGCTGGTCAGCCAAATGCGTAGCGAGATCAAGCTTTTGGCGCGCACCGTCGCCGGTCGCGGCGAAGCCTAAAGGCGAGGAGGACACCGCCCCATGGCCGCCCTGTCGCGCCGCAACAAAAACCGCTCGGACATTTGGCCCGGCTTCGTCGATGCCTTGGCATCGCTGTTGATGGTCATCATCTTTTTGCTGTTGGTGTTCGTGCTGGCACAATTTTTTCTGGGTGAAGCCTTGTCGGGACGCGACAGCGCGCTGAAAAAGCTCGACCGCGAAGTCGCCGAACTGGTCGACATGCTGTCGCTGGAACGCACCGCCAACACCAAGCTGCGCGACGACGTCAGCCGCTTATCGGGTGAGTTGCAGTCAAGCATTTCCGAAGGTGACCGCCTCAAACTCGAAATCGACGACGGCAAGGCCGAGGTCTCGCGCCTGGTCGGCGACGTGGTCAAACTCAACGCCTTAAAGCAGCAGCTGGAAGCGGACATCGGCAAGCTGGCTTCACAGCTCGACGAAAAAGACCAAGCGCTGTTGGCCGAACAAAACCTGTCCGAAAGTGCGCGCGCCGAAGTCGCCATGCTCAACGGCCAAATGGGTGAGTTGCGCGACCAGATCGCAACCCTGAACAAAGCTTTGGACGCATCCGAAGTCAAAGCCAAGGACCAAAATGCGCAGATCGTGTCGCTGGGCAAGCGGCTCAACGCGGCGCTGGCGTCCAAGGTCATGGAACTGTCGGCCTATCGCTCCGAATTCTTCGGCAGGCTGGCGCAAATTCTCGGCGCGCAAGAAGGCATCGAAATCGTCGGCGACCGTTTTGTCTTTCAATCCGAAGTGCTGTTCGCCAGTGGCGCCGCCGAAATCAATGTCGGCGCGTACAACCAGCTGAGCGGCCTTGCGGGCACACTGATCGATCTGCAAAGCCGTATCCCCGCCGACATCGACTGGGTGCTACGCGTCGATGGCCACACCGACCGCGTGCCCATCAAGAACCTCAAATTCGCCTCCAACTGGGAACTCAGCTCGGCGCGCGCGATTTCGGTGGTTAAATACCTGATCGAACAAGGCGTGCCCGCCAAGCGTTTGGTGGCGGCGGGCTTTGGCGAATTTCAGCCGATCGATCCCGGTAAGGGGCCAAAGGCACTGGTGCGCAACCGGCGTATTGAGCTGAAGCTCACCCAACGCTAAGCACTAGCCCGTGCGTTTTACAGCCGCTATAAAATAGACGACCTTTCGCACACCCAAAAGAAGAAACGCAGCCCCCATGCTCATCCTGTTTCTGATTGTTTTCATCGACCTGCTCGGCTTTGGCATCATCATTCCGTTGCTGCCGTTTTATGGTGAGCACTTCCAAGCCGACCCGTTCACCGTGTCGTTGATCATGGCGATCTATTCGTTGGGCCAGTTTGTTGCCGCACCCTTTTGGGGCCGCTTGAGCGACACCATTGGCCGTCGCCCGGTGCTGATCATCAGCTTGTTCGGCGCGGTGCTGTCTTATATCTGGCTGGGCTTCGCCACCACCTTGTGGATGCTGTTCGCCGCGCGTCTGGTCGGCGGATTGATGGCGGGCAACATTTCCACCGCGTTTGCTTACATCGCCGACATCACCACTGCGGAGAACCGCGCCAAGGGCATGGGGCTGGTGGGCGCGGCGTTTGGTCTCGGCTTCATCGCCGGGCCAGCCGTCGGCGGCATTTTGGCAGGACCTGATCCGCTCACCGCCGACTTTCAGACCCCGGCTTTCGTCGCCGCAGCGCTGTCGTTTGTCGCGTTCGTGCTGACGGTGGTGCTGCTCAAAGAATCGCTTTCGCCCGAAGCCCGCGCGGCAGCCGCCGACAAGCCCCGCGCCAACCGCTGGCTGCAGATTCAAGAAGCTTTGAAGCGTCCGGGAATCGGGCTGCTGATCACCATTTCGTTTCTCGCCACCTTTGTCTTTGCCGGCATGGAAACCACTTTCGCCATGTGGTCGCGTCGCCAGCTGGGCTGGGGGCCGGAACAAAACGGTTACCTGTTCGCCTTTATCGGCATCATCGCCGCCATCTTGCAAGGTGGTGCGGTGGGCCGTTTGGCGAAACGATTCGGCGAAGGCAATCTGATCGTTCAAGGCGCCATCGCGCTGGCTGTGGGCATGATAATGATCCCGTTCTGCACCTCGGTCGAGCCGCTTTTGGTGGCGATGGTGATCATCGCCTATGGCTTTAGCGTCATCAACCCGGCGCTCAACAGCCTGATATCGCTGCGCACCGGCAGTGCCGAACAAGGCATGATGATGGGCGTGGCGCGTTCCGCCACCACCATGGCGCGGGTCGTCGGCCCTGCATGGGCGGGAATTTTGTTCGCGCAGTTGGGCAAGGAATGGCCCTACTACGCCGGTATGGTGCTGATGGTGCTGGTGGCGTATCTGGGCATCCGCTCCTTGAAGGACAATCAAGACGCCAAGGCCGCAGCCCTTGAAAACGCCAAGCTGGAAAGCGCCAACGGTGCGCCCCTAGCCGACGAAGACAAGTCCGCACCGATCGATTGAGCTCAATCAGCCGAGACGAATGTCGGTGCCCGCAATCTTGCTTATTTCGGCGTTCAAAACATCCATCAATACATCGTTGCTGCGCGTCGACACCCACGAGCCCGTCGCGTCGTCATATTTATAATGCGCTGCCCCGCTGATCGGCGACGACAGCCAGATTTGTTGATTGGGGGCGTGCTTGTTGATCACGTACTGTCGCCCATCTTCCAATTCCACGGTCAAAATGCCGTTTTCCAAATCCACATCGGCATCGTCGCCGATGGCCTCTTCAATGCCGTCAAACAGCGATTCGAGGGTCTTTACAGCCAGATCTTCAAAGGCGGTGGCGTCCATGGGGTGAGCGTCCTGTTGTTAAGTTTTTCAGCATTCTTTGTCTAAACCACCCCCGCCGCCCCGGCAAGAGGGGGCTATATACGCCAAAGCTTAAATTAATTCGCGTCAACCCCCTTTCTGCGCTTGCATCCCAGCCAGCGGCTGGTTATATAAGCGCTCCCGTTTTTGGAGCTGAGTGATGAAACACGACATTCACCCTGACTATCATGAGATCACAGTCGAGATGACTGATGGTTCCACCTTTACGACCCGCACCACGTGGGGCAAAGAAGGCGACACCATGAAACTCGACATCGATCCCAAGACCCATCCGGCTTGGACCGGCGTTCACCGTCTGCTCGACAGCGGTGGCCGACTTGCCAAGTTTAACAGCCGCTTCAAAGGCTTGGGTCTCAAAACCTAAGTTTATTATGAAGTGTCTGAACGGTTTCAAGGGGTGCCTACGATCATTGTTGGCACCCCTTAATCGTGCCCGCATTCAGGCCCAGGGGTTGCAAAACAGCCGATTGCGCGCACCTTTGAAATGGACCAAAGTGACCCCTAACCGCTTTGAGCGAAAAACTCTTGTTTCCCCAAAATTTCATTTTTGTTTAGAATCGTGCACTTAGTATGCTTGGCATATAAATCGGGCCCAACATTACTGACAATGATCTAAGGGACACATGATCGTCGATTGCGCCTCGCCATCGACGACCAGGACTGGGGCGATACTGGGGCGATGACGAATTCGACGAGTTACGAAGTCCAGGTTATGCAAGGTGGCAAGTGGCGCATTCACGCCCAGTTTCCCCCTTCAGGCCGCGATGACGCCATCGAAGAGGCCAAGACCCTGGAATCCTTGCCAGGCCTGTCGGGCATCAAGGTCGTGCGCGACAATTACGACGATCGCACCGGCTTGCACCGCGAGCACATGGTCTACAAGCACACTCCGAAAAAGACCGCGGCCTCATCCGGCGACGCGGGCTCGCCGTCATCGGGCGGCGGCAAGTATGCCCACTATATGGCCCGCGCCAGCGCCAACCGCATGGACGACATCGATTTCGGCGAAACCTCGAACGCAAGGCCGGTCAAGACGTCTCGTCTGGGCGTGTTCACCAAGCTCATGCTGGTGCTGTTGTTTTCCATCGCCGTTTCCGCAATCGTGGTCGGCTTGATGAACGGCTTTATGCCCTACAAACAAATCGCGGGCATTAAGCTGTATGGCGAGATGCGTTCCAACATCATGATCGGCACCGCAATCGCGACGTTCCTGTTGTCGGTGCTGTTGACATACTTGGCCTTCATGCGCGGCGACGAGTTGGACGCGGTAAACCTTGCGCGTCAGGAAAAAATCAAACGACAAGCCGATGACAAACGCCGCCAGGACGAAGCCAAGCGCAAGGCAGAAGAAGAACAACGCAAACAAACGCTGAGCAAAGAAGAAGAAGACGAGCGCAAAAAGCAGGCCGAGGAAGAGTTGAAGAGAAAAGCCGAGGCAGAAGCCGCTGAAAATGGCGACGAAAACGGCGAAGACGCGAAAGAAGAAGAAGAAAAAGAAGAGGAAGAGGAAGAGTTCTCCGGACTTTCCCCCGCCGCCGAAGCGCAAAAAGCCGTTTTGATGGGATTTTTTGGCGAAGCCGTGCGCGCCCTTCCCGCCGAGCGGCGAAAAATGGACAACTACAATCGCTTCGGCGTGAACCTGTATCTGGCCGGGGCCGCTGAAAGCTTGGGCGGTGCGGGCAACCTGGATGCCGACAGCATTGCCGAAATTCTCGCCAGCAGCCTCGGGGTCATGGGCCTCAAACCCGAACACGCCCAAGCCTTCGCCAAGCGCTACGAAGACTATTTGCTGCAAGACGCACGCTATATGGAAATGTTCCAGTCGGGCCGCCAAACCATGATGGAGTATCTTGGCGGTGACAAGGAATCGCCTAAGAAGCTCGATGCGTTCTTGCACGAATGGAATAAGCCCAAAGCCCCGGAAGACCCCGAAAAAGAAGTGGTGGTGATGTTCACCGACATCGTCGGTTCCACCGCCATGACCCACGAAAAAGGCAATCTGGCCGCTCAAGAAGTGGTCCGCGCGCACAACCGCGTGGTCCGCGAGGCGTTGTCGAAAACCGGCGGCCACGAAATCAAGCACACCGGCGACGGCATCATGGCGTCGTTCGAAAAGGTCACCGACAGCCTGTTGTCGACCCAGCAGATGCAAATGATGATCGAGCTGCACAACCAGCAAGCCCCCGAAATTCCGTTGAAGGTCAAAATCGGCATCAACGCGGGCCGGGTGGTGATGGAAGAAAAGGACCTTTACGGCGTCACCGTGCAGATGGCGGCGCGCATCGTCGATAAAGCCAAGGCCGACCAAATTTTCGTTTCCGACACCGTTTACGGCATGGCCAAAGGCGGCACCTGGCGGTTCGTCAAACGTGGCCCGTATTATCTCAAAGGCATCGACGGCCCGGCGTATCTGCAAGAATTGGTGTGGGACGACAAAGTCGACACCGCCACCGTCGAGGCCGCGGCCCTCGCCGAGCGCCCGCAACTTGAGCAGCTCTATGTTGCCGCCAGCGGCAAGCCGCTGCCCGGCGCACAAGCCGAGTCCCAAGCGCCTGCGGCTCAACCTCAAGCAGGGCCAGAGACGGCTCCAGCAACGGCCCAGCCTGCTGCGCCCCAGGCGTCACCTCAGGCGACAGCGCAACCGGGCGCGCAAAAGCCTGTACAACCGACCCAGCCGCACTAAATTCAACGTCCACGTTTTTTCTATTTTTTTACTCGCACCCCTTGCGGGCATAAACACACCTGCCTAAATCCATTTTGTATCCAGTGAAGAGCATTGGAGATGCCGCCAAGCGGGTCTCGGACAACCTTTCACAAAGCAGCTTTTCACAGGGTACAGCATGAACCGGAATTTCGCCGATGATCGGGGAATTCCAATCCCATTGTTGCTCATTTAGGAGAACAGTTATGCGTACCATCGACTTCACACCCCTGAACCATTTTGCCGTTGGCTTCGACCGCATGCAGCGCCAACTCGAAACCATGGCCCATCTTGACGAAACCACCAGCGCGTATCCGCCGTACAACATCGAAGTGTTGAGCGAAGACGCCTACCGCATCACCATGGCGGTCGCCGGTTTCGGTCTGGATGACCTCGACATCACCGTGCAAGACAGCCAGC
>Ga0316204_10009774_pt1 | contig 12645 bp, 8 predicted proteins | sample 6monrhotite_MG_2_FD_205661 | JGI IMG/M metagenome (GOLD analysis project Ga0316204, IMG submission 205661) | Microbial mat bacterial communities from mineral coupon in-situ incubated in ocean water Damariscotta River, Maine, United States -... | ecosystem: Environmental > Aquatic > Marine >...
GAAGCGCCACGGTTGGCACCGCCATGATGGATGAGGCGACCGCGCGGCATATCGGTCACCTGAAGGCCCGCCGCGTAATACGCGCCCGGCTCTTCACCGGCACCATACGCCGCCTGACGGGCATCCCGCAGATCTTCAAGCACAGGCGATACAAGCTCTCCCTGCCAGGCGAGAAGGTCGAGCGCCGAAGCATACAGGCCGCCATCGCCCAGAATGCTCGAGACCACATAGTCGACGCGCTCGGCCGTGGCCGGATCGCCGGAGTAGCCTTCGGCCCGATCTGCGATCGCCCCGGACTGCGATATGAGAAAACCGCTACGCGTCATGCCCACCGGGTCAAATATCCTGGTCTCCAGAACTTCAGGCAGTGACACCCCTTCCACGACCTCAAGGATACGAGCCAGCAAGACATAGTTTATATTCTTGTACTCGAACGACAGACCCGCGGGGAAATTCCCATCCTCCTGAGCCTGGGCCAGCTGCACGATGTCATCGAGCGTGTCGGCTGGGGCATCGGACAAGGACCATTGCGCCCAATGCTCGTAGAACCCGCTTGCGTGGTGCATCAACTGGCGGACTGTCGGCACGTCTGCCCGATTGAACGCCCCGAGGTACTGATCGATCGTCGCATCAAGTTCGAGGTCGCCTCGATGCGCAGCTTCAAGTATCGCGAAGGCAACAAACTGCTTGGTCAGGGACGCAAGATGAAACGGTGTGTCGGCTTCGATCAGGCGCCCGGACTCTCGGTCCGCCACACCACACTGGAGCGTCACTGGTGGCGCACCATGCACCTGCACTGCGAGGCTCAGTCCGGGCGAGGAAGATGCATCGGGAACCGTCCGCTCACAGACCTCCTGCAGAACCGCAAGCGGTTCCGGTGATTCGGCCCTGACCACCGCCGTCAAGGCGCCAAGCAAGGTCAGTGTCGCCGCAACCATTGTCAAATGCGCGCCCATGCCCACGTCCCTCAACAAAATAGCGTTGCCCCTCGTTATCGCCCCCGAGCGCATCGTGGCATGACGGGCAAGTGACAATCCCGTCATGCCAGCTTTGAAATACGCCGGACGGACACGGCCTCTTCGACTGCTTCAGACGAAGCTATAAGGCTCGACGTCTATTGAAACCCGGACTGAGGGCGGCGTTTTCACTCGCTTGGACCAGGCCCGCAGATAGGCAGAAATATCAACTTCCTTGTCCGCCCGCACAAGGATGCGCCGGCGATGCCATCCGCGGATCATCGCGCGTGGCGGCTCTGTCGGCCCCCAGATTTCCACACCTTCTGAATTAGGGGCCATGGCGGCAAATTCATTGGCAACCCGATCAAGCGTTTCCTCATTCATGGACATGAATCCTATTGCGGCGAGCCTCCCGAATGGGGGCAGGCCGAGCGACTCGCGCACCATGAATTCCATCTCCAGGAAGCCATCGCGGTCGCCCGCAATCAGAGCCTGAATCGCGTCATGTTCGGGCTGGTGGGTCTGCAACAAAGCTCGGCCCGGACGATCTGCCCTCCCGGCACGCCCGGCGACTTGAACCAAGGTCTGGAATGTGCGCTCACCGGCACGCGGATCGCCACCCGCCAGGCCCAGATCGGCATCGATCACGCCAACGAGCGTCAGCCCTGGGAAATTGTGGCCCTTTGCGGCGATCTGTGTGCCGACGAGGATATCGATCTCCCCGCGCTCCATCCGCGCAACGATGTCCGCGCCCGCCCGACTGTCGGACGAGTAAATCTCGATACGAGCTTCCGGAAAGGTGAGTCTGGCCTCCTCCGCCACTCGCTCCACCCCGGGACCGATTGAGGTCATGCTGTTCTCGGCATTGCAGCCGGGACAATGCTTCGGTTTAGGCATGGAGAACCCGGTGACATGGCAGACCAGTCGCCCGGTATAGCGATGCTCAACAAGGTAAGACTGCGTGTCAGGCGACACCATGCGATGTCCGCATGCCCGACACAGAACCAGAGGCGCAAATCCACGACGGTTGAGATAAAGAAGACTCTGCTCGCCGCGCTCGAGGGTTTCACGCACGGCTTCGATCAGCCGAGGCGACATCCAGCGCCCCGTCTCGGCCGGCGTCTCCCGCAAATCGATCGTACCGATTTCTGGCAGGATCGCCGTTCCTGGCCTGGCAGCGAGCCGGACATGCACATATCGCCCTGCCTGAGCATTGGACAAGCTCTCCAATGAAGGGGTCGCCGATGCAAGGATCACCATCGCTCCTTCCAGCTTGGAGCGCACCACAGCGAGGTCGCGACCCTGATAGGGCAGCCCTTCATCCTGCTTGTAGGTTGGATCATGCTCCTCATCGACGACGACCATGCGCAGACATGGAAACGGCAGGAACAACGATGACCGGGCCCCGACCACGATGCGGGCACGTCCCTCAGCGACCTCGCGCCAAGTGCGTCGTCGCGCCTTCGGTCCAGCGCCGGAATGCCACAGGGCAGGCTCGACGCCGAAGCGCGCCTTGAAACGCGACAGGACCGCTTCTGTCAGAGCTATTTCAGGCAGCATGATCAGGACTTGTGCGTCGGGCGCCTGGCGCAAAATCTCCGCGACCGCCTCGAAATAGACCTCCGTCTTGCCAGATCCGGTCACCCCGTCGAGCAGGGCCGCCTGAAAGCCGCCCGCTCGAACCAGTCGCCGCAAAACACCCGCCGCTTCAGCCTGCATCGCTGTCAGCGTGAGGCCTTCACGGTCCGGGTCAGGCATTCCGAAAGGAGGGTCAACGAGCCGAATTTCTTCAGCCAATGCGCCGGATTTGGCCAGGCCCTTGACGACAGATGCGCTGACACCCGCTTCCCGCGCCAGCTCTGCCGCACTTGCCTCCCCCAGGGCCCCGACCGCGTCCAACACGCGGGTTCGAGCCTCGGTCAGCCGCCCCGGCTCGCACTCTCCCCGCCGATACACGGTCTCGGTCGGCGACGGTTTGAGTGCCTCGCTCGATCGCAGAACAGACCTCAGGACAATGCCAGGTGACTGGACAAGGTAACGCGCAAGCCAGTCGACGAAGCGACGTGTCCCGATGGGCAGGGGCGCTCCGCCGACTGGGCTCTCGATTTCCTTCAACTTGCGCTCACCGGTGCCGGGCTTCACATCCCAGACCACACCGCGAGCCGAGCGCTTGCCCAAGGGCGCGCGAACATGATCGCCTGGCTGCAAACAAGTGTCGGCAGGAACCCGATAGTCAAATGGCTCCGGCAGCGGCAATGGGAAAAGGACCGATACGCGATACTCACTCGCTTGTGTCACGCAGCATGCCTCCCCTGGTCGCAGGATATGATGGATGCATCAGGTATAACCAGCCGGAAGGCGGCCTGTCCCGACGGTTTGCATATCGTAAACCGAATGGCCTGAGAGTGGGCCCCAAGCGCGAGGGAGACAATCCGCATGAGCGACAACGAACGCGGCAGGAAGACTGAGACACCGGACGCAGACAGTGTCCGGGCCTTTTTGATCGGCAATCCCGACTTCGTGCGCGAAGACGCGGAGTTGTTTTCTCTCATCACGGAAACCGGCCGGGATGATGGCGCGATCGATCTCGGCGCGGCAGCTCGGGAGAAGTTGCGCTGCGAGATCCGGCAGTTGAAATCCCTGAACGCATCAATCGTCGAGACTGCCCGCGCCAATCTGGCCACTCAGTCCCAGATTCATATGGCCTTGCTCGCCCTGCTTGAGGCCGAAACACTTTCAGGCCTCGACAAGAAATTGGCGGGCCGCTTGACCGGCGCCCTGGGTATAGATGTCTGTCGGGTACTAATCGAAGGACACGCTCCGCTGAAGAATGCGGAATCAATCCTTGGCGCGGCCGAGGGTTTTGTCGGAGACGTGCTTGGGGACCATGTCGAATTGCTCGGCCCGATCGACCCCGCCAACGCCCACGCCCTGTATGGCCAGCAAGGTGCCAGGGTGAGTTCACAAGCCATCGTCCGTCTTGATTTCAATGGGCATGACGGGCTCATGGCGCTAGCTGCCCGCGATGCGCACCTGTTTCAGACTGGGCAAGGCACGGAATTGCTCAACTTTCTTGCTCGGGCGATTGAGCGATTGGTGGTTCAATGGCTTCATCAGACCTGAACACTTCCTGGCCTGTCGCGCTGGCGACCTTTCTGGAGCATCTCGCCGGCGAGCGGCGCCTGTCACCGCGGACCCTGGAAGCCTACAAGCGGGATCTCGACGGATTTGGAGCGTTTCTGCTCGACCATATCGGCTCGCTGCCCGACCTGAGCGATCTGGCCGGTCTGTCGCCGCGGGATTTTCGCGCCTACATGGCGTCCAGGCGACTGGATGGACTGTCTCCAAGGTCACTGTCGCGGGCCCTGTCGGCGATTCGAACCTTTTTCGACTACGCCAAGCGGCGGTGGGGCCTCGACAGTCCCGCGCTCTCACTTGTTGAAAGCCCCAAACTCGGTCGTCCGACCCCCAAACCCGTGAGCGAGGGTGCCGCCAGGTCCCTGCTTGCAGAAACCCGTGAACGCGGGAGCCCCGATTGGGTCGCCAGCCGGGACAATGCCGTCTTGTTGCTGCTTTACGGGTGTGGTCTGCGGATATCCGAGGCCCTGAGCCTGACCGGACATGACCTTCCGCTCAGCGATACGCTTCGTATTGTGGGCAAAGGCAACAAGGCTCGTATTGTACCCGTCCTGCCGGCCGTCGCCGACGCCATTTCTGACTACATCAGGCTTTGCCCGTTCCCGATCGATGGAGAAACCTCCCTGTTCCGGGGAATCCGGGGCGGCGCCCTTGGCCCGCGGGCAGTCCAGTCCCTGATGCAACACCTGCGCGGGCGGCTTGGCCTGGCTGAATCCGCGACCCCTCACGCCCTGCGGCACGCATTCGCGACCCACCTGCTCGCCCATGGCGGCGACCTCCGGGCCATCCAGGAACTTCTTGGCCATGCCAGCCTGTCGACTACCCAGATTTACGCTGACGTGGAAAGCACGCGCCTGATGGCAGTTTACGATGGCACCCACCCTCGCGCGCAGAGGCAGTGACCGAACTAGGCCGAACCTCGTGGGTTTCATGTCTTGATCAGATCAAGAACCGGATCCAGCCATAGCCCGGAAAACCATCAAGCTGTGCGACGATCGGGCGAATGGTGCCACGCTATCAGGACGGCGCCACTTTCCGGATTCTTGCGCGTTTCACCTTGGACGAAACCTGCCTTCTCAAGAACCCGATGAGATGCATCCCGGTCATCACGGGTGTGGGCGTTCACGGAGTTCACGCGCTCATGCAGATACGCCCAGTTCAAGAGCGCTACGACTCCCTCCGTCGCCAAGCCCTGCTCGCGATAAGAGTTCAGCATGGAATATTCGATTTCCACGGCGCCATTTGGATCGGGAACGCCCTTGAACCCGCCTGCTCCCAGAAGACGATTCATGACGGGCGAGATATAGACCCAAGAATACCAGCCGACATCGGCAGGGCTCGCCAGCAGCTCGTCTCGCAGCCACTCCATGGCGACCCGACTCATCAATTCAGGCGGCCAGGACGGTTCAGGGTCCACCCCAAGCGCCCGGAAAAACCCTGCGCGGTCTTCAAGCTGCAAAGTGGCGAGCTCAGCGTTCAGTGCGACCAGCCGCAAACGCGGCGAAGCGATTTCAATCGGCTTCAACATAAGCGTACTTTCCATCACTCGACCACATCAGACCATATCCAACACCGGACCGCGCCGCCTCAGCGCGCGACACCGCAACATAGCAGGCTGATCACCATTTTGTGCGACGCGATTGTGACATGGCTTCAGACTGTCGCGACCGGTCGGTCAGGATTGCATCGTCCAACCTTCGACACCCATCGCCGCCTGGCGAACCGCCTCGGTCAGCGTCGGGTGCGGATGGCATGTCCGGGCAACGTCTTCCGACGCGGCCCGGAATTCCATCGCCAGGCAAAGCTCACTGATCATCTCACCGACATTGGCACCAATCATGTGTGCACCGAGGATTTCGTCGGTCTTCGCATCCGCCAGGATTTTGACAAACCCGTCGGTGGCATGATTGGTGCGGGCACGCGAGTTCGCCTGGAAGGGGAATTTCCCCTTCTTGTAAGCGCGCCCTTCCGCTTTCAGCTCATCCTCGGTCTTGCCGACCGACGCGATTTCAGGCGCGGTGTAAACGACGCCGGGAATAACACCGTAATTGACATGCCCGGCCTTTCCGGCGATGCGCTCAGCGCAAGCGACACCTTCGTCCTCGGCCTTGTGGGCCAGCATCGGGCCATGCGTGCAATCACCGACGACCCAGACACCGTCGGCAGATGTCCGGTAATGATCATGCGCGATGAAGCCGCGCTGATCGGTCTCGATGCCAACCGTTTCCAGTCCAAGGCCTTCGGTAAATGGCCGACGCCCAATGCAGACGAGGACAGTGTCGGCTTCAATCGTTTCGACATCGCCCCCAGCCGCCGGCTCGAGCGTCACGGCAAGCGTCTCACCAGACGTGTCAACACCTGTCACCTTGGTGCCCAGCTTGAAGTCCATGCCCTGTTTCGCAAACGTTCGTTGCGCGGTCTTGGCGAGTTCGCTGTCCATGCCCGGCAGAATCCGGTCCAGATATTCGACCACAGTGACTTCCGACCCCAAACGGCGCCAGACGGAGCCGAGTTCCAGACCGATTACGCCCGCCCCGATGAGAACCAGCTTGCCGGGGACAGAGTCCAGCGACAGTGCTCCGGTCGACGAAACGACCCGCTTTTCATCAATCTCGACGCCTGGAAGCGGGGTAACTTCCGACCCGGTAGCGATCACGATGTTGCGGGTATCCAACTTCGTGCTGCCGTCCTCGGTCTCGACCTCGACCTTGCCCTTACCGGCAATACGGCCTCTGCCGCGGATATACTCGACGCCATTTTTCTTGAAGAGAAACTCAATGCCCTTGGTTAAACCGTCGACCGCCTCGTCCTTCTGGCCGAGCATGGTTTCGAGATCGAGTTCGACAGGGCCGGTCTTGATACCGAGAGAGGCAAACTCAGTGGCTGCAGCCTCGAACATCTCAGACGCATGCAGGAGCGCCTTGGACGGGATGCAACCAACATTGAGACAGGTCCCGCCCAACGTTCCGCGCATCTCTACACAAGCGGTCTTCAAACCGAGCTGGCCCGCGCGGATCGCGCAATTATAACCACCAGGGCCACCGCCGATGATCACGATATCATAGGTGTCGGACATGTTTGCCTCATTGCTGATAAGTCGAAAGAACCCGAACTCTGCCCCTTATGCCGGGGAATTCACGGCGACGTAAGTGCCCATCTCCCGAAGCCGCAGCAACGGCCGACGCACCATCTCATGGGAAAAGCCGCGCCAATCAATGTGCTTTGACCGACCACCTCAAAGGGGTCAAAAGCTTGAGCCGCAACGCGAGAATCAGCGAGACGAATAGAGCAATATCGATGAGGTTGAACACGATATCGAGCTTGGGCGCCCGCCCCTGGAAGCTGAGATCGTAATAGGTCTCAAGAGACGAAGCGATCCAGAGAACAAAATCAATCATCATTGCAGCGCCATAAACCGGCAGAGCAAGCCCTCTGCCCCATGCCGCCAGCAATCCAGCTACAAAATAGCCAGACGCGTAAAGGCCCCAAAAGAAACAGACCACAGGGCCCAAGGATTGCAGAATATGCTCGAAATAGGAGTCTATCCCGATCAGGTTTGGCCCACCGGAAAGGAATATAACGGAGCCCAGGAAGATGGCCATGGAATAGCTGCCCCGCAGGAGAATAGTGCCCGCTAGCATGTAGCGCGTCAGAGCCATTCAAACTTATCCCGTCTCGAACCTGACCAAGCTTAGGGCGCTGACATCCAGCACAGCAAGTCTATACGACAATCAGGCGCGAGCCTTGGGCCGCAGCAGCGGCAGCCGACCGCCGGTCAGAAGGAGAACGGTGATGATCGTAAGATCAGTCCCATTCAAGACCCACTCCACCAGGTTGGCACTGCCGTGGTAGACGCGGTCCATGCCGGGTTGCTGGAACCAATAAAGCGTCAGCAAAAAATCACAGGAAAATGCCAGGATGTAGACTGGTAGCGCCACCCTGGATCGAATCAGCACCAACAGTGCGGAAACCACATAGCCGACTACGAATCCGGACCAGACAATGAAATACCAAAGCGGTGTTGCCATCAGCATGACACCAAGGTTCTGCTCAATCCCCAGCGCATTGCCGAAGCCGAATCTGAAAACGAGCGTTCCAATCAGAAGCAATGACGCGTAGGTCACCCGGATCAGAATCAACGCACTGAATCCTATGACGAGCCCGGAAATCATCGTCACACCGCCCCCAAACAGAAACTACATAGACGATCATCACGCCGTCGCGTGAATAATCCTATTTGGGAACAGCCCGAGGCGTCCTCGCCCCTACAGATCAAACATCATGCGTTGCGGGTCTTCGAGGTTTTCCTTGACTCGAACGAGGTAGGTCACCGCTTCCTTGCCGTCCACGATCCGGTGGTCATAGGACAGAGCCAGATACATCATCGGCTTGATGACAACCTGACCATTTTCGGCCATCGGCCGCTCCTGGATCTTGTGCATGCCCAGAATGCCGGATTGGGGCGCATTCAGGATCGGCATGGACATCAGTGAACCGTAGACACCACCGTTCGAAATCGTGAAGGTCGCTCCCTGCATTTCGTCAATCGTCAGCTTGCCGTCGCGGGCTCGCTTGCCCAGCCGGATAATTTCCTTCTCGATCTCGGCCAGGGACATCTGGTCCGCGTCACGGACAACAGGAACCACAAGACCCCGATCCGTGCCGACGGCAACGCCCATATCGTAGTAATTCTTGTAGATCAGATCAGTACCATCGATCTCAGCATTGACGGCTGGCACCTCCTTGAGAGCATGGCAGCAAGCTTTGACGAAGAAACTCATAAAGCCGAGCTTGACGCCGTGCTTGGCGACGAAGGCTTCCTGGTGCGCCTTGCGAGCCGCCATGATCGCCGACATGTCGGCCTCATTATAGGTGGTCAGGATCGCCGCGGAGTTCTGGGCATCCTTCAGACGCTTCGCGATTGTTTGGCGCAGACGCGTCATGCGGACACGCTCTTCTCGCGGCCCGGTCTCACGCGGCGCGGCAGGTGCCATCGCCGGCGCTTTGGCTGCGGCCGGAGCCGGTGAAACAGCGGGCTTCGGCGCGCTTGCGGCGGTCAGGGCATCGCCCTTGGTGATGCGACCATCCTTGCCAGTGCCGTCGATTGCGCCGGCATCAAGCTTGTTTTCATCAATCACGCGCTGGGCAGACGGCATGGCCTTCTTGTCATTGCTGCTATCAGACGTCGCCGGCGCCGCCTTGGCTGGCGCTGTTGCGCCTTTGCTGATCCGGGCGACAGCGTCGCCGGGCGAAACAGTATCGCCTTCCGCAACGAGAAGTTCCGAGACAATACCCGCCACCGGAGACGGAACCTCCACGGCGACCTTATCCGTTTCGATTTCAACGAGCGCCTGGTCGATTTCCACCGTCTCGCCAGCCGTTACCAGCCAGCCGCCAATCGTTCCCTCGGTCACGCTCTCGCCCATCTGCGGCACGGTCGCCTCGACAATGCCTCCAGACGCCTCAGGCTCGGCAGAAGCCACTTCCTCTTCAGTGTCGGGCGCGACGGGCGCAGCGGGGGCCGTGGCGCCGGCCGCCTCAAGCACAGCCAGCTTGGCACCGATTTCAACATTCTCGCCTTCAGCGACAAATATCTCGCCCATCACGCCATCGGCATCGGCGCGGACCTCGACAGCAACCTTGTCGGTTTCCAGTTCAACCAGGACATCATCCCGGGATACGCTATCGCCGGTATTGACCATCCAGCTGCCAACGGTGGCTTCGGTGACGCTCTCGCCGAGCTGCGGCACGGTGATATCGGTCATGTCTCTCGTCTTTCCTTCAAAAAGGTTGGCCGCCCTCTAGGACAGGGCTTCATCGACCAGTGCGTCTTGTTGTTGCTTGTGCTTTGAGGCGATACCGGTCGCCGTCGAGGCTGTCGGCACACGGCCGACATAACGCGGCCGCTGCGCGGTTCCACCCGCCTTGCCGAGTACGAACTCGATATTCGGCTCGACAAAGGTCCAGTAGCCCATATTCCGTGGCTCTTCCTGGCACCACACAATCTCGGCATTCGGAAAACGCCCGAGTTCAGCGATCAATGCCTTGTAAGGGAAGGGATAGAGCTGCTCGACCCGCATAAGGTACACATCATCGGTACCGCGGCTTTCTCGCTCTTCCAGAAGGTCATAATAGACCTTTCCGGTGCACAGAACGACACGCCGGATATCGCTATCCGCCTTCAACTTGAGTGTTGTCTGGCGAATTTCGCCCTCGGGCCGCGAGGCCTCGTCGGCATCATCCCAAAGCACGCGATGGAAGGACGAACCCGGCCCCATGGCGGCGAGTTGGGAGACACAGCGCTTGTGTCGCAGCAGGCTTTTCGGCGTCATTATCACCAGCGGCGTGCGGAAATTGCGGTGGATCTGACGACGCAGGATGTGGAAATAATTCGCGGGTGTGGAACAATTCGCGACCTGCATATTGTCTTCCGCACACAATTGCAGGAAGCGCTCGGGACGGGCCGACGAATGCTCGGGCCCCTGTCCTTCATAGCCATGCGGCAGCAACATCGTCAGACCGGACATGCGCAGCCATTTGCGCTCACCGGACGAGATGAACTGGTCAATGATGACTTGGGCGCCATTGGTGAAATCACCAAACTGGGCCTCCCACATGACCAGCGTGTTCGGTGCCGACAGCGAAAAACCATACTCGAACCCGAGCACCGCCTCTTCCGACAGCATGGAGTCGATGACTTCATACTTTTTCTGATCCGGGCTGAGATGGTTGAGGAGCGTGTACTTCTCGGCGGTTTCCTGATCGATGATGTGGGAATGGCGCTGGGAGAAAGTACCTCGACCGCAATCCTGTCCGGACAGTCGGACCGGGAAGCCTTCGGCCAGAAGCGTGCCGAAGGCGAGGTGCTCGGCGGTGGCCCAATCAATCCCGGTGCCGGTTTCGATGGCTTCGCGGCGTCCACCAATGACGCGTTTGAGCGTGCGGTGAATATTGATTCCGTCAGGGACCTCGGTCATCGCCATGCCGACCGTCATCAAGCTTTCGGTGGTCGCAGATGTCTCGCCACGGCGATCATCACCCTCGGCCAGGCCCAGGCCGGACCAGCGCCCGTCGAGCCAATCGGCCTTCTTCGGCTCGAAGTCCTTGCCCGCATTGAACTCCGTTTCGAGGAAAGTATCGAAATCATTCTCGATCGCTTCGGCCTCGGCAGCGGTGAGCACGCCTTCGGCGAGGAGCCGGTCCTGATACTTCTTTTTGACCGGCGGCATGTCCTTGATGATGCGGTACATGATCGGCTGGGTGAAGGTGGGGTCATCGCCTTCATTGTGGCCGTAGCGGCGATAGCAAATCATGTCGATCACCACGTCCTTGCCGAACAGCTGACGGTATTCCGTCGCCATCCGGGTGGCGTGGACCACGGCTTCCGGGTCATCACCATTGACGTGGAAGATCGGCGCCTGAACCATCAGGGCCACATCCGAGCAATACGGGCTGGAGCGGCTGTCCTTGGGGTCTGTGGTAAAGCCGATCTGGTTGTTGACGATGAAGTGGATAGCCCCGCCGGTGCGATGCCCGCGCAAACCCGACAGGCCGAGACACTCGGTCACGATGCCCTGGCCTGCAAAGGCCGCATCGCCATGCAGCAAGAGTGGCAAAACACTGGAACGCGGCGTGCCAGCCTTCTCGCGGCAGTTCTCTTCCTGCTTGGCGCGCGCCTTGCCGAGCACGACCGGATCAACCGCCTCGAGGTGGGACGGGTTGGCGGTCAGCGACAGGTGAACCTTGTTGCCATCAAACTCACGATCCGACGACGCACCAAGGTGATACTTCACATCACCGGAGCCAAACTCTTCTTCGCCTTGGGTATTGCCGCCCTGGAACTCGTGGAAAATCTGGTGGTAAGGCTTGCCCATCACCGAAGCGAGCACATTGAGGCGTCCGCGATGCGGCATGCCAATGATCACGTCCTCGACGCCCATCGACCCACCGCGCTTGATGATCTGCTCCAGCGCCGGAACCATGCTCTCGCCGCCATCAACGCCAAAACGCTTGGTGCCGGGATAACGCTTGTGAAGGAACTGTTCGAAACGCTCGCATTCGATCAACTTGGACAGGATGGCGATCTTGCCTTCGCGTGTGAACGAGATGTCCTTGTCCGGCCCCTCGAAGCGCTCCTGCAGCCAGGACTTCTCTTCCGGGTTCGAGATGTGCATGAACTCGACGCCGACCGGGCCGCAATAGGTTCGCTTGAGAATGTCGAGCATGACCCGCGGCGTCGCGGTCTCAAGACCGAGATAACCGTCAATGAAGACTTCTTCGTCGAGCGTCGGGCCAGTAAAGCCGTAAGTCGCCGGGTCCAGCTCTGCCTGATAACCGAAGTCGGTCAGCCCAAGCGGATCGAGGTCAGCGGCCAAATGCCCGCGCATGCGGTAGGCACGGATCATCATGATCGCACGGATTGAGGATTGCGTGGCCTCGCGAACGTCATCAGCGCTGGCGCCGGGGTTCGTCGCCGCCACATGGCCGGCGACCTTGTCGACCATCGCACCTTCATCAGGCCCGATGTCTCCCAGCGCCGACACCATTTCGC
>Ga0316204_10009775_pt1 | contig 12644 bp, 22 predicted proteins | sample 6monrhotite_MG_2_FD_205661 | JGI IMG/M metagenome (GOLD analysis project Ga0316204, IMG submission 205661) | Microbial mat bacterial communities from mineral coupon in-situ incubated in ocean water Damariscotta River, Maine, United States -... | ecosystem: Environmental > Aquatic > Marine >...
GTTCGAATTACCCGTGTGCCGATCCGGCCAGAGGGACCCATTGAATTTAAAAAAACAATGTTTATCTAGCCGTAGCTAATGCTTTTGCCATGGTCTTTTTAAATTCTCTTTTGAAAACTATACCAATTGTTTTCTTTGCTACACGCTGAAAGTTAAATCGAGCTCTATACCTTGGCGCACCCGTAACGAATATAAATAACAAGGCAGGCAAACCACGCTGCAACCTCCCTATATCCCATATACCATGAGTGTGACCGATGACACCTGAGAAAAACTTACCAGCAGTTTTAGATCTTTTTGATCCACTATGCGCATTCTGATATGTATCACGCTGTGAACTTAATCCTGATAGTATTTTTTGTATCACACCATTAGATACATTACCGTACTGATTCTTTTTAATAGTACGAGAAGGTATAGCGTACATGTTACGAGGCATCTGCCCCTTTGATATCAATAGCTTCTCAAAGCCCTTGTGACGCCTTGCACCACCTTCTATCTCAGGCTGTAGAAACTTAGCCGCTGGGTTGCCTTTAAACGCCTCATCTTTTAGCTTAACCAATGCCTGAAGCTTTGTTTTTCTTGCCCACTTAATCCACAATGAATTTTGCGTGAATCTAGTCGGTCTATTAAATACCTTTTTAATTTCTCTAACTTCAGCCGCTTTTACTTTCTTAGCCGTGTTATTAAGAGCCCATTGTGTAGCAGCTGGTATTTGCTTTTTCTGTATACTGGTTAAATCTTTTTTAAGCTTATCAATATCTGATTTTATGTCTATCTGCATATCAAACGCTATAAATCAACTTCTACTTATAATCATGTTTTTAAGAACTGGAAATACCAGTTCTGCAATTTCGTTCATACCAGTCATGCCGGGATGCACATCAAGACCTACAGTTGTTGAAGTAGAGGACGCTAACTCATAAGCAGCACCCAGAGGGTGAGAGCCTAGCGCAAACTCAGGGTTAGCATTGTTACCACCCATTGCATTAAATAAATCGAATACCTCTACTTTATCTCTATAACCTTGAAGTGCTGATTTTTGCATATTGACATGCTCAATAACTAACGCCGCTTTGGCTGGATCATCAATCATCGCACTACTTCCGATAATTGGAAACGTAGTTAAGAATAGAATCTTTTTAAGATTAGGACACCCATCAATTTGCTCATCAAGAAGCAACTTCGTTTGTGTTTCGAGCTCTGCGGTTGTTGCTGGTGTAGCTCCTGACACATCATTAACTGAACCAAGGCATATAATATACTCAGGGTTATATGCAATTAATGCATCTCTATATATTTGAGGGATCTGACTTACAGTACCAAAAGCCCTACCAGCTGCACCCGCATTATAAAAAGTCAATGGAATGCTATCCCTTGCCATCATAGTTGAGAGCTTTAAAGCCCACGGCAAGTAATGAAACTTTAGATAATTGTTAATGTCTTGATCAGATTGCTCATCAGAATAAGCATTATCTAAGTGATGCTGTACAGAATCTAGTGTTGCCACATCTTCAGGTGACGGTGTTGGTCTACCTGTCGCTCTTTGCGTTATAGAGTCACCAAGTAAGCCGATTTTAATACCGTTGGGCACTCTATTTTTTGATCTGCGCCTAGTTATTTGTAATCGTTTTACATAGCCTTTGAAAAATTGAGTGCCGGGCGTATTGCATAGAATATAAACTCTTTTCCAGTAGTCCTTTCCGGCTGCATCATCACCGTGAACAATATCAAAAGCCGATCTATTTGCCAGTACATCATCAACATATGTTTCAAGCGTTTGCGCCCGAAAATCAGCCGTAACAGTTACTTTAACAAAATCATCTTCTGCACTTCCACTACCGCCAAATATTTTGTCTTTAAAAAATGGTATTCCTGTTGTGCCATTTAGCAATCTTGTAGCTAAATAGTTCACTGACTCTGCAACATTCCAAACTAATGCCCAGTATAAATTAACATATGTAGGGCTTGTGCCAGTCGAATCACTTGCGTTAAGTAACATTCTGTTGACATTTAAACCCTGCGTGAAAACTTCATCAACTAATGGGCCTTCATCGTTATCAATAAAACCAGTCACTGAGTCTTTCCATGTGCTGCCAATTGCTCGACGCTCAACTTCAAAGTACAATGACCACCCGTCACCGTCATACATTTCAGATCGTGCAGACAATGCAGAAGGCGACCATGCCAAATTCCGCCACCCAAATGAACCATTAGTATTTAAACCTTTGATCGGGTCGTAAACTTCGCCTGATGGGGTGCCTATTTTTGTAAATCCCTCAGCCGTTTCTAGTATCGCCTCAACCGCCGCCTGCCCTTGCGTAAAATCTACATCAAGGATTAAGTCAGGGTCGGATGCTGCAACGGGTGGCAAATCTTTATGAATAGATAGCCTTTCTTCTACTGTAGGGCGAATCATGCCATAGGCCGCCACAAGACAACCACTTCACTTATGCCTGTTATATTGGCATAAATACCCGTATCAAATTCAACACCTACGCCCAAAGGCTGCGAACCTACTGACGTAGTAACAAAATCTAATGACTCACCCGAAGCGGCTGAAGCATGATCATGCAATGATATAGACGTGCCTGCTGTATTAACAAATATACCCAGCACATAAGCAGGGTTAGCAGTTATTACCGCGTCTGCTGTAATAACGGTTTTACGCACATTTTGAATTGTAGATATTTTTTCATTTGCACCCGCGCCAACCAGCGCAGCCGGTGACTGATTAGTTACGATCGGATACCCATCATTATCATAACCAGGTTCATTTGCATACTGAGGATTAGCTGACATTATTTAGACCTCTGCCGACTAAACACCGGCTTATATATATCATCGACAATTTTAGTTACTTGATTCTGCAAACCATCTAATTTTTTATCAGTCGATTTTTGCAGACCATCAACTTTATTTGAAACCACTTCAATATCATTTTGAATAGCAGGAATAGCAAAAATAAACCCCATCGCACCAATAATGACCGCAATAACTATTGCTTCAACAATTCGCGTGACATTAAAATTCATTGCGCTTTTTTGCTCTTTCGCCAAAAAAAAAGGAAACGACCATTTATGCGGCAGCTTCACATGATTTAAATTAATACTCTTTTGATGAGCCAATGTTTTCAATGTTAAATCCAGTTGAGTTAATGCGTTAAAACTATTCAGATAATTCTTTTTCTAAACCATCTAAATTTGCATCAACTTCAGAGCGCATTGCGTCCAGATCTTCAGCGCCAAACTCACGACCCTCAATCTCAGCCTGCTTTTGACGATTAACCAGGTCCTGCATAGAAACGCCCAATTCTGCCAATGCGGCCGTCGTATCAATAATTAAACCCAATGTCGCTAATGTAGATGACGTGCTCATTGTCCGCGCTCCTGTATTTGCCGCTCAAGTGTAATTAACAGCTGATTAACAACCAACAAACCCTGCACACCATCTTGAGGCCGACCAATTAATATTAAATCCTCTGCCAGCTTGACATCATTGCGCGCTGATCGCAGATCGTTGTACATGCTGAGTGCCTTATCCCTGTTTATACGTTTTTCCGCATAAGCCTTTCGCGTTGTGGTTGTCAGGGCATTTATCGTCGCATACGCCACCGCAACCTGATCTTCTGGCGTTTGTATTCGAGGCTGCGCAACACAGCCCTGTAACCCCATCACCAGGACAACCGCAAACACCGGCAACAAGGAATTTAATGTGCCCGCTGGTGGTTTTTTACCGTTAAACATAGGCGAAGTGGTAAACATGCGCAGCACACCCATCAACAAACCATAAAGCGTAACACCACCACCAATAACTAATTCTAAATTTGCAGCGATATCTGCCATCACTTGCGCATCTAACGTGACGCCCATCATGGTTGCCAAGCCCATAACGATACTGATAACCGCCGTTATCATTGTTTTATAACCCTTCATAAATCATCTCCACATTTTTGCTAAAGACAATACAAATTGAAATCTCTTCACTGTCTTTCGTTAAATCCATTAATTCATTAAAGGCTATTCTTGATTGCTGAACAGCCCAATGATCGTTAACAATTCCCAATTTTTTACCTACTGCAATACAACCAATCACATCTTTTGCAGTATTACCTTTATGAATCTGTATATAAGTTCGACCTGGTACTTTTTTAAACTGCCAAACCTCACCCCTATTAGGTGTTGGTGAATCATATTTTCTTAACGTGTAACAACCTTCAGGAATACATGAGATACCAGGACGATTCGCAATCCAAGGTCGCTCAACAGTAAACCACTCATGCCCGCGATATCGTAAACACCCAAACACACCCATTGGCGTATATGCGAATCTTTCAAGTATCAATGACATTTATTTTTCCCAAAAAAAAGCCCGACTAAAAAGCCGGGCTAAATCTGTTACCACACTAAGGAGAATTACAATCTATCACAAACAAAAAAAGCCGATGCGTTAACATCGGCTTTTCTGTAGGGGTGTTTGTAATAGATTAGCTGTGATAATACAGTTACTGTGCGCACAGTCAAGCTATATTACAAAGTTTTTTTGAATTTTTTATAAAGATTAAAAAATCCTGTACAAATGATTCACCGCGCATTTTCATCTCACGATAGCGCCCCGTTTTAATACCTAACTTCTCAGCGCCGTTTCTAATGCTATTTTCAAAATAATAATCCTGCTGAATAACTCTAAACGCTAAAGGTATTTCACGTTTAAGATGAATTAAAATCTCTTCAATGACCTCAGCTGACTCATCCTCATAATCCATATCTCGCCCGCCCGGCATAATGACAAAGTTTGCTTTACGCGGAAAATCCAGACTGCAAACACTGGTTGACCTTAACCAGGCACCCCAACCATTTAACATCAATCTAACTTCCTCTAATTCATCATGCTGCAGTTTTATTTTTGACATAATCACACCCCCCATCTAGTTTCCACCTATTACAAAACCCACGATTACCCGGGTAATTACCCGGTATACGACAAGCAGCTTGATCAAATATCATCATACTTAAATCACGATCGACACAAACCGCACAGCCTTTTTCTAATTTAAGTTGTTGATTTTGTATAATCTCAACCACCTTTTCAGGATTACTATAAAAAATACTTTCTAATGCCATTGTTAGCCCGCCTTTTTTATTTGTTGATAATGATCACGACACGCTTGCTTTGCCGTTTCTAGATTTTCTTCATCCGTTCCATTTTTAAAATAACCCAATGATTGCTTCTGGTACCAGGCAACGTAAATCCGTTTTTCATCTGGTCCGCACCAGCAAACTGTATATTTACTATCCATCACAACATAACGCTTTTGCACTAGCCTAATAGCGCTTTTAACTGTTCACGATAAGGCGCAGCATGCTCACTTGTTGCTTTGATACTGTCGATGTATACCGGTTCTTTATGAAATGCTGGCGGCTTATTCACAACACAAAGCTGTATAAATTCCTGCAATTCAGGCGGCCAGGTATCTTTGCGTAAAACTGTTGCACGTAATCCCGCTTTGATATTTTCAAAACTAAAACGCTTTAGCGTATCTGTCCAAATTAAAAATGCATCACCATCAATAACGCCTAAATTACGTCTAGCCTTACCGCCATAAAATTTTGCAAACTGACCCCATAACCACATCATTGCTTTCCTGTGCTGATCACTCACAGCCTTTTGTGATATCGAGATTGTGTTTCTCTGCGTAACGCTCTGCCGCTTCTCGCTGTTCTCGCATGTAGTTCCCTGCTGAACCGTGCTCACTACCCTGCTGCTTAGATCTTTGATTGGTTTCATCTAAATCACCTGAATTATTTTTATTCATATATTCTCGAACGATTGGATCAAGATATGGGATATTGAAATTTCCACCAGCAGAGCACTGAATTGCTCGACCAACTGCTAACTGCAAAACATCGGATGACAAACCCAACTCAAGCCATTGCCCCATTAATTTTCGATTATGAAATTTTAATAAACTTGATTCATCAATTTGAGAAATTAAAAAATCATGAATTTGAGAAATTTGCGTATAGTTAGTTAGTTTATAGTTAGATGTAAGAGGTGGGTTGCTGTTGTCTTGTTGAGGTGTATCTTGTTGCGTGTTATGTTCTGTTTCTCTTTTTTCTATGACGCCCATTACAACTACGTTTGAAGTGTTTTTTTTGGGTTGCTGTTCTGATTCTGTTACGGTTGCTGTTCGGGTTGCTGTTTGTATCCTGTCTTTTTGTACGGATTGATTTGGCTTTACAAAATTAAGCTTAAAAACATTTCGACCTATTCTAGTTAACAGCCCTATTGTTTCTAATCGATTTACCGCGCTTCTAATTTTCTGGCGCGTAAACCTCTCTTCCTTTCTACCATGCACCGCTTCAACATACATAAGATCCGTAAAAAATGAATCACTCATACGGTAACTAATACCCGCTACACCCGTTTTAAAATCCATAACGCGCTTAATACCTGTATACAGTTTCAACAGATCAGCCCGCTCATTAAATAAAACGCGCCACTCTTCATCAGTTAGATAAAAAGAGGCCATTTAATATTTTTTCTTTATGATTAACATTTAATCAATCAACCGTTGGTGTGTTTTTTATATCATTTTCAAGCGCTATCAATGAACGCTTAGCCTCTGAAATTTCAACCCGCCATTCCTGTTTTTCTTTTTGGGATAACTTTCCATCAGCCAATGCTTTTTCACCCGCCCTTGCCACATCACCTGTTTCAGCCACGGCGCGCAATAACGTACCAACTAAGTTTCCTGAATGCTTATCTGTGCGCGTAACAAACTGACCGCCAAACAACTCACACAACAATTCAAGCGGCGTTAAATCCTCACCGTGATCAAGCACATCACAAAAATCTTGCAACCGTGGAAAATGCGTGGGGTCACTACTACTAAGACGCCCAATTAAATCACCTGCACGTACTCCCGCCACTTTCGCGCATCCCGTTATGCCACCAGGTGCATTTTTTGCAGCTTGCAACAAAGCATGTTCTAAATCCTCTAAATCTTTACGCATGTAATAATCCCCTACTAATTATTACGGCAACTAGCCGCTGAATGTTCTATTGTTTAACTATGATGAATTTCAATGATCTAAGCAGCGACCTTTGGAGAATGAAAATCTCCAGGGCACAATTGATACGCTTTAACAGCACCATCTATTACCACCTCTATTGCATACGCCATATTGGTGGGTGTTTTGCCATCACGATAAAGCCAATTCCACACATGACGCTGTGTGACTTTTCGCTTAATGCCGTGACTGGCAAAATAATTAGTTAATCGATTAGCAAGCTCTGTTTGACTACCTCCACAGGCTTGAACCGCTTTATTGAGCTGAATATTTAAGACTTTGTTATTTTTCATGAGCCATTTATACAACAAACGTTGTATAGCGTCAACAATTATTGTTGTTTGATTAGATACAACACAGGTTGTAAGTTATGGATATGGAATTTAAAGACAGGCTAGAACAAGCCATAAACCGCACTGGCAAAACGCAAAACGAGATCGTGAGCTCAGTAAAACTGATGCCCGGCGGTGAGAAATTCACACAGCAAACCCTTTCTTCTCTGGTTGTTGGCAGAACAAAGGCATCATCATATGTTGCCCACCTAGCAAAAGCCTGCCAGGTTGATCCATTCTGGCTTGCATCAGGCGAAAACGCCCAACCCATAGACATATCAAGCAGTAACACTGTCAATGAAGATACCGCACCATACGGCCTTATTATTAACGATGAGATACGTGAAGTGGTTGAGTATATAGTTAGCAATCAGCTAAAAGAGTATTATTCAAAACTACCCCCAGCCGCCCAAGTAAAGTTAATTTTTGAGCTTTATAGTACCGCTTATAAAGACAGAGCCCTTCTAACTGCATCAAAGCACATGCAACCATCAACACTCTTAAAAATGGTCAATAGCTAATCATTTATAGTTAATTTCCACCCCTCTCAGACCTTAAAAAATCAGATTTCGTTCAAATTCGCAAATAAATACAACATTTGTTGTTGACTTAATTACTTCATTTGTTGTATTGTTTTCAACAGGTCATCGGCCAGCACTGTTAATCTGGATCTGAAATAGTCAGAAAACTTCGACTTAAGTGCCCCAGAGGGATGACCGCCTTAAATACCGGAGCAATGACAATGATAAAAAAGATACTGCAAATACCAGGCATCAAAGTTGATCAGATACCCTCTGCACTATTCTTTTTCTTGTTTTTGATCTTAATGTATAGCTTTGTATCTCATGCGTGTAACCACGCTGAACCGGAGCCAATAAAAATAACTTGTAACATGTGCTGAGTAAATAACATGAATTATAAATTTAGTGATGAAGCAATTGAGCGTGTAGCAAAAAAACAATATGACCTGAACTGTGAGGCGCAAAGTATGACAACTGAAAACGACTCAACCGTTTTTCATATCGATGATAAAGCATCACGACTACAAGCAGTCGAATGGCTGATCAGAAGAAAATTAAAACACTACCCACAGGACACTATTGAAGAGGCTGTCAATTATGGTATCTACTGTTTAAAACAAGGCCATACCGTATACCGATCAATTCACAGATCCATCACACTCACCCGCCGTTTAGCCGATTTACCGGGACCCACTGCAGCATAATGAAACAAGAAATATACAGCATGGATCAGGCCGCAAAAATGTGCGGTATGGGAAAAATTAAATTTTTCGCTATGCTCCGTGAATTAGGCATTTTAACTAAAGACAATTTACCGGTTATTCATTATCGAGAATTAGGCTATTTAAAAATTCATACATCAACATGGATTCATCCCATACGTGGTGAAATGGCGCGCACAAAAGCGCAAGTCACACCCAACGGGATTAAATTCTTAAACGAACTAATACAACAAAAGCTAAGTAAAGATTCAAGAGAGTATAAAAAATGTCTTTAGGACCTACAGAAAAAGCCAGAAAATATATTAATGAAGTTGACGGTATATTTTGCATGCAGCAAGTAGCAGACGCAATTGGATGCACGCGAGAAAAAATTTCTAACGTAGCGACCAGCTTAAAAACAGATAAATGTATCGAGTTTGTTGAGTCAAAACCATTAACTAAAGGCGGCTTTCCACACAAATTTTTTAAACGCATCAAAAAGTCAGATGTAATCCAAAAAGGCACCGCCAGACGCCAAGAAACTCATACCATCGATACCAGTGATCCGTGGAATAAATTTTGCTTTAACCGCCTCGCGTAACCAATATGAATATAAACACTCTAGACATAACAGAAGCCGCTAATTTTTTAAAAATAGCTAACTCAACCGCTTATGAGCTCGCTGAAAAAGGCATTTTACCCGGCGGCAAAATCGGTAAACATTGGGTGTTTATTGAAACTGAACTGGCGCAATATCTATCTGATGAAATATCACGCCAGCAACGCGAACGCGCCGAACTCGCAGACATTAAAAACAACACACCCGTTCAAGCCGCACCAAAAAAAGCAACACAAACCAAAGACAATAAAAAACTAAACCCATCCATTAAAGACTTACCGCAAATACCAAAACAAGCCGCATAAATCACCACAGCTGATCAGCTAAATCCGAGCCTCTTAAATTCGCATACCGCATTAATATGCGCGGGTCCTTATGACCGGTAATTTTAGCAATTTGCAAATCTGATAAATTCGTTTTTTCAAATAACCGACTGGTTGCCTCATGGCGCAAATCATGAAAATTAAAATCTACCAACCCGCCCCGGTTAAATATTGCGCTGTATTGTTTAGATAATTTTGCCGTGGTTTTCTTTAAGCTTAACTTACCGCTATCAGCATTCCACCATGGAAACAACAAACCGTTACCATGGCTAAACTCTCTCATACCTTTATCACCATCATTAACTGAATTCAAATATACTTTAATTGACGCCATGGCATCAGAAGATAAAGGCACCTGGCGTTTATCCCCATTTTTTGTTTTATCTAAAAATATCGTTTTTTTATCCAGATCAACTTGATCAAGTGTCAGCGTGTACATTTCACGCAGCCGCATTGCACTGTTCAAAGCCAGCTCAAATAAACACACCAGCGCCGGTTTATATTTCAACAATAAAGGCCGCTCAACATCCACACACCCACCGCCATCAAACACCGTATAAATTGATTTTTCTTCATCCGCACTTAAGCGCCGGTCCCGCTCTTGATCTGTTTTCTGAATACCCGCTTCAGCGATATCCTGACTTGTGTATGTTGAGTAACCTTTAGGCAATATCCGTAACGGATTAACGCGTATTAAATTTTTTCTTACACCCCAATCAATACACCTGGCTAATGCGCCCACGTATTTTCTAACCGTTGAGGGCGCTAAGGTATGCACCCGTTTAAGCACAGATACCCATGATTCAGACCAATCATAATCAACACCAGACAGCAAAAGTGCACCATCACTGCCAGATATTCTATCTAATAAATTAATATCTTCAGGCTTAATAACAACTGAGGTTTTATACTCAATAATCAGATCAGATAAAGTTTGTATTAAAGGCTTCTCTTGTCTCCCGATATGATCAGCCAAAAAATCAGGGACTATGCCCGCATCCAGCAACCCCTCTAAATGATCACACCAGGCCTGACCCTCATCCCGATCATCAAAGCGCACCGTATAGGGTTTACCTAAGATTTTTTTACGCTTAATAATAAATTCGTATTTATTACCGTGTTTGCGACAAGTCGACATTCAGCCCCCACAACTGATGAATTGAGACTTAAAGAGTAGCAGAGAATTCGTCAAAAGTAGACCGCCTTTTGTGCATTCTACGGGTGTTTTTGCCACCCCAACAGGGGTAAATAGGGGTAAATACGGGTGTTTTGGGGGAAAAATCAAACCAGAGTGATTTGATAAATAACGTCTAATTGACTGAAAACGTTACTAAAATATGGAGGCGGGTCCCGGAGTCGAACCGAGGTAGATGGATTTGCAATCTACCCCTAAACCATATAAATCAACGTGTTACAACAATAAACACCCTGATAAACACCCTAAAAGCAAAAAGAAGCATTACCCCTCTTTGCTTGCGGGAGCGATTATACATGCACTAGGTATTGATGCAAGATTTTTAAACTTAAGTGATTGATTATCAACCTGTTCATCAAATTTGGTAAGCAGCTTTTCCAGCAACAATACCTGACCATAACTTAGATCATCGTACTCATTTTGACATGTATCACCTACGGGAGGTACATTATCCACACTATTAAGACTATAATTCATTTTGTTAATCCCTCATTTTCCCAAGTGGCGGGTTAATAGTCGGGGCAATGTTTCAGCATTGTCTCGACACCCTCATAAATTCAAACCCAGGCATTTCAGCCCAATGTGTGGGTTCAAAATCACAGTAATATTTACCATCTAAATACAAAGCAGGTACACAGTTTTTAGATGTTTTAACTGGCACACCTCGTATTAATTTGATTTTGTAAGCGATAACCTCTTGACCGTTATTTGGCGATCTAGAATCAACGCTTATGAATAAATTTTTCATAAACTCTCTTTTTTTAGGCGCAGAAAACCCGCGCATTAATAAATACAAAAAAAAGAGCGCTTATACGGGTGGCGGGGTCGGGGGTGGGGGCTCGTATTGAATCGAGACAAACGGACTTGAGGCGATTAGCCCTTGATGTTGCTTTGATATATCAGTAATTAAAACAGCTGGAAAAGGTATGGCGGGTATTTTGCTTGAATCGTCGTACTGGTTATCGTAGATTTGAGCATCGTAGGTGTGCGGAACTATGCCGTTATCCCACAAAAATTCCATGTCTGATGCGGTGATGGGGTCATCATCCATCGACATTAAGAGACTCATGGTGTATTCATTAATAATCGCGTACTCGCTCAATTCACCCGCTTTAAAATAAACGGATGACAAAGCGTTAACGGCAACAATGCCCGCAATAACGATGTTTAACCACTTCCCCAAAACGTACAACTCCTACCCTACTTAAAATTCCTCTTAACTGTATGGTGGCCTATTGTCTGAATAATTCAACGCCGCCCATCAATCATCACAACTTATCATTATTGGCTATTTTTCGTCATAATTGAGGATATCAACAGAGTAGCAGTATAGTGTGGGCATATTTCCTGTACATCCCCCAACTGAGTGATAAAAGTCACCCTGCTATCTCTTTTCCGTGCTTTACTTCCGCTCTATCAGGAAAGCGGACATTTTTCTTAAGCTACTTAGAGTCAGCTAGCGGCCAACAGCGGACGTTCAGAAGAAACAAAAAAGGCGACTAAAAAGCCGCCTTTCAATAATCTAGATTGTTTTAGATTTTATACTTTCTTACGTCTTGCAAATCCAACCAAGCCAAGCAAACCTGAACCAAATAACCATACTGCGGCGGGAACTGGCACAGCTGATGCAGTCACTGTTACATCCTCAAAAACAATATTATCAAATTGATGCCATTCTGGAGTTTGATTCCACCATATTCTGGTTACATCATTAAAAGTATCTCCAAAATGAAATGTTTCCATACCGAATATGTTATCTAAAGTAACTGATTGAGACACAACATCTCCTGATAAACGCCTCCCCATAAATGTAATATTAGTAACACCATACTCTGAATTATTCGCAACCTCGCTTAAATCTATTGATGTAAAATCAAATG
>Ga0316204_10009778_pt1 | contig 12639 bp, 11 predicted proteins | sample 6monrhotite_MG_2_FD_205661 | JGI IMG/M metagenome (GOLD analysis project Ga0316204, IMG submission 205661) | Microbial mat bacterial communities from mineral coupon in-situ incubated in ocean water Damariscotta River, Maine, United States -... | ecosystem: Environmental > Aquatic > Marine >...
TGCTTTAAATAAATTTTAACGGCTGACTCCGTTAGGGTTGCTTCTTCTGGATCAAGTTCAACATACGCTACTGGAATCTCTCCATTGTTTTCATCTTTTATACCTATGACAGCTGCTGCCTTAACAGATGGGTGTAGATATAGAACCTCTTCAATCTCTCTTGGATAGATATTTATTCCCTTAGAAATAATAAGATCTTTTTTTCTATCTACTATATAGATATAACCATCATCATCGATTTTACCCAGGTCCCCCGTCTTCACCCAACCATTAATAATAGTCTCATCCGTTGCAGTTGGTCGTTTCCAATAGCCCATCATCACACAGTCACCTTTAACAATCAATTCACCTACTTGACCGTTTGGAACTTCTAACATTTCCTCATCTACAATCTTTACCTCGTATCCATATAATGGAAGACCAATCGAAAGTGGTTTTTGTTTATTAACCGGGTTAATTGCAACTGCCGGTGAACATTCACTTAAACCATATCCTTCAAGCATCTTAGCGCGTTTAAAAATTGAATTAAACTTAGTTAATGTATCTTCACTTAAAGGAGCTCCCCCTGATACAAATGCACGAACCGAGTTAAACCATACAAAATACCACGGAAGTTTTGCTCTTACTAAAGCATTGTATACATCCGGAATACCTAAGAAAACCGTCACTCTTTTTAGAAGTGTCTGCTTGATAATATTAGAAAAAGGAAGAACGGAAGGAATAATTATCATAGACCCCCCTATAAATATTGGAAGTAATACAGATATAGAAAGCGTAAAAGAATGAAACATTGGTAGGTATACAATAAACCTGTCTTTGTGGGTCAGATCAAATCGCTCTTTACCCCCATAGGTATTTGAAAAAATATTTTTAAAAGAGAGCATGGCCCCTTTAGGATGGCCTGTAGTTCCTGAGGTATAAATCAAAATAGCCAAGTCTTCCAACTTTTTATCAACTTTTATCTCTTCATTGAATAAAGGAAGCGTCATCGCTTCCGAGAAAAGAAAATGTTCACCTGCCACATTAGGTACCTCATCTATCCATACTGTTTTTATTATTGAAGAGGTGTTTTGAAGATCTTGTGTCTGTTTAGAAAACTTCGCTGATGTTATTAACATCTTGGCCTCAGCATCATTTAGTATATAGGTATATTCTTCTTCTTTTAACATATTGTTTACAGGAACAATAATACCGCCGATTTTTGATATCGCGAAAAAGGCAATTAAAAATTCTAAAGAGTTTGGGGTGATGATGGCAATCTTATCATCACTTTGCATACCACTATGTGATAGAAAACCTGCAAAACTATCCACACGTTGAAGAAGTTCAAGATTCGATATCTTCTCCTCGTCAATAAATACTACTGTTTTTTTAGCATTGTTTTTAGCATTGGCTGAGATCATCTCATAAAAGTTTTGGTAAGGATAGAGCATTGTTCTCCCTGGTATTGTAAATCATAAACAAAGAGTTAGAATAACACTTTGTTTATGACTCCGCCCTAAGGCGAAAATCTAAAACTTGTAACCTACACCTAGACTAAGTACATAAGCCGACGCATTTGTAAACTCTCCATTTAACTGATTTCCAGATGCAGCTGTTTGAGAAACAGTTATAGAATCTTTCTTATCATATAAACCTGCAATACCTATACTGAGTTCATCATTATAGTTATAACGTGCCCCCAAAGAGAAGATCTGTGCATCAGATTCTGGAAGCTCAAAACTAACTGTTGATACAGGAGATGGAGATTCATCATAAGCATATCCTGCCATTCCTGTCCATTTTTTATTAAACTTATGTGTTAGACCCAACCTGAAAGTGTTTGTATCATTCCAGTTTCTTGGTTTTGGATCATCATAAGCGACCTTTAAAACTCCGGTTAACGATGGGTTGTACCCTTCAAAGTCTAAAGACTCATAAGAGCTCCAGTAAGTACGTTCATATACAGCTTCAACTGTTGTTGCTTCATTAAACGTATATGCAGTAGCTAAAGATAAAACAGCAGGTAAAGGGATAGTAACACTAGCATCTCCATTATATGAATCAGCAGTAGGAGCAACAACCGTTGGTACCCCACCTACTATCACGAATGCATCACTAGCTGACAATTTTGCAGTACCCTCTTCTGCTAAATCAACTTCTGATCTATAGGTAACCGCTAAAGAAAGTTCTTCTAATGGCTTGTAAGCAACTGCTAAGTTATAACCAAACTCTAAGCTATCACCTTCCATATCCCTATCAATTGTTTGATAGATAGGGCCAGTAGGGTCTACGACCGTTGTTCCTGAGCTCTTAACAATTCCATCACTGTACACCATACGTAAACCTGCTGCAACCGCAAGGTCACTCGTCACCTTATAAGAAACAACAGGATTTAGTTCAATAACTTTGAGCGTAAATTCTTCTGCAATCAGTTGACTTGGACCACCTTCTTGCCATCGTTTTGAAAGGCCAGCAGGAACTGTTAACGATGCTCCAAATCGAAAATCACCGTACGCTTCTCCAACGTAATGTAAACTTGGTAATAAGAAGTCTTCCGTTTCAGAACTTGCATCTGCAGGTGCTCCTCTTACAGTGCCCTCGTAATCAATAGAAGTAAGATGAATGTAGGTTAGAGTACCTTCCACATATTGACCATCATCCATAAATGCCATATTGGCTGGATTAGAGTAAGCTGCATCTGCCCCATGCACATGTGCAACATCAGCACCTGCCAAGGCTACTGAGTTTACTGATTGTTCTGGAACTTTATATCCATTTGCCATAATAACGCTTGTAGCCGCCAATGATAATAACCCTAACTTCTTCATCCATTCTCCAAATGTTAAAATCTTCTAAAGTAGATAAACTCTAGATTTTCTTGCTTGTAGTATACAATTTATTTTGTAAATATAAAAATAAAATATTTCCACTACATTCCCGACACTAAGGAATCACCTTGAATAGATATCTCTTAAACCTCCAGGGAGTATAAAAGCTCAATTTCCTGTTTCCATATACTATCATCTATGGTCTCAAGTATCAACGGTATATCGTCCATTCTTTCATCATTCATGATAAAACGAAAGGCATCCAAACCTATCTTTCCTTTTCCTATACTATCGTGACGGTCTACATGCGAACCTAAGTCTGGCTTTGAATCGTTCAGGTGCATCCCCATCAAATATTCAAAACCTACTATGTTACCAAATTGTGCCATAGACACATCATAAGTCTCTCGCGTTCTTATATCGTATCCTGCTGTAAACATGTGACAGGTATCCAGACAGACACCAACACGGCTCTTATCTTCTATCTTATCAATAATATGGGCTAAGTGTTCAAACTTCCATCCAAGGTTAGAACCTTGGCCGGCTGTATTTTCCATAACAAGCTTTACACCCTTAGTCTTGTCCATCGCATAGTTCATCGACTCTGCAATCGCATCTAGACATTCTTCTTCAGATATCTTTTTCAAGTAAGAACCCGGGTGAAAGTTCAGTCTATCCAGCCCTAAGAGATCACAACGTTCTAACTCATCAATAAAAGCAGTTAAAGATTTTTCGCGTTTTTCAAGTTCAGGATGCCCCAGGTTAATTAGGTAAGAATCATGCGGTAATACATGCTTAGGCTCTATACATGCATCTTCCAGCTCTTTTTTAAACCTATCGATCGTCTCCGTGTCTAAATCTTTAGCAACCCATTGTCGCTGGTTTTTAGTAAACAAGGCAAAGGCCTGTGCTCCAATCTTTTTCGCATTAATGGGTGCGTTAAATACACCACCCGCTGCAGAGGTGTGTGCTCCGACATATTTATTTGACATTACTTGTATCCTTTTTTAAGCTATTTTACTCATTAAAACCTAAGGCTACTTAGCTTTATAATGAGGTATCCTTTACTTTTAAGATCTTTATTTTTAATCTATTTTGTTTGTCATTAAAGATGATGTCTCCATCCTCAACTTTGTAAACGATATTGTACTCATCACTTATTAACTCTTGGATAAAACCTTTAGGTGTCATTTGCAGTGAAGCTTTCTTAAAGATAGGACGACCTAAAAGAACATTCACTATTAACTCATCAGGATAAGAAGGATGAAGGTAGTCTTTATTAAAAGCCGATTTGCTCAGGCATCCTTCATGCACACATACCAATCTAGATATCTCTATACTTTGTACTAACTGCCCCACTACAAACAGGTCTGCTCTGACCTCATCTGAACTTGAGCGAATATAACCTAAATCCGCATACTTGATCATTGGCGTTTTTAACACGATAAGGCGGCTCTCGTTTTTTTCGTATACTTTGGGAGTACAGCCGCTAAAGAAAAAAAGGCTACCCCATAGGATAAAGAATATTTGAATGAACTTCATCACAAGCTTTTAAGACCTCTTTACTTAATTCTAAATGCATAGCTTTTAAACTATCATCAAGTTGTTGCGCTGTTGTTGCGCCAATTATTGTAGATGCTACAAAAGAAAACTGCTTTGACCAGGCTGTTGCTAAAGTCACAGGAGATATACCTGCTTCTTTTGCGATGTCGATATATTGTTTTGTAGAGGCTAAGGTTTTCTCATTTAAAAAACGTGTTGCCTGCGCTCTTACACGTGGGTTATCAGAATTTAGATAAGCGGAAAAGCGTCCTTTATCATTAAAAGGTGCATTGTATTTTCCGCTTAAGACACCCCCTGCCATTGGCGAGTAAGGAAGAAGAGAAATCTTTTCATTTTCACACATGACTTTCATCTCATCCAAAAAACGTCGGTTTAACAGAGAAAAGTTGTTTTGTATCGATTCAAAACGTTTATAACCCTTCATCTGTGCTGTCATATTTGCCTTTGTCGTTCCATAAGCCGTATCATTAGAAGTCCCAAGATAACGGACCTTTCCTTCTTGAACCAATCTGTCAAAGGCTTCCATAGACTCTTCAACCGGAACAATCGTATCGGGCCAATGCATCTGATATAGATCAATGTAGTCTGTCTTTAAACGTCTTAAACTCCCCTCTATACCTTTGGTAATATGATGCCTGTCAATCGCCGTCATACCATGTCGCGTAGGAGGGACAAACCATCCCGAAGCCGCACCTGCTACCTTAGTAGCAATTATCATCTTATCGCGTGGTTTATCTGCTAGCCATTCACCCACTATTTCTTCTGTTAAACCACCCAGTTCACCTGAAGGAGGTACGGGGTATATTTCTGCTGTATCAAAAAAGTTTACACCTGATTCATAAGCCTTATCCATAATCTTAAAGGCTTCCTTTTTATCACACTGTGTACCAAAGGTCATAGTCCCTAAACAGATAGGTGAGACTCTTAACCCGGTTCTTCCGATATAGCGATACTGCATAAAAATTCCTTCTTGCTTTGTAACGATTTTAAAAAGTATTTTAGCCTTATTTACTTTAGGTCTTGTCTAAATGCACCTACCCAAAGAAATCCTTTATCTCTATATTATAATTTTACTAGAAGGGTTACCTTCACCTGTCCTTCGGATAAATCGCTGATATATTATTAAAATACCTAATAAAATCAGCCTATAATAATTTTTTATAAGTTAACTATAATCTAAGTCAGTATATCATCCATACATATACTATCCAAAGGTAAGATCAATGAAACACTCATTTATCCTCTCACTTCTAAGCTGTTCTATTTTACTGGCCGAAAATAATTCTGAAGTGGAAGCCTTATTTAATCTATCTTTGGAAGAGCTGCTCAATGTTGTAGTCACCACTGCATCTCAAGAAAAAGAAAATATTTTAGAGACTCCGGCAATCGTCTCTGTTATCACAGCCAAACAACTACAAAACTGGGGTGTCCAGAATGTCTATGAGGCATTAAGCTATCTGCCAGGCATCGTTGTCAATGAATCTTATATGGGATATAGTATTGTGACATTTCGAGGTGTGACACCAGGGCTTTTTAATAATAAAGCTCTCTTTATGATCAACGGACATCCTTCTTACGAGCGCCTTTTTGGTTCAGGCCATACTGAATTCATTCCTATTGAAGCTATAGAACGAATAGAAGTCGTTCGAAGTCCTGCTTCTTCCTTATACGGTACAAATGCAGTCAGCGGTGTTGTAAATATCATCACTAAACAAAATGCAGAGAATGAAGTCACTGTCCGTGCAGGTAGTTATGATCACTATTACGGTAATTTTAATGTGTATGATACTAATTTTGCACTGAGCGGAAGTGTGCAAAAAGACAATGGCTACAACTACGGAGGAACTCTAGCAGAAGACCCTCTTTCAAATGGACCACATATCGTCAATCTAGACTACCAAAACGATCTGGCTAATCTCTTTTTAGATGTCCATGAAGAGACCTGGGGTATTAACGCTGCCTACTCCAAACACGAAGAGGCACGCTTTGGGTTTAATCCATGGGACTGGCTCAATGGAGTCAATGAACAAGAGTCTTTCTATCTTGACATTAACAAAAACTTTACAATCGATGATGGAAAGCTAAATGTTTGGCTTCGCTATGACTATGCAGATAAAGTATATCATGCCGGCGAGTTCCCCTTTCCAGCAGGTTTTCCACTTGATGGAGGAAAAACTTCAACCCAGACTACTATGACTAATACCGTTCAACGCTACTCTGCCGAACTCCAATATAAAAAACAAGTCAATCAGGCATTTAGCTATATTGTCGGTATGACAGGTGAGTATGACCAATCAACTTCGCTTGACTTTACTTATGACATCGATGGTACACGAAATAACAATGGTGGATTTACTGTGTCACCAGATACAAAGACCTATGCCGCCTATGGACAGGTTAAATATCATTTTAACGAGGATTGGGTTGGAATCGCAGGCTTAAGAAGTGAAGAAAATGATGTAGCCGGATACAGTGGTATTGTCCCTCGTCTTGGTTTGACCTATCAAGCTGATACAAATACGTATATCAAAGCTCTGTACAGCGAAGCTTTTAGAACACCTGTTTTTCTCGAGCAATACGTCTTTGTACCGGGGTTTACCTTTGGAAACATAAACCTTGAACGAGAAGAGATCAAAAACTACGAACTTGCTCTCGACACGGCTATAGGCGACAACAACAAGTTTCAACTCACACTTTATTTTCTCGAATTAGACAAAGAGATCACTCGCCGACCTGTCCCTACTACAACTGCCACAGAATATTATAATGCCCCTGGACGAGATATGTACGGTGTCGAAGCTGAATGGCAGTCAATCATTAACCAAAGTTTTGAGATCTTGTTTAACGCTTCTTATTCAAACGGTGAAGACAAGACTCTAGAAGAACTTGAGCCAGGGTTTGATGAAGACGCACCTTTTATCGCTAACTATACAGCCAATGCTGTTATCACCTATCATATGAACAATCAATGGAGTGGTACACTTTCTGATCAATTTGTCGGATCTAAAGATTATGTACTCCAAGATGGGACTACCGGTTCTATTAGCAACTATAATTTGACAAATCTTATTCTGACTTATTCCAATCATCCTTTTCAGAGTACGCTTGCCATCAAAAATATTTTTGATGAAGAGTACACTTACCCTGAACCTGTTAGACGAGTTATTCATGAATTACCAGGTGGGGCTGGAACAACTGCTTATCTTACACTTCGCTATAAGTTTTAATCTTTACTCATCTTGAGAGACACTAGAGTCTCTTACTCTATGATCTCTACAGCAAATCACTTTTATACAGTACATTCTGTAGCTATTCATAGATCATTGTTAAAAATGAAAAGAAATTTGATGAAGAAGTGAGTATTAACGTCCCAACACGCATAAAGGAGTGGGGCCTTAATAATCTTTTTAAGTGCTTAGGTGAGGGATGTTTTCTGAGTCTTTTTAGTTTTCTTTTCGTTTTACTGCAATAGCAACTAAACCATTTTTAACTGATACACTTTGAAGATTATCCGCGTATGCAGAAAAGTCAATGCTACCAGACTTCACTAGATTAGCAGGAGTTGACACATCAATAATATCAATCGTTTGATTCTCAGCATTCGTTGTATAAAGTGCTTTACCTGCTGCATCGTAAGATAAGATCTCAGCAGCGCCTTTATCAAATGAACCGACATTTAATGAATCTAACTTTGTCGCTTTACCATCAGCTGCAAGCTCATAAATAGCTACTGTAGAGCTTAACTCATTTGCAATGGCAAGATAGTTTTTATTATCTTGCGCAAATGTCACCATACCTTCAGGAGCTAAATCACCTGCTGCAGATGGAGCTGCTGTATAATCTATATCATTTTTGTATTCAACAACAGAAGTATTTACAGGATCAGTAATGTCATATACAAAGAAACCGCCCTGTTTTTCTAAACCGATATAAGCATAAACACTTGAGCCGATCTTTGCAATAGAAAGGGCCTCTGGTTCAACACCTTTTTTTAATGAACGTGCATCTACAGCATCCCAAAAATATGTCGTATTTCCAATAACAGTCTTTGCTGGGTCTAGGTCATCACCCACTTCAAAAGCAGCATCATCTACACGTGTATTAAAGTAAGCAGGATAATTTGTTGCAATCTCTGTCTCAAACTCACTACCTGAGTCAAATACTTGGTTACCTTCAACATCCCAAATTGAGAATGAACGCGTTCCAGCCATATAAAGCTCTTCATAAATGCCGCTTGCGTTTTTACCAAGGTCTTCAAATACTCTCAAGCTCTTCGAGTCACCACCATCAATTGCCGTACCATTAAACTTAGTATCTAATGTTAAACTCTTCGCTTTTACATAATCTTCATATGCATCATATTCTCTATCATCACCTTCATTGGCAGTTATAACGTAGTTCTGTCCATTAACTGCATATGAAACGATAGTATCTGGCTGGTACAATGCATAAACACCTGATGGTGCTGCAGCCAATGAAGGAGCTTCATCATCTACAATGTCAACTTGAGTTAGAGAAAGGTCCTTTCTTCCTAAAGACTTCACCGCTGTAATTGTTTTAGTTTCTAAATCAACATATGCCATTGCATTATTTTCTTGAAGTGATACAAATGCTGTTTTATCATCTTCTGTAATAGCAACATATTCTGGCTCTAAATCAACTGATGCATTAGAATCAGGTTTAATACGGACATCTGAAGGTATTGTCACATCATCAAACGTTAAGGTAGTAACGTCACGAACAATCTCTTCTTTAGAGGCATCAATTTCTATAATTGATATTGAACCTTTAGCATCAACCGTATAATCGCTACTAGGCTCACCTTCATTAGCACTTACTAAAAACTTGCCATCATGTGAAAATGTTACCATATCTGGCAAGTTACCTACATTTGCGGCACCTTTATACTCACCCGAAGTGCTGTATAAAAGTATTTGACCTCCACTAATGTCTGGGTTGTTAACCTCAATCTGGCTTGTATTACTTGAATTATTTTCATCTCCACATCCACTCATTAATAACACAGATGCTGCTAGTGAGCCCATAACCAATTTTTTACGCATATATTTTCCCTTTAAAATTTTCCCGAATTTTAGTGAAGACTCATTACTAACAGATAACCTTTAGGTAACAAAAACATGACTTTTCCATAACAATTTAGATACATTACAAATTGTCATTTTTTCTCTATTTATACAAAAATATGTTTATACTTTGGAATGAAAATTCATATTGACTTAGACTGTTTTTTTGTCTCTGCTGAGCGTATAGTTGACCCTACTCTAAAAGGAAGACCTGTAGGTGTAGGTGGACGATCAGATCAGCATATTTTTTCAAAACAAAACACCATGCAAACGATGAGTTTGGCCAATAAAGGTGCCTTTGTTATGAGTTTCTTTCAAGACAGCCCCTCAAGTAATGGAAATGACTTAAATAAGTTTGTTGATCCTGATGGTAGAGTACGTGGTATTTTGACCACTTCTTCTTATGAAGCCAGAGCTTACGGAATAAAAACCGGTACCACGATCAACGAAGCCTTACAAAAATGTCCTCATATCATCATTAAAAAACCCAATATGAAACTTTATCAAAGACTGTCTCATGAGCTTCATGAATTTTTACGCCTTCGTATTCCCTTGCTTGAACAGGGCAGCATAGATGAATTTTATGGCGACTTGACGGGGTGGATTGAAGATGAAGATGTGCCTAAGTTCATTCAAGACCTAAGAGATGAAGTCAAAGATAAACTTCACCTTCCTATCTCAATAGGAGCCGCTCCTTCAAAGTACACCGCAAAACTTGCTACCAACAAGGCCAAGCCCTTTGGCTGTAAAACTATTTTCAAAAATGAGGTTGATACATTCATCCATGACATTGCCTTAGATGACTTTCCTGGTATCGGAAGAAAAACAGCGATTAAGCTTCATGGATATGGCTTGCAAACCTTAGGTGACATTCAAAAGGCTAAAGACCTTTTTTTACATCAAACAAAATCAACCTGGGATTTGTATCTTCGTGTTTGCGGTATTGACAACACCCCCATAGAAAAAGAACATATAAGAAAATCCATAGGTATCTCACGTACCTTTGATGGGATCAGAGATAGAAAAGAAGCCTTACGTCGTTTAACGATTCTTTCTCGTCATCTTAGCTTTGCTATTATGCGTATGGATGTTATCCCTACTACTTTTCATGTGGGTATATCCTATGAAATGGGAGCCAAAGGAAAGGCGAACATCTCTAAAAACAGACTTTTTAGTGAGAGGTTTTTTAAAGATCTCTGCCAAGAACTTTTTTTAAAAGCAGAGACCTCACCGTCTCTTCGTATCATACGAATCAGTATCTCTACATCTCAGTTTACTACACATTCACATAGAACCCTTTCTCTTATTGATTATGAAGAAGATAAAAAACAGTATGTTTTGACACAAAAAACAAAAAAACTTCGAGAAAGATATGGGCTAGACACTCTACGGTGGGGAAGTGAAATATAGAAGATGTTATAATCGCATATGGCTAAAAACAAGAAAAAAGTAATAAATTTATCAGATCAAGACATAAGTTTCGTAGAAAAAGAACGACATATAAAGATTATCTCTTTTAATCCAAACAGCATGGAAGTCGAAGTTTCTGTAAGTGAAGACTCTGCGGAAAAAAAGAAAGTTATGAAACTACCTTTTGCTCACTTACCAAAAGAACTCAAAAAAATGATTAAACCAAACTAAGCGTTTCTTTTAAAAAACTTTCACTTCGTAAAAAATCATTATGCTATTTTATTCAATAAAAGCATACTTCCAACATATTTCTTATTGAAGTATCCTTTGATATAATACATAAAATTTTTACTTAGGATATATTATGACAGAGTTTTCAAATGTGAGTGTAAACCAAGAAGCAAATTATTATTTTGATGGAAAAGTAACCTCTAGAACACTTACCTTTTCAGATGGTAGCGTTAAGACACTTGGAATTATGATGCCAGGTGAGTATGAATTTGGTACAGATCAATATGAAGTCATGGATATCACTAAAGGTGAACTTGATGTTAAACTTCCAGATTCTAGTGAGTGGATGAGCATTAAAGGTGGTGAAACATTTGAAATTGAAGCAAATAAAAAATTTCAAGTTAATGTAAAAAAAGTAACAGACTACTGTTGCTCATATCTAGATAAGTAAGATGGATCCTCAAGCAGCAGTAACACAAACAGGAGGTATGGATCTAACTGTCTGGGCTGTTATGTTTGGCATCTTGATTGTAGTTGCTCTTGTTCTTGCTTATATGAGTAAGGATATGGAAAGATAATAAAAAAAGCAGATCATAACTAGTATCTGCTTTTTTGGAAAAGGGCTAGCCTATTTTAATAAAGCAATAACCTCTTTTTGTTTCTGTACTTCTTTATCATCAGCCGGTTCCATCTCTTGCGCGTAATCAAGAGCCGTCATATCTTCAGCATCTTTTTCATTTTTATTTGCACCGTTTTTCAATAAAAGTTTGACAATATTTCCATGCCCCACTTCAGCTGCAGCCATTAAAACAGTATATCCTTCATCATCTTTTGCATTGGCATTTGCCCCATGTTTAATCAAAAATTGAGATATTTTTGCAGCACTCTCTGCATGCTCTTGAACAGCATACATTAAAGGTGTATATCCCCCTGAATCTGTCATATCAATCTTTGCGCCCTTGTCAATAAGTAAGCGAACAATATTTAATTGACCTTTTTGAACTGCTATTATTAATGGCGTATTACTATTTTTTGTATGTAGATTAACATCTGCCTTATGCTCGATCAAGCTTACTGCTATTTTTACATTACCTTCGTTACAAGCATACAGTAAGGCTGTATACCCTGCATTGTCTTGTGCATTTACATCTGCACCCTTAGACAATAAAAGATCTAACAAATCTTGAGAATTGTTTTTAGCAGCCCACATTAATGCATGTGCTCCACCCTGACCCGATGTATCAATGTTTTCTCCCGCTTTTAAAGCAGCCTCTACACCTTTGATATTATTTTCTTTGGCTGCACTCACCAATGCCGATTCATTTCCTACTACTACAGAAGAAAAAAGTGCTATTACAGATAGTAAACGTATTACAAATTTCATATTTCACCCTTGTGTTATATATAATTTAGTCTTGTGTTATATATAATTTAGTCTTGTTTAATTTTATAACATATTATTTATTAATTATATATTATGCATACTCGCATGTGTTATAATCTCGATTAGACACAACATTATATAAGTAAATACCATAAAT
>Ga0316204_10009779_pt1 | contig 12637 bp, 8 predicted proteins | sample 6monrhotite_MG_2_FD_205661 | JGI IMG/M metagenome (GOLD analysis project Ga0316204, IMG submission 205661) | Microbial mat bacterial communities from mineral coupon in-situ incubated in ocean water Damariscotta River, Maine, United States -... | ecosystem: Environmental > Aquatic > Marine >...
TCACCTTCTAACTGGCCTTCGGTGTCGATTTCAAATTCGATCTGGCCCGGCCAGTCTGGCCAGTGTTGGCCCGGATCGATATTGTGGCCTTTGAGTTTGCCATTCCATTCGAGTTTGGGTTGCCAGCGAAGTTGTACGTCGCCATCAATGTAGCCATCCAGTGTTTCTATGCGCAAGTGCTGGCTTTGCAGTTGCTCTGGGGTGCCATCGGCCACAAGCCATAGGTAGGTGTCAGGCACGTCAGGTAGCTGCATGTCGCCGGCGGTTTTGATGTGATATCGATCTGGTGAGCCGCTGAAGTGGAGACTCCCAGCCTTGCTTTGTAGTGTTGGCTCGATCGCGCTTAAGGGCCAGTTGAGGTTTTTCCAAGAGAGGCCAACTTCACCGGCTTGAGTAAGTATGTCCCATTGGCCGCGCAGCATAAATTCGGTGTTGTTACTGGCAATATTGAGGATGAGTTGCTCTAGTTCAAGTTCGTAACCGTTCGTTTCCTGGTTTAGATTTAGATCTAACCAACCGTGGCTATCGCCCAGTACATCAGGGTAGTTGAGGGTATAGCTGCCGTATAAATTGGTGTGTTCTAGATTGCCTTTGGTGTGGAGGCTTATTTTGCTAGTAAACGCCGGCCAGTGTGATTGTAGTTTTGTACTGTTAAATTCACTGAGTACCACATCGCCTTCCCAATGCGGCTGTTCGAGTAAGTCGTAAAAAATGATATGAGTGTAAGCTTTGGCAGGCTCGTCCCACTGCTGGACAACGCTGAGCTCTTTCATGCTACCGACTAGATGGCCTTCGCCTTCGACGATGCTCATGTCAGGCGGCATTAGTTGCCAGCGGGTTTGGATATCGAGTCGAAAGGGCTGGCTAGGCTCAAACCAGCCTTGAATGTCTAGCAGAAAGGTCTTGCTTTGAACATTTAAATGATACAACTCAACCCGATTGTCTGCCGCGCTGGCAGCCAGACTTAGCTGCTCTAATGCCAATACGATCGCGTCGTCCTGCCGAATCGTGATGGGGCCTAGTGTGAAATAGTCAATATCAATGTTAAAAGCCAGTGTTTGATTGGGCGCTGGGCTGGGTGGGTCGCTACTCGGTGTTGGAGTGGCAGGGGTGCTGATATCAATGACGGTGTTTGTCAGGGTCAGTTTGTTGATTTTGACGGTTGAATAGAGCAGGGCCGAGGGGGACCAGTCCAACACAAGGTTGTTCAGCATGACATGCTGGCCCTGGAAAGAGTATTGCAATTGTTCAATGCTTATCGGGCCTAAGAGGCTGCCGTTTAATCCGGTGATTGTGAGTTTGCCAGGGATGTAGGACTGAGCCTGTTTCAAGCCCCAGTGCAAGCCACTGGTAGTGTTTAGCAGACTAACGCAGGCAATTATCAATAAGGTGATAAAGCCGAGACTAATACCTAGCGCTGTCCGGCGTTTGCGAGTCACGCCAGTCCGTCTAGGCTCGGTGCTGTCGCTCATAGATCAGGCCCGATGTTGATATGTAGTCGCCAAGGTTTGCCTTCCTCGCTCACGGCGGTGGCCAAGTCGATACGTACTGGCCCTACGGGCGAGCTCCAACGCAGACCAAAGCCTGTGCCCACTTTTAGTGCTTGTTGCCAAGCGTTCATGGCATCCCCGACATCATAGAAGCCTGCAATACCCCATTTTCCTTGTAGTTTGTGCTCGTACTCTACACTACCTACTAGCAGAAATTGACCACCTTCGTTTTCATTTTGTGAATTTTTTGGTCCTAATGCCTGGTAACGATAGCCGCGCACGCTGTTGGCACCACCCGCGTAAAAACGCACAGAGGCGGGTAGGTCGTGAAAGCTTTCACTGCGAGTAATGCCAGCTTCACCTCGGGCGATTAGTCGGCCTTGTTGGCTAATGGCTTGAATGAGTTTACCGCCGCCTCGGGTTTGTACAAATTGAGTGCTGGAAAGCGGGTTGTTGATTGTGCCCCGAACTTTAAGGTGTACGTGTATACCTTGGCGTGTATTGATACGTTTGTCGGCCCATACACGGCTCCAGCCTATGCCAGGCATTAGCAAGGTAGATTGACCTTGATCGTTAGCGATGGTGAATTCTTCTTCTTGATAGGTGAGGCCGACAGACTCACGCCAACCAAATCGAGCATGGTTCAGAATGCCGCTGGCAGTGATTATTTGAGAGCTAAAATCTTCCGTGGTTTCATTAACCAAACCAGCGCTGAAAACTAGCTGATCAGAGCGGGGGTTGTAGACGGGAATACGGTACTGAGCGGTTAAACTATCGCCCGTCTCTGAGAGTTTTGTGTGGATAGCGAAGCGATGTCCGTGTCGATTCAACAGCGGTATTTCCCAGCCGAGCATGCCGCGTGCGCCTGTATCTGTGCCATAGCCTAGGCCCAGCGTATAAATATGATGGCTACGGGGGCTGAGGAGAACATTGATAGGGATAGCCCCATTTTGTGCTTCGCTCGGCGCTGGATTGACTTCCACGCTTTGAAAAAAGTCGGTGTCCGACAAGGTTTGCTGTAATTCAACGAGCTTGCCGACCTGATAGGCGCTGCCAATGGCAAAAGGGATGTATCGAGAAAGCAATGACGCATCGAGCGCGTTATTATCAAATCGCACATCGCTTATGTAGTGGCGCACGCCGCTGTTAAAATCGATAAAAACATGGGCTTGATGGGTGTCTAAATTGACTTCGATAGTGCTTTTTTCAAAGCGCGCGTCGAAATAACCCCGTTCAGCCGCCAAACCCACTAGCTCATTTTTACTTTCTTCGTAAGCCAAATGGTTGACGGGGATACCTGGTTGCAGTGGGAAATTTTTTTTCCAATCCAAAAATTTCGAATCGTTAAGTGCATCGCCGCGCAGCTGAATATGTGTTTCGCTGATCAAGATAGGATCGCCAGCGACCACTTGGTAGCTGGCCAGCCAGTGTTCGTTATCTATTTTTTTAAGGCTAGCAGTGATTTGTGGCTGGTAATAGCCATAAGGCTCTAGTGAGCGGCGAATTTCATCTGTTGCTTTGTTGTGCAAGCGTTGAATGCGACCTTCGCTGAGTCGTTCATGAGTTTTTTGTTGTTCGATACTGAGATAAAGCAGTGCGTTATCGAGCAGCTCAGCGGAGATGCCAATAATTTTTACCTCGACGCTAGGCTGGGCCATGACTTGGCCTCCCAATAATAGGCAAAGTAGCAGCGTCAGTAAGCGACAGGGGGTGCGCATGGGTGAAATGTTTGTATTCTCCGAAGCAATGTTGATGACGGAAAAGCTCCTGCTTCTTACCTCGTCCCATTATGTACTCGTTATGGTTTGAATTCATTACAAGTATCGGAAAACTGGATAATTTATTAATGACTGTTGGTGTTTTAGTTTCGACAAGGTGGTGGCGAGTTGTGTCTGTCAGTGGCGGCGGCATGGAATGATTATGAACGTAGCCACCGACCAGAGCTATTCGAGCAGATACTGATCGCTAGATTGCCGATCAGTAGTGCTTGGCGTTATGAAAGGCCTGTTACTGCGCAGGCTGGGGCGGTATGCGCCACCATATTAATAAAGCTATGGTGACTAGGGCGAGCTGGCCTAGTGCTAGATGGCTGGGGTGGTCAGTCAGAAAAGGCACGGCTAAGCTCGATACCAGGGCATTACCGGCCATCTGAGAAAAGCCTTGCATGGCGGAGGCTGAGCCTCGGTTTTTAGGAAAACAATCCATCGACAACACGGTAAAGGCAGGCATAGCGACCCCAATGGCGCAGGCGTAGAGCGCTAGTGGTAGCACCACGGTGATGGCGTTGGGGCTTAACCACAGTGCTTGGGCAGCGTTTGACAGGCTGGCAACGGCCATTAAGCCCAAGGCGAGTTGCACTGTCCGTTCGCGAGGCCAGCGATGGGCTAATCGGCCGGTAATCCAAGCGCCTGTCATCATGCCAATCACCATAGGGATGAAGATCACGCCAAAGTCATGGCTATCTAAGCCGAGAAAATCGAAGATCACGGTCGGCGCGCCGGCAATGTATAAGAACATGCCACCAAAACCGCAGGCAACGGTGAGTGCTAGCGAGCGGAAGCGGTGATGTTTTAGGGTTTGGCCGTAGATATTGACAATATAACGGGGGTGAAATGGTTGGCGTAGTTCGAGCGCGTGCGTTTCTGGAATTTTGATAAATATAAGCAGCAATACGAGGGCGCTGTAGATAGCGAGAAAATAGAACACGCTGTGCCAACCAAAGGCTTCATGCAGCCAGCCGCCGACCAGCGGAGCAACAGCGGGTGCCACGGCAAACATCATCATCACCTGTGACATGGCGCGGTGAGCATCTTCGGGGTTGTGGGCGTCACGTATCATGGTTCTACCAGCAGCCAATCCGCCGCCAGCAGCAACGCCTTGCAGGAGTCGAAAGAAGAGAAAACTGCTGTAGTCGTCAGCCAATGCACAGCCTAAGGAAGCGAAAACGTAGAGGCTGAGTGTGCCTAAGAGCACCGGCCGACGGCCTAGTTTGTCTGACAAGGGCCCCCAAAACAGTGTCGAGATAGCAAAGGCGGCCAAATAAAAGGCCAAACTTTGCGACAGTAGTGCTCGACTAATATCAAACTCAGCCTCAATCGCGGGGAAGGAGGGTAGGTAGGTGTCGATGGTGAATGGGCCAATCATTGAGGTTAAGGCAACAATGAAAATCAGACCTGTCGGGGGAGATGTTTTTGATGTCAACTTCAAGCTCAGACTTATATGAGATAAGGGGCTATTTTAGCGGATCGAGTTACCGCTTAGGTATTTATTAACGCGGGAGTGTTTGATGTACGTTGATACTGCTTGGCTTAGTGACGAGAAACCCCACTGCCATTGCGTCGATTAAGTGGGTCTAATAGGGTAAAATGGCCGGATAATATTGTTTTCTTACTCTCTTCTGATTTGAGCCCCATCCCATGCAAGCAGCCGCTAATATTTTTTCTTACCGCCAGTACTGGGCCAAACGTTTTGGTCCCGCGCCTGTGTTGCCGATGTCTCGTGCCGAGATGGACGAGTTAGGCTGGGATTCCTGCGATGTGATTTTGGTGACAGGCGACGCCTATGTCGATCATCCCAGCTTTGGCATGGCGTTGGTCGGGCGTTTGTTGGAGGAGCAGGGCTTTCGCGTCGGCATTATCGCCCAGCCAGATTGGAACAGTGCTGAGGCCTTTAAAGCCTTGGGTAAACCAAATCTATTTTTTGGTGTGACGGCGGGTAACATGGATTCCATGGTAAATCGTTATACGGCGGATCGTCGCATTCGCTCGGATGATGCCTATTCTCCTGATGCGGCAGGAGGACGTCGACCTGATCGTTCCGTCATGGTTTATGCTCAGCGTTGCCGTGAAGCCTTTAAAGACGTGCCGCTGGTCGTCGGTGGCATCGAGGCCAGCTTGCGTCGTATTGCCCATTTTGATTACTGGTCGGAAAAAGTCCGCCGTTCTATTTTGCCAGACTCTAAGGCGGATCTTTTAGTTTTTGGTAATGGTGAGCGTCAAGTGGTCGAAATCGCTCATCGCTTGGCCAATGGCGAGAACATTAAAGAACTTACCGATATTCGCGGCACGTCGTTTATGCGCAAGGGCAGGCCTGAAGGTTGGATCGAGATTGATTCTTCCAGCGTGGATGAGCCTGGCAAAATCGACAAACCGATCGACCCTTATGTCATGGAAACTCAAGAGGGCGCGGCGTGTGAGACGACGACGGCTGATGGCGCGAAAATCATCAAAATTCAGCCTAGACTAAAATACAATGATCGTTTTCATAGCGTGATTCGTTTGCCCGCGTATGAGCAGGTTGCGAGAGATAAAGTGCTTTACGCTCATGCGGCACGGATTCTTCACCTGGAAACTAATCCGGGTAATGCGCGGGCTTTGGTGCAGCGTCACGGTGATCGAGATGTGTGGTTAAACCCGCCGCCGATTCCACTGACTAGCAAAGAGTTTGATCGGGTCTTTGAGCTGCCGTACACGCGTCAACCCCACCCATCCTACGGTAAGGCGCGTATGCCGGCTTATGAGATGATTCGTTTTTCGATCAACATCATGCGCGGTTGTTTTGGCGGTTGTACGTTCTGTTCGATTACCGAGCACGAAGGGCGAATTATCCAAAACCGTTCTGAAAAATCCATTTTGAACGAGTTGGAAACGATTCGCGACACGGTGCCAGGTTTCACCGGCATTATTTCTGACTTGGGCGGGCCGACGGCCAATATGTATCGTCTGCATTGTAAGTCGGAAAAAATAGAGTCAGCCTGTCGGCGCTTATCTTGCGTCTACCCCGGTATCTGTGAAAATCTGATTACCGATCATGCGCCGTTGATTAGCTTGTACCGTAAGGCCCGTGAGCTAAAAGGTATTAAAAAAGTCTTTATCGCCTCCGGTTTGCGTTATGACTTGGCGGTAGAATCACCCGAATATGTCAAAGAACTCACCACTCACCATGTGGGGGGGTATCTGAAAATCGCTCCCGAGCATACCGAAGAAGGTGTGTTGAGTAAGATGATGAAACCCGGTATTGGCAGTTACGAGCGTTTTAAAGAAATGTTCGAAAAATATTCCAAAGAAGCCGGTAAAGAACAGTATTTGATTCCCTATTTTATTGCCGCCCATCCGGGTGCGACTGATAACGACATGGTTAATTTGGCTCTATGGCTTAAGCGCAATGATTTCCGTCTCGATCAAGTGCAGACTTTTTTACCTTCGCCGATGGCGTTGGCCACTGCAATGTATCACAGTGAAAAAGACCCGCTGCGCAAAGTAAAGCGTGGCGGCGAGCCCTTGCTGACCGCCAAAGGTGCAAAGCAGCGACGTTTGCATAAGGCCTTGATTCGTTACCATGATGCGGAAAACTGGCCAGTTATTCGCGAAGCGTTAAAACGCTTGGGTCGCTCTGAGCTGATTGGCAACGGTAAACGTCATCTTGTGCCTACGTGGCAACCAGCAGGTACGGGTGGCAAGCCTGAGGGTGTGCGTGCTGATCGAAAAGGTGCTAAGAAAGTCTCAGTGAATCACGGCACTAAATCAGCCAAAAAGTCGACAACGAAAAACGCCCGGCCTGCAAAGCAAACCGGGCGTCCGTCCAAACCTAGAAAGGGTCGTTAAGTTCGTATTGCCCCTGCCATATGTTGGCTGGGGCAATACGACGCGCTTAATGGGCTTGAGCTTTTACAGTGACTTCTACTGCGGTGTCTTCCGGCTCAATATCTTGTTTAATTGAATCGGCAACTTGGTTGAAGCGCGCCATTGAGGCTGCAGCTATTTTGCACACATCAAGGCCTACACCAAGAAACACATCGACTAGTCCAGAGACTTTAGCGACGTAATAGGTCGCTGATACCATTAATACAATACCCAGTGTCGTGCCGATAATGTCCCCAAAAATACCGGCTAAGGTAGCGCTGATGTTAATCCATAGCGCCATCGGTAATAAAAAAACTAGCCCGTACCATAGGAATACGGCAAAGGTGAAAAACGTTAAAGCAGTGAATTGCATTGTTCTTACAACGAAGATGTCAACGCGTTTGATGTTCATGGCATTCGTCCTTAATAACGTGGTAACGAAAGAAGATTTAGAATGTGGCCCTTATCTCTATCGGATAATTCTTCCCGCCCCCTTAGCGGAATTTTTGATGTTCGCACATGAGTATTTTCTAGGCAAGCGCTGGGTTTAAGTCTCCATCAATCGGGCAGTCATACGATAAACAATAAGGCACTCCCTTTAGTTGTTGAATGGTAGCGCATAGATCGCGGCTAATTCTCTGATCTATATAAGTATTTAACGGCTTGTTAGTCGCTTTATAATCTGTTCAACACTTTGCTGGGTGCCGTCGGAGGGGGTGGCCTTGGGGCGGGGTTTATTTAGCAGTGAGACTAGGGCCTGTGTAAAATCCCCGTGTTGTAGCTGTTGTTGGGATATTTTTCCACACGGTACTTGTTGTTTTAGCCATTCAACTAAGTGGATTTGTTCTGGCCACTGATCTCTTTCGGTGTAGATGACTGGGATGCCGTGACAGGCGGCCCCGCTAAATGCGCCATAACCCGGTTTGGTTAGGTAGAGGGAGGCACTGGCCAAGGCATCATGAAATGGAATGTTTGTCTGTTCGAGACTGGAGACATCAGCACGTTGATCGGCATGGTGTACGTCACCAGGGACTAAGTAGTGGTGTTTGCTTAGCTTTGGCCAGTGCTGGCAAGATAAATGGGTGCTTACGCCGCCAAGCGATACAATGGTTAACTTTGTATCAGAGGCTAAGTTCAGTGTGTCACAAATTTCCCCATGGCGATTTTGACCGAGACTAGCGACGGGGCCAATTAATAGTGTGTCTAGGCCTAGCATGGGCATGGCTGGTGCGGGGCGCATGAATAATTCAGTTTGGCGATAGGCGGCGAGCATTTGTTGGTAAATCGCTTGAGCGTCACTGTTGTCCTTAAAATAGTCATTAAATATTTCCGCCCAATTAAGGCAGCTATAAGCCAAACTCGGAATGCCGGCCTGCGCCGCTGCGGCGAGACTGAGGTAGCTGATATTGGAGATCACTAAATCCGGTTGTAGCTGGCGTAATTTATCTGCTTGCAGGTTGACTTTGTCCGGCCAGTTCCGGTGCGCCTCTTGGTAGGCCGATAAGCTGGCCTGAGTGTCGACTCGAAACGCATCGTGCATGATCATGCCAAAGTCGCTGCTTTCAGCAATTAACTCATAATCGACATCGAGCGTTTGATCAAGAAAGCTTTGCGGTGCTTTGGTTCTGATTGTGATGCGAATGTCGGGTCGAGCTTGGTGTAGCGCATTGATGATGGGGGTGGTCATGGCGGCATGGCCGAAGCCGTGGCCAGAAATATCAAATAAAATATGCGGGGCTGAATGCGTCATGTTGGGTCAGAGGGCTGTGTGGTGATGTTAGAAAGTATCTTAGTTTACCTAGCTCTTGGGGTTGGGGCAGGTTTTATTGCCGGGTTACTGGGGGTTGGCGGTGGATTGTTGATTGTCCCCACCTTGACGGCGGTATTTCTTTGGCAGGGCATGAGTGTTGACGTCGTGATGCATCTAGCCTTGGGCACGTCTTTAGCAACGATTGTGGTGACGTCGTTGTCATCTGTCAGAGCCCATCATCTGAGGGGAGCGGTTGATTGGGGTTTAGTGCGAGGCCTGGCACCGGGTTTGATGCTTGGGGCAGCATCGGGTGCGGTCATCGCTCACTACTTGGAAACTATGGTTCTGGTGTGGATATTTGCTATTTTTGAATTGTTTGTCGCTGTGTATATGTTTTTTGGCTCACCTAAGCCACAGAGCGCGGGTGAGCAAGGCCCTAGCCAGGGTGAATTGCTTGCTGCGGGTAATTCAATAGGCGCTGTCTCGGCACTATTGGGGATTGGTGGCGGGACGATGACGGTGCCGTATTTGAGTTGGCGCGGCTTGTTGATGCCCCGCGCAGTTGCGGTATCCGCCGCCTGCGGTTTGCCTATTGCCTTGGCGGGGGCGATAAGTTACTTGGTCGCGGGCTGGCAAGTCGCTTCTTTGCCCGATCTGGTCAGCGGCTATATCTATTGGCCTGCATTTATTGGCATAGTCAGTTCTAGTGTGTTGTTTGCCCCTTTGGGGGCTCGTTGTGCTCATGCACTACCGGTGTTGGTTTTACGCCGTGTATTTGCCTGTCTGCTAGCAGTGCTGGGAGTGGGGATGTTGCTTTCTTTTTAATTCGCTAGTTGTTTGGAATCAAAAGCCGCTGGATCAAAACTGTGATGCTGGTCACGGATGTTTTTTCTTGGCTGAGTTAAAAACATACATGAGGGTCTGCCGTTGTGGTGTGTGGGCAAAGAATAAGCAGTGATTGGAGATTGAGTTATGAGTGGAAAATCGCGTTGGAATGCAGCAGTAGTAGGTTTGATCATGGCCGGTGTGGGTGGTATGGCACAGGCGAGTGGGGATATGAATAGCAGTTTGGACGCGGCCGTTGAGGGTAACTACGACCAAGCGATTCAGACGTGGTTGAATTTAGCGGCTGATGGCGATGCCATGGCGCAGTTTAATTTGGGTTTAGCTTTTCATGGTGGCGTGGGTGTCGAGCGTGATGAGCCGCTGGCGGTTGAGTGGTATCAAAAAGCGGCTAAAAGTGGCAGTACCAAAGCACAGGCCTATTTAGCCATCGCTTACCAAGAGGGGTGGTTTGGATTAGCCAAGGATGACCGTCTAGCCTACTACTGGCGTGGCCTAGCAGGCCGAGAGCAATAGAAGAGAGCGACTATAACATCACTATTTTAAAGTGAGTCTTCGTAAAGCCGGGCATGCGTGTCCGGCTTTTTTTATTACGGTGATTTGTTTTGTTTAATATCCCCCCCAGGTTGTTGAATTATTTGCTATGATGGGCGATCGAGCTACTGTGGAGGACATAATGACAGAACAAATTGAAAAGCCCCGTATTGAGCGTCGCCGCTCCTCATTGCTGATTGGTAAGTTGGTTTCTTCGCGCACAGAAATGTTGTCGCTGTACTCCCAGCTAGCCAATATGAAGCCAATGGCTAAAAATCCTGAAGTGCCTCCAGTATTGCAGGAGTTCTGTCAAGATGTGGTGGACTATGCGGCCAATGCTCACTTTCAACTGTATCGTTATTTTGCCGAAAGCAATGAGAAACGTCAGGAAATCTACGATATTGCTGAGAGCATCTATCCTCGTATTATGGAAATTACCAATATCATTCTTGATTTTAATGACAAGTACGATTGCGGCGACCATTGTGAGCTTTTTGATTCATTGGAGAAGGACTTGTCTGATTTAGGTGAGCATCTTGCCGATCGAATAGAACTTGAAGATCGTCTTATATCTGCGTTCGGTATTTAGTTTTTTACCGATTTACGCTAAAACCCGCGTTGCCAGCACCTATTTGAGGTGATGGACGTGGGTTTTTTTATGTACTCGATTAGCCTCTTTGAATTTTAGTTAACTTGATATGAGCCGATTACGTATCGGCGTATTCGTCTAAATTTGTCGATAAGGAAGCCAGTGTAATAATGAGCAAACCTCAGGCATTGTCGGTTAATAAGCTTTACCGAGCATGTGATATTCAAAATTTTGAATTCGAAACGACAGATGATTTGCCAGATCTGACCGAGGTTGTTGGACAATCTCGGGCCTTAGAGGCGATTCAATTTGGTATTGGGATTCGTCAGCATGGCTATAACCTATTTGCACTCGGGCCAGCGGGTACGGGCAAGCAAGCCATTGTTGCTCGATTGTTACAAGATCGGGCGGCATCACAGGTCGCTCCTCGAGACTGGTGTTACGTAAACAACTTCAAACAGCCCCATAAACCGAAAAAACTAGGCTTACCCAAAGCGATGGCGGGCGCGTTAAGTCAGGATATGGATGAGCTGGTAGATGCGTTGACGAGTTTAATTCCTTCGGTTTTTGATAGTGATATCTACCAGTCGCGTGTAGCTGCGTTGGACGAAACTTTACGCCAGCGCCAAGAAAAAGCGGTGACGGGTGTGCGTGATCAGGCTAAAGCGCAGGGCGTGGCCTTAATTACAACCCCCACCGGTTTTGCTTTTGCCCCTGCCCAAGCTAACGGCTCAGTACTGAGCCCCAAAGAATTTAATAAGGTCAGTGAGGAAGATCAGGCAAAAATTCGCGAAAAAATAGATGAGTTAGAACTGCAGTTACAGCGAGTGCTGCACCAGTTACCACAGTGGCGACGAGATGCTCGGCAGAAATTAAAAGAGCTAAACAGCGAGATGGCCATGACGGCTGTGTCTCATGTGATCGAAGATCTGCGGGATAAATACGCCAACTTCCCAGAGGTGCTGGACTACCTTTTGGCGGTTGAGGACGACATAATTATTAACGTAGACGATTTTCGCTTACCTGATGATGAGGCTCGTTCTCTCGGTGCAATCAGTGTGGATGAAAAATTTAGTCGCTATCGAGTCAACGTCTTGGTTGATCATTCTCAAACCCAGGGAGCCCCTGTGGTGTATGAGGACAGTCCGAATTACCAATCCCTTGTCGGTCGTAGCGAACATCGTGCCTTGATGGGTGCCTTGTTTACTGATTTTAATTTGATTAAATCGGGTGCTCTGCATCGTGCTAATGGTGGTTATTTGGTGCTCGATGCTGAGCAGGTGTTGCAGCACCCCTACGCTTGGGAAGCACTCAAACGGGCCTTAAGTGCTAAGGAAATTCGCATAGGCACCCTTGAACAAATGATGAGTTTGGTGAGTACGGTGTCCCTCGATCCTGAACCGATACCCTTGGATCTCAAAGTAGTGTTGGTGGGCGAGCGCCACCTTTATTATTTACTACTTCAACATGATCCTGAATTTAAAGAATTATTTAAAGTTGCTGCGGATTTTGAGGATGATATTCGGCGTTGCGATGAAAGTGATCTTCTCTACGCCCGTTTAGTCGCGACCTTGTGCCGTAAACAGCAGCTCAAGCCTTTTGATCGAAGCGGTGTGGCGCGTGTTGTTGAGCACAGTTCACGCCTAGTTGAAGATGCCACGAAGCTGAGTACCCATATGCGCAGCATGTCCGATTTGATGTCGGAGGCTGATTACTGGGCGTCCGAACAAGGCCGTGCGTCAGTTGGCGCGGCTGATGTCGTCCGAGCCATTCAGGCGCAAATTCGTCGCTCTTCTCGTTTAATGGAAGG
>Ga0316204_10009780_pt1 | contig 12636 bp, 9 predicted proteins | sample 6monrhotite_MG_2_FD_205661 | JGI IMG/M metagenome (GOLD analysis project Ga0316204, IMG submission 205661) | Microbial mat bacterial communities from mineral coupon in-situ incubated in ocean water Damariscotta River, Maine, United States -... | ecosystem: Environmental > Aquatic > Marine >...
GAACAGGGGGCTGACCGCAAACTTGAGGACGCCATCCTGACGCGAGCGCGCCAATTGCGTAACGAAACACGCATGCAGCAGAACTAAGCACACCATAACAACGCCCACACACTTAAATCTCGACAACTCGCTATAGGAATACGCACGCCCATGTCGCGCTACAACTTCAAAGAAGCCGAAGCCAAGTGGCAACAGGCCTGGGAACACCAAGGCACATTCACGGTGACCGAAGACCCACAACGTGAAAAATATTACGTCTTGGAAATGTTCCCCTACCCGTCAGGCCGCATTCATATGGGACATGTGCGCAATTACACCCTTGGTGATGTGGTGGCGCGATTCAAGCGCGCCCAAGGCTTCAACGTTCTGCACCCCATGGGCTGGGATGCGTTTGGTCTGCCCGCGGAAAATGCCGCCATTCAAAATGACACCCATCCAGCCGTATGGACTCAGCACAATATTGCGACCATGAAGGCGCAGCTCAAGACCATGGGCCTGTCTTATGACTGGAACCGTGAGATCGCCACTTGCGCGCCTGAATATTACAAACACGAACAAAAGATGTTCTTGGATTTCCTCAAAGCCGGGCTTGCATATAAGAAAGAGTCTTGGGTCAACTGGGATCCGGTTGAAAACACCGTGCTCGCCAATGAACAAGTTATCGACGGCAAGGGCTGGCGTTCCGGCGCGCCTGTGGTCAAAAAACAACTGTCCCAATGGTTTTTGAAAGTCACCCAATATGGCGACGATCTGCTGCAAGAACTGAAAACTCTTGATCGTTGGCCGGAAAAAGTCCGCATCATGCAAGAAAACTGGATTGGCCGGTCTGAGGGCGCACGGGTCTTTTTTGAGCGCACCGATTGCGACGAAAGCTTGGAAATCTACACCACGCGGCCCGACACGCTTTTTGGCGCGTCGTTTATGGCCATCGCCGCCAACCACCCGATTGCGCTGAAGATGGCTGAACAAGATGCTGATTTAAAAGCGTTTATCCAAGACTGCAACGCACTGGGGACGTCCGAGGCCGCCATCGAAAGCGCCGAGAAAAAGGGTTATAAAACCCCGCTGAGCGTTAAGCACCCGTTCATCGACGGCCATACCTTACCTATATATGTGGCCAATTTCGTGCTTATGGAATACGGCACCGGCGCGATCTTCGCCTGCCCCGCACACGATCAGCGCGATATGGATTTCGCCCGCAAGTATGGCCTGCCGGTGATCCCCGTGGTCGCACCCAAAGACATTGCAGGCACCGACGCACAAGCCGCCTGGCTGGCCGATTTCGCCGCCAACGCCAAAGAAGCGATCACCGATGACGGTGTGACGGTGAATTCCGATTTTCTCAATGGTCTTGACGTCAAAACCGCGAAAACCACGGTCATCGCTAAACTAGAAGCCATGCACCGCGGTCAAGGCACAGTTCAGTTCCGCCTACGTGACTGGGGCATTTCACGACAGCGCTATTGGGGCTGCCCGATTCCGGTTATTCATTGCGACGATTGCGGCACGGTCCCGGTCCCGACTGAACAGCTACCCGTCGAACTACCCAATGACGTCACCTTGGGCAGCGCCGGAAATCCACTGGATGCGCACCCGACATGGAAAAATGTTGATTGTCCAAGCTGCGGCAAACCGGCGCTACGTGAAACCGACACTTTCGACACGTTTTTTGAATCGTCGTGGTACTACGCCCGCTTTACCGATGTTCAATCAGATCAGGCGTTCTCCAAAAGCGCCGCCGAATACTGGTTACCGGTTGATCAGTACATCGGTGGTGTCGAACATGCCGTGCTGCATCTGCTGTATTCGCGGTTTTTCACCCGCGCCCTTAAAGATTGCGGCTATCTCGATATCAAAGAACCATTTGCCGGCCTCATGACCCAGGGCATGATTTGCCACGAAACCTATAAGGACCAAGATGGACAGTGGCTCACCCCTGAAGAAGCAGAATCCCGCGATAAAGACACCGTGACCGTTGGCCGGTCGGAAAAGATGTCCAAGTCCAAGAAAAACGTTGTCGATCCGCAATTGATTATCGGAACCTACGGCGCTGACACGGCGCGCCTGTTTATGCTGTCCGACAGTCCGCCAGATCGCGATCTAGACTGGACCGATGCTGGCGTTGAAGGGGCTTGGCGCTATGTCGGCCGTGTTTGGCGGTTGGTCGAAGTAAACTTGCCAGGTCTTCCCGCAGTCGGTGCGCCCATGCCCGATGACCTAGGCGATGCCTTGGCAATACGCATACAGGTTCATAAAACTATAGATGCGGTCTCCCGCGATCTCGACGGCTTTCATTTTAACAAAGCCGTGGCGCGCATCCGCGAACTGACCAACGCCTTGGAAAACATTTCGGTTCGTGGCGGTGCATCGTCTTGGGTTCAGCGCGAAGCTTTTGAGACCGTGGCCGTGTTGATCAATCCGTTGATGCCGCACTTGGCCGAAGAACTTTGGCAGACCCTTGGCCACGACACACTGATTGCCGACGCCCCTTGGCCGAAAGCTGACTCTGCATTGTTGGTTGACGACACCGTCACCGTCGCCGTGCAAGTAAACGGTAAAATGCGCGGCACCGTTGACCTCGCCAAGGACATCGATAAAGCCGAGGCCGAGGCCGCAGCTCTAGCCCTAGATACAGCCATAGCCGCGATGGGTGGCAAAACACCGCGCAAAGTCATCGTTGTGCCCAACAGGATTGTAAACATTGTCGTTTAAGCCCCTGCTTCACCGTTCCAGCGCGCTCACCGCCCTGCTCATCGCCGCATCAATGGTCAGTGCGTGCGGGTATAAGCCCCTTTATGGCCAAAACACGACCGCGCCCAGCGCGCAGCGGCATTTGGAAAGCATCAACGTCAAGCCTATACCAGATCGCATTGGTCAGATGATGCGTACAGCTATGATGCGGGGCCTCAGTCCGCGCGCCAAAAGATCTGCTCAGGCATACGATATCTCAATCATATTAGATGAAGCCGTTTCAACGCTGGCTGTTGAACAGAATGCCTTCGCCACCCGCGCGAATCTAACACTCACGGCCAACTACGTGCTCACGCGCAGGGCGGATCTTCTCAGGCTTGCTTCTGGCTCGGTCAAATCCGTTTCCAGCTACAATATTTTGTCCTCTGAATTCGCCACCAAATCGGCCAAAAACGATTCTCGCAAACGCGCCATTCAAGATGTATCCAATACATTGCGCACGCGCCTTGCTATATATTTCCAGGGGCCCGGCCAAAAACAACCTGCGATACAGCGCACTGGCAAATCGGAAAATACCGGCTCTGATATTAAACAGCCATGAAAATCACCAATGCCAAGATTGAAGGATTTCTGCGCGCACCCGACCCTACGGCGCGCGCCATCTTGGTATTCGGCCCCGACGAAGGTTTGGTGCGTGAGCGCGCGTTGCGTCTCGCCAAAACAATGGTTGATGATCTTAACGATCCCTTTCGGGTGGTCGAAATCACTGGCGCCGACCTCAAAAACGATCCCGCTCGCCTAGCTGACGAGGCCGCCTCGATGTCGTTTGGCGGTGGATCGCGGGTGGTGCGCATCCGTCAAGCTGGAGACGCGTGTGCTCCGGCATGTAAATCTTTTCTCGAACTTGACACCCCTGCAGACGCCTTGGTGGTGATGGATGCCGGTGACCTCAACCCGCGATCAAAGCTTCGTAAACTGTTTGAGGCCGCAAAAAATGCTGCTTGTATCCCTTGTTATGCGGACGATTTACGCTCTTTACCCGATGTAATCCGCGAAAGCCTGACCCGTCTTGAGCTGACTGCTGATCGTAACGCGATGTCGTTGTTGGTGCAAAATCTCGGCTCTGATCGCTCCGTCACCCGTGGTGAGCTTGAAAAGCTGGCGCTTTACATGGGTGGACCTGGTCAAGTCAGCGAAGACGATGTGCGCGCCGCCATCGGCGATACCGCTGCAAGCGGTATTGACGATGTTATCTACAGCGCGGCAAGTGGTGACACGCAAAAACTTGAATCCTCGCTCAACCGCGTGATTTCAGAAGGCGTCAACGCCGTCCAGTTGGTTCGAGCGGCCGAACGCCATTTTCAACGCCTGCACATCGTGCGGGGCCAAATGGCGAATGGCCATAACGCCGATCAGGCGACACGGTCTTTACGTCCGCCGATTATTTTCAAACTCGCCGATGCTTTTAAAAGACAATTGAACTTGTGGCCGGAAGCCAAGCTCTCGCGGGCTTTTGAGATTTTAACGCAAGCTGAAATCGATTGCAAAACGACAGGTCTGCCTGCCAATGCCATTTGTGGGCGCGCGATGCTGACCATCGCTCAGGCGGCCAAAGCCGGTCAGCGGCGAAATTAGGCCTGGCCAGTGTTAAAAACCAAATAAATCAGTGTGTTAGAAATTATATGTACTTTTTGTGCAGATAAAATTTCACAGTGTGACACGTGACAATGCCGCGGTTACACCATGGATAATGAATTGCACAAATTTAACGCCTGGGAAAGTTGTGTGAAACCAAATAGATGGGCGTTTTTAACAGCTTATGTAGATGTTGTCGGTCTGGTTTCATTACTCAACTGCAAGGAAACTGGTGCTTAACTCTCGTCAGAACCCGTACCATGGGTCAGACGCGCCAGAATGCTATCCAGCTGCTCCAGCGTTTCATAATGGATCACAACTTGCCCACGGCCGTGCTTGTCTTGAATTTTAACCTTAAGGCCCAGCATATTGGCGAGGTCGTGCTCAAGCGCCACTGTGTCGCTATCTTTAGCCGGCTTTGCCGCTTTTGGCTTTGTGCTGACCGCACCGCCCGCCTTCACCAGTTGTTCTGTCTGGCGCACATTGAGCCCCTTGCGCACCACTTCTTTGGCCAAGTCCGCCGCGCCGCTCACGCCTACCAGGCAGCGTGCGTGCCCGGCGCTCAGATCACCGGCCTCAAGCAAGTCTTTAACATCACCCGGTAACGTCAACAGCCGCAACGTGTTTGCCACGTGAGAGCGGCTTTTGCCCAAGGCCCGCGCCAGCTGTTCTTGAGTGTGGCTAAACTCATGCATCAAACGATGGTAACCATCAGCCTCTTCCAGCGCGGAAAGATCTTGGCGCTGCAGGTTTTCCACCAAGGCGACTTCGAGCGTTTCTTTATCGTCAAAATCACGTACAATTACAGGGACTTGGTGGATTTGAGCCATCTGCGCAGCGCGCCATCGGCGCTCACCGGCGATGATTTCAAATTCACCGTCATGTTGGGGGTGCGGACGCACCAAAAGCGGCTGTAATACGCCTTTTTCGCGAATAGATTCAGACAGGTCGCGCAGCTGCTCATCACCAAAATTGTGGCGCGGCTGATATTTACCGGGATGCAGGTGCCCAACGGCGACCGACCTTGCGCCCTCCCCATGATCCAGTTCCGCAAATTCCGTCTCATCTTGACCCAGCAAGGCGGATAGGCCCATGCCCAATTTTTTTTCAGCCATCTTCATTTCCTTAAAGCACCCTTCTTACACGCCTAAGCTTATACGCTGACGTGTCCCTCACGGCGCAGAACCTCACCCGCCAGATGCAGATACGCTTGTGAACCCGCACATTTCATATCGTACATCAGCACGGGCTTGCCGTGCGACGGCGCTTCGGAAACCCGCACGTTACGTGGGATCACCGTTTTATAAACCTTATCGCCGAAGTATTCGCGGACATCCGCCGCAACCTGATCGGATAGCTTGTTTCGCTTGTCGAACATCGTCAGCACAATGCCCTGAATTTCCAAATCCGGATTGAACACGCTCTTCACCCGCTCGACGGTTTTGAGTAAGTGGCTCAAGCCTTCCAGAGCAAAAAATTCACACTGCAACGGCACCAAGATTGCCTGTGAGGCGACCATCGCGTTCAAGGTCAACAGGCCCAATGCCGGCGGGCAATCGATCAGGACATAATCGTAGTCCTGAGCGCCGCCGCCAATGGCTTTTTGCAGCTGGTGCTCACGCTCATCCAAATTGACCAGCTCCAACTCTGCGCCGGATAAGTCCATGCCAGCTGGAATGATATCAAGGCCGGGAACGCTTGAGTGCTGCACGGCTTCGCGCATCGGCACGCCATCGATGACCATGCGGTAGGTGTCCAGGCGGCGATTTTTACGGTCGACGCCCAGCCCCGTCGATGCGTTTCCTTGCGGGTCAAGATCAATGATCAGCACACGCTGCTTCACCGCCGCAAGTGCGGTGGCTAAATTGATTGCGGTTGTGGTTTTGCCCACCCCGCCCTTCTGATTGGCCACAGCAATGATGCGGGGGCCTTTTTCAGGTTCGGGCATGTTGATGATATCCCCTATGGTGCCGCCCATGTTTTTCTTGGGCACTTTATTCCAGATGCTCATGACGTCGGGTGCACTCTTTCAATTCAAGGATCATGCCCGCCGGATCGGTCCGACTGGGGTGATGAAGGACGCGCATTTTCCAGGTTTTTTCCGCTTCGGTCAATTCCTCGGACCAACGCTTTCCCTTCAAAAACAGGTATATCCCTGTGGATAAGCTGTGCATCTCGGCGAACGCTAAAAGTTTATCCAAAGACGCCAGCGCCCGTGACGTCACCACATCGGCAGCCAGGGGCTCCAGGTTTTCAATACGCGCATTGTGAACGGTGACGCCACAGCCCGCGGTCCGGTTGACTTCACGCAGAAATGCGCACTTGCGCTGATCGCTCTCAACCAGATGAACATCCAGCGTCGGATCTAGGCAAGCAAGCACCAAACCGGGAAATCCTGCGCCGCTTCCGAAATCCACAACTTTATTTCCGTGTGCGATCAGGGGCGCGATTTGCGCGCTGTCAAGCATATGCCGATTCCACAGATCCGGAAGCGTATCCGGCCCCACCAGATTGATTTTCGCCTGCCACTTCACCAGTAGAGCGGCATATATCTGCAATCGAGCAACCGCGTCATCCGACACGCCGGTCACGGCCTGTAAATCGGCAGCAGACTTTACGGACGCGGGGGCTTCATTATTCATCCGCGGGACCTTTCGATAGAGCAATGTTTCACGTGAAACATTGTGCATCCGCTTTCACCAACAAATGCTTAAGCTGATTTTTGATGAGCACCGCGGCGCACGTAGGACAACAACAATGTTAATGCTGAAGGCGTAACACCGGAAATGCGCGCCGCTTGACCAAGCGTCGTGGGCCGAACCGCTTTAAGCTTAACTCGAACCTCATTGGACAAACCGTTGATGACGTCATAATCCAAACTCGACGGCAGCGCTAACGCCTCGTCTTTGCGAAACGCATGAACGTCGGCGTCCTGGCGATCGAGATATACGCTATAGCGCGCCTCGATATCCGCTTGTTCTTTTGCTTTTGGCGCTAGCTCGGCCAATTGCGGCCAAATCAATTCAAGTTGCGCCCATTCGACATCTGGGTAGGCCAACAGTTGCTTGGCCGTACGTCGTTGACCATCTTGATTGATTTTCAGGCCGTGCTTGGCCAATTCGACAGGCGTCGCTTGAATGTTTTCAATCATATCAAGCGCGGCCAGGACGCCCTGCTCTTTGGCGCGAAAAGCTGTGGTTCGCAACGAGCCGACGCAGCCTATAGAGACGCCGCGTTCGGTTAAGCGTCGATCTGCATTGTCGGAGCGCAAACGCAAACGGTACTCCGCCCGGGACGTAAACATGCGGTACGGTTCTTGGGTGCCGAGCGTCACTAAATCGTCGATCATCACGCCGATGTACGCCTCAGATCGATCCAGGACAAAAGTTTGCTCCCCTGCCCCGACCTTCAGCGCTGCATTGACGCCCGCCATCAAGCCCTGGGCCGCGGCTTCTTCATATCCGGTAGTGCCGTTGATTTGACCAGCCAGAAACAGGCCCGGGACGCGGCGCGTTTGTAAGGTCAGGTCCAGCTCCCGCGGATCGACGAAATCATACTCGATGGCGTATCCGGGCTGAAGCATCCGGGTTTTTTCAAGCCCAGGGATCGTTTTCAACAATGCCATCTGGACATCACGCGGCAACGAGGTTGAAATGCCGTTGGGATAAACCGTCGGGTCGTCGTAGCCTTCGGGCTCAAGAAAGATCTGATGACCGCTACGTTCGGAAAAACGCACAACCTTATCCTCGATGGACGGACAATAGCGCGGGCCAGTGCTTTCAATCTGCCCAGAATACATAGGGCTGCGATCAAGGTTGGCCTGGATCAGCGCATGGCCCTCAGCTGTGGTTGTGGTGACGTAGCAATCGATCTGTCGCTGGGTAATGGCGTCTGTCAAAAACGAAAACGGCTCCGGATCAACATCACCGGGTTGCGCTTGCAAACTGGCCCAATTGATAGTGTTGCCATCAAGACGTGGTGGGGTGCCGGTTTTCAATCGCCCCAGAGCAAAGCCCAGGCGCCGCAATGTGTACGCCAGACCGACAGCGCGCGGATCTCCCGCTCGCCCCGCCGGAAAGGTCTCCGGCCCCAGGTGGATCAAACCGCGCAAAAATGTGCCGGTGGTCAAAACCACCGCAGCAACGTTCACGGTATCGCCAGTGGCAAGCTTAATCCCACACACCGCGTTATTGTCATCCAGCACAATATCTTCAACCGACGCCTCAAGCATCGTAAGGTTTTCTTGTTCCGCCAATAACGACTGAACCGCTTCACGATATAACTTACGATCCGCCTGCGCGCGCGGGCCCCGCACCGCAGGACCCTTAGAGCGGTTGAGCATTCGAAACTGGATGCCGCCACGATCCGCAGCCCGCCCCATTATTCCGTCAAGCGCATCCACCTCTCTGACCAGTTGTCCTTTGGCCAATCCACCGATGGCGGGGTTGCACGACATCTCACCCACGGTGGCGAGGCGATGCGTCACCAGTAACGTTTTGGCGCCCATGCGCGCAGCGGCGGCGGCGGCCTCAGCGCCTGCGTGGCCGCCGCCAATCACCGCCACATCAAAAGTGCTTTGATCGGAGATCTTCATGAAGCGGAACTTAGGTGCGCGCACCCACCAAGTCAAACGTCCCGTGCATCGCCGCCGCCGAAATGTTTCACGTGAAACATTTCGGCCCTGAAACAGCGCTTATCAAACATGGGACGCCGAACAAGAGAGCCTTATTTGCCGATACAAAAATCGCGAAAAATAACATCGAGCAAATCCTCGACGCCAACCCTACCGGTGATGCGCCCCAACTCACGAGCAGCAAGACGAAGGTCTTCAGCTTCAAGTTCAGCGCCCATTTGCTCGGCGTTATCACGCAGCAGAAAACGCTCAAGCGCCTGTGCCGTGCGCGTCAAAGCCTCACGGTGACGCGCGCGGGTTGGGGCCGGACCATCACTTCCAGCACGACAACGATCTGCGACCAACTCACCCAACCGCGACAAAAGGCGATCAAGTCCCTGCCCTGTGCGAACAGACAGCGGCCAAACCGGGTGTCCATCAATAAGCTCCGGGGCCTCCGCTTCCAGCATGTCCGCCTTATTGATCGCAACCAATGTGTCTTCCACCAACAAAGCCCGCGTGGTCGGGTCAAGCCCTGGCAAATCCGCGCCATCAAAAACTGCTAAGGTGATATCGGCTCCCTCCGCCCACAACTTGGCCCGGCGAACGCCTTCTTGTTCGATCGCGTCGCCAGTTTCACGAAGGCCCGCCGTATCCGCGACCAAAAGCGGATAGCCCGATAAATTCAAATGAACCTCAACCACATCGCGGGTGGTGCCCGCAATGTCGGAAACGATGGCCGCATCGCGCTGCGCAAGGGCATTCATCAGCGAGGATTTACCAGCGTTCGGCGGGCCAATGATCGCTAGGCGCACACCATCGCGCAGCCGCTCCCCTTTGCGCCCATCGGCCAAATGCGCCTGCACGTGAGCATGCAGTTCGCGCACCCTGTCCATGACAGCGGCGTGCAGATGTTCAGGTAGTTCCTCGTCGCTGAAATCAAGTTCAGCTTCGAAATGCGCCGACGCGCGCACCAGCTGCCCACGCCAGCCGTCGTATAAACGCCCAAGCTCGCCTTCGGACTGACGTAGGGCTTGCTTCTTTTGCGCTTGGGTTTCGGCCTCGATCAGGTCGGCGAGACCTTCCACCTGGGTCAAATCGAGCTTAGCGTTCTCAAACGCACGACGGGTGAACTCACCGGCCTCCGCCAATCGCAAGCCCTCAAGGCTCGACAACGCCGCCAAAACACCATCGACCACCGCAAGGCCGCCGTGTACATGAAGCTCAACAACATCCTCGCCGGTAAAACTAGCCGGTGCGACAAACCACAGCACCAAAGCATCGTCCAGGGCTTCAGTCGTTTTGGGGTGACGCAACCGTGAAAGTTTGGCGAGGCGCGGCTGAGGAAGCATTTGTCCCGTCAGTTCACACAGAGCCGCTCCCGCCCCCGGGCCAGAAATGCGGATCACCGCAACGCCGGATCGGCCCGTTCCGCTGGCCAACGCATAAATAGTTTCAGATGTCATTTGAACCGCCCCATCGTCTCACTTTACATTGCTAGCTATTTTATTGATCGGGCTGCAGCATCAGTCGATCGACTTTTTTACCGCTCAGGACATGGTCAGCAAGAATGGCGTCTACATCTTCGAACGTCTTGACCGCGTACCAGACGCCCTCCGGATACACCACAACGGCCGGACCCAACTCACAGCGGTCCAAGCACCCCGCCGAGTTGATGCGCACACCCTCTAAGCCCAGTTCTTTAGCCCGCGCCTTCATATAGTTTCGCAATTTCACCGCGCCGAGACTGGCGCATGAACCGCGCGGATGCTTTTCAGGTCGTACATTGGTGCAGCAAAATACGTGCAGGCGATAATACGCTTTAGGGTCTGTCATGGGTGTGGGTCCCAGTGGTTAAGGCTTCGGGCCGGGTGCTTTAGGGGTTGTAACACGACCGTGCTCACACAAAGTAAGCAAGCAGGGAATATTGCGCAACGTTCCCGCCATGACACGGTGGCATTACACGACAAATTCATATTAAGACGTGCTTCATAAGGCGTTTGATCATGCCCAAAAACAGACTGGCTCAAGAGACCAGCCCCTATTTGCTGCAACACCAAGACAATCCCGTCGACTGGTATCCTTGGGGTGAAGAGGCATTAGAGGCCGCTCACGCAACAGGCAAGCCAATTTTGTTATCTATCGGATATTCGTCCTGTCACTGGTGCCACGTCATGGCGCACGAAAGTTTCGAAAACGCTGAAATTGCCGCCCGTATGAACGAGATGTTCATCAACGTCAAAATCGACCGCGAAGAACGCCCGGACCTCGATATCATTTACCAGTCGGCGCTCAACCTCATGCGTCAACCCGGCGGATGGCCGCTGACGATGTTTCTGACCCCCGACGGCGATCCATTTTGGGGCGGCACCTATTTCCCCCCCGAAGAACGTTACGGCCGACCGGGTTTCATGCAGGTTTTGGACGGCATCGCCGGGGCGTGGAATAGCAATTCAGAGCAGGTCATCAGCAACGTCGCGGTGATTCGCGACGCCCTCAAAGCTTTATCGACATCCGTGAAGGGCAAAGCATTGACCCTGGGCATCGTCGATGAGGTTGCCGATGGCGCTTTGCGCACCATCGATCCGACCTATGGCGGGTTTCGCGGTGCGCCGAAGTTCCCTCAACCTCCCATGTTGCATCTGTTGTGGCGCGCCTGGCGTCGCACGGGCCTTGATCTATATCGCGATGCGGTGATCAACACCCTCGATCATATGTGCCAAGGCGGTATTTTTGACCACATTGGTGGCGGCTTTGCGCGCTATTCGACAGATGAAAAATGGCTGGTGCCGCATTTTGAAAAAATGATCTACGACAACGCCCAGCTGATCAGCTTACTCGCCGAGGTCTGGAAAGAAAGCAAGTCACCCCTGTATGAAGCCCGCATTCGTGAAACCATTAATTGGGCTCTGCGCGACATGAAGGTCTTTGACAACGATGGAGGATATGCATTTGCCTCCGCCCTCGATGCCGACACGCTCAATGCGGACGGCCACAACGAAGAAGGTCTGTTTTACATTTGGACCCAAGACGAAATTGATGAGCTGCTGACCGACATGGCGCCGCTGTTCAAACAAACGTATGGAATTTCCAGCCGCGGGAACTGGTCCGAAGGCGGTCCGGGCGCCAACGTGATCTCGCGTGTAAAGCCCTACCCCACCGATCCGGCCATCGAAGGTATGTTGGCCGATGCGCGAAACAAGCTCTTCACCGCACGCGCAACGCGCCCCAACCCCGCGCGCGACGACAAGGTGCTCGCCGATCTCAATGGATTGATGATCCAGGCCCTGGCCAAAGCTGGCGCGATCTTGGGAGAGCCCGACTGGATTGTCGCCGCCGAAACCACCTTCGCCTTTGTCTCGAAACACATGGTCAACGATGGTCGGCTGAGCCGCAGTTGGGCGAAGAGCCAGGCACGTCACAACGCGGTGCTTGACGATCTGGCGCACATGAGCCGCGCGGCGCTGTATCTGTATGAAACCACTGGCGATGAGACCTACCTAGCACAATGCGAAGCCTGGGCCCATCAGGCCAGCGACTTGTTTTGGTGCGATGATGATGGCGGTTATTGTTTAAGTGCGCGCGACGTCACCGACGTCATCACCCGCACCCGCCAATGCGCCGACAACGCCGTGCCCAGCGGCAACGGAACCATGGCGGACGTGTTGGCGCGCCTCTATCTGATCACCGGCGACGAT
>Ga0316204_10009781_pt1 | contig 12636 bp, 13 predicted proteins | sample 6monrhotite_MG_2_FD_205661 | JGI IMG/M metagenome (GOLD analysis project Ga0316204, IMG submission 205661) | Microbial mat bacterial communities from mineral coupon in-situ incubated in ocean water Damariscotta River, Maine, United States -... | ecosystem: Environmental > Aquatic > Marine >...
TTTTTTAAAAAGAGTGCCACGTCCCCTTTCTAACAAAGATATCTAAACTTTTTACTATATGTTGATCGTAATATTAGTTGCGGTTAACGCAATGAATGCCTGCGTCTGTAAAAAAAGGAAAGTTCTTGTCTAAAAATGTAGCTTGTGGATTAAAGATTGTCGGATTGCAAATGCAGGGACAGGAATTATTCGCAGCATTATGTAAGTAATATATTTCTTTAATGTCATTCGCTGGTTATTTTAAGTGATTTAGTTTGAACATGGTCACACCTTGATGCCGTAAAAGCTCAATAAACTTGGTATTTTTGTCGGTTTATGGCAAGTTTTGTATATATATAATAAGGAAAGTCACTGAGTGACTGTCACCATATAATCAAGGACTGAGGGTGACAATATTCTGCGCTTGTGAGCCGTTCATGAGAGAACAAGTATGCTACAGACATTATTTAAACAGGAGATAGCATTGTGAATAAGCTAATTAAATCCCTATGGTTCATTACCGTGATTGCTGTATTAATGGTTGGCTGTGCCAGTCCTAAAAAAGCAAAACTTGCTTCCGGTGATGATCCCGCTAAAGCTGTCGCTGAAGTGTTGGAAGTTATGGAGTCAGCCCAGCAACGTCAACTTGATGTGTTAGCTGACGACGATTATTCAAACGCGAGTGAATATTTGGCGAATGCAAAACGTGGCTTAAAACAGGGTGAGTCGGCGGAATCAGTTTTGGAAAATGCTGCCATCGCAAAGGCTTTTTTTCAGGACGCGAGAAAAACGGCAAAACCAAGACGAACATTTGCCAAGCGTATTCTTAAAGCAAGAGAGTCTGCACTTTCAGCAGGTGTCAGAAAAAGTGATGCACTGATTGAGATTATGAAAGAAATTGATGATGATTTAAAAAGTGAATCAAATCAATTTAGCAAATCAATATCTTTAGAAGACTATTCAACACTGCAGAAAAAATATCTTGATTTAGAAGCAAAGGCGGTCCAGTTTAGTCAGCTTAATTCGGCTAATTTAGCAATTACTAAAGCAATTGATGATGACGCTGAAGATTTGGCGCCTAAATCATTGCGAACAGCATCACTGGATTATAAAACGGCTATGAATATGATTGCTCAAAGCCCGCGTAATCCAAAAATGTATAAAGCAAGTGTTGATGAAACACTGGCCAGCGCAACTCAACTGTACGATGTTATGAATGTTATTTTAGGTGCAAAAGGTACGCCGGAAAACATTGCCGTTCAAATAGTTAAACAAAAACGTGCATTGGGGGAATTATCTTCAAATGTTGGTAAGCTTGAAGCAAATTTAACTTCAACTAAACAGTCACTTCAGGAGAAAGAAGGTGCGTTGAAACGTACTGAAGGTGTACTGAAAACACAGGAACAGCAACTCGCCAGAGCTTCAACACAAGTTAGATTCCAGCAGGCAATGGATGAAGCACAACAAGTACTTTCAAAAGATGATGCCCTGGTATACCAGCAAGGTAATAAACTGGTGTTCAGGCTTAAGCGGGTTAACTTCAAATCGGGTGCGGCAGTTATTCCCAAATCTTCAGAACAACTGATATCTAAAGTTGATTCTATTATAAAGAAACTGGATGCAGAAAAAGTGATTGTTCAAGGTCATACTGATTCTGTCGGTTCAGCCAAGGTTAATAAGAAGCTTTCGAAAGCGAGAGCTTCAGCTGTAGCTAAATATCTCGCTTCTCTTAAAGGGGGTTATAAAATCGCCTATTCAGGGTATGGTGAGTCGCACCCAATTGCTTCTAACGAAAGTGAAGCTGGACGCGCAACAAACCGACGTGTAGATTTAGTGCTATCAGTAAAGCAATAAACATAATTTATAAACTCAGTATTAAAGGGGATAGAGGCTACTTAAAGTAGTAACTATCTCCTTTTTTTATTCTTTTCATTTCTCAAAAATCAGGCTGGTAATAATTTTTTATTGTATCTCTGATACTTTAGTTCGGTTTCTAATAATTTTCTGAGTTTGTCGCGGCAGTTTGTGACTTTACATTCATCTGCATAGCGACAACCAAGTTCAACATCGAGTACCATTTCATCTTCAACATCCAGCATGCAAACCAGTGCAATCTCCTCGCGTTCGGTTTCTGAGCGCGCTTGCTTTAGTAAATCAATAGTGCTGCTACCATCAACAAAACGTTTTTTAGCAAATTTGGTAATATGATCAAAGTCGTAATTACCAAAGCAACCCGGACTATAATTGGCCATACTCTTCATCCCTACTTATTGTTATTAACATTAATCTAAAAAAATTGTAATGCTTATTTATTAAACATCAATTGATATAGATCAATAAATTAAGTAAATAGTCAAAGAGGCCGGATAAATATGATGAATATGCTATCAAGCGCGCTTCGAATAATTAAGGGGATGTTCATTATTAGTTACAAATTTCATTATATAATTTGATAGTCTATTATTATGTTTTATATCACTTTATTGATTTATGTCATGGTATACAAATGCTTTTGTGTACTTAATAAATGATTAATATAAAAAGGAGAGGGAAAATGAAATCAATGATGATAGTTGTTGCCGATAGCGCACGTGCTCGTATTTTTACAGCTGATTCTGCTCAATCACCATTAAACGAAATTGAGACAATGGCTCACCCGGAAGGACGGTTGCACGAGCAAAATATGGTCAGTGATATGCCGGGAAAAGTCTCAGGAAAAGGCGGCGGCGGTGACCATGCCTTCCAGGAAAAGGTTGAACCTAAGGAACAGGAGATGATCGAATTTGCCAAACGCATCGCTGATTATTTAGATGACACACGTAAAGCGAATAAACTGGATAATTTATTACTTGTTGCAGCACCTGAATTTCTGGGTGAGTTAAGAGCGCAGTTATCGAATGAAACAAGTGGAAAAATAGTTTTTGAACTGGATAAAAATATTGCACATCATAGTGTTGAAGATATACGTAAACATTTGTCTGAATTTTTGAAATAGGCATTAATTTATATGCACGTAATCCAGGCGCTAGGTGGTCTTGGCTTATTTCTTATGGGCATGATTATTATGACCGATAGTTTGCGCAACCTGGCTGGTGACGCAATGCGCAAGTTATTACTTCGCTTTACTCATACTCCTTTGTCGGGGGCTATTACCGGCACAGTTGCCACTGCTATTTTGCAATCATCCAGTGCTACTACGGTTGCAGCAGTGGGAATGGTAGGTGCCGGTTTGATGGGGTTTGCCGACGCACTGGGTATTATTTTTGGTGCCAATATTGGCACAACCATTAAAGGTTGGTTCGTGGTGTTACTCGGCTTTAAGCTCCAGCTGGGTCTGGCGTTCATGCCGCTGATTTTACTTGGTGCCCTGTTACGTTTGTTTGCTAAAGATCGATGGGCAAATATCGGTATGGCGATTGCCGGCTTTGGCCTGGTCTTTGTTGGTATTTATTTAATTCAACAAGGCATGGTTGATATACAAAAATTTGTTACGCCTGAAACATTTCCCAGCGATACTTTTATTGGTCGTATCCAGCTTTTATTACTTGGTATTTTGTTTTCTGCAGTGACCCAGTCTTCCAGTGCCGGTGTAGCAGTAACCTTAACGGCTTTATATGCCGGCGCCATTAATTTCCCACAGGCGGCGGCATTAGTTATCGGTATGGATATGGGCACCACAGTAACTGCCATGCTTGCCACCATAGGTGGCACAGTGGGTTCACGTCGTACCGGTTTATCACATGTCATATATAATTGCTTTACAGGTGTCGGGGCCTTGTTCCTGATCACGCCTTATATATTGTTATGGCAATGGTTTGGCTCAGATATATTAAAAGATAATGCTGAGATTGCATTAATCGCTTTTCATACTAGTTTTAATACGCTTGGTGTGATCATCGTGTTACCTCTGTCGCATAAGTTTGCGCGTATGGTCGAGCGCTTGATACCTGAAACGGAACCTGTTTATGCACGGGGGCTTGATAAAGCACTATTACATGATCCGGCATTGGCACTATCCGCAGTAAAATCGGCACTAAAATATGAAACGGTGGCCTTATTAAGGCACGTTATATTTATGCTTGGTGATAATTCTCGCGGAAGCGAGCTTAATTTAGTTGAATTAAAGTATGAATTAATTAAAACACGTTCATATATCGATCATGTCGATCTGCTTAATAGCAAAGATGAACATAGAGAACATTTTATTAATGTTTTCCATGCTATAGATCATATTCAGCGATTACATGACCGTTGTAGTGAAAATTTGAGCAGGATAAATATGTTAAAAAGTATTGAATATGCACAGCCTGATCGATTAAAAATCTGTGATACGTTTGATGCGATGATTCACGACCTGGAAAATAATGACTGGTTAGCTGCTGCAGAACGTGCCAATGATCTTGCTGCACACATTTCGGATAGAATAAATGCGTTACGTCATATCATTATGGAGGATGTGGCGGATAATCGTATTAGCGTGGCGGCTGGCACTACATCATTAGATGCCGTGCGCTGGCTTGATCGGGTTAGTGCTCATGTGGCACGTTTAAGTCATCATCTTGCTGCGACATCGAATAATGAAAGTTTTGATAAATAATCTTATGTACATGATATAAAAAACCTTATTATTTTATTAAAGGAAGAGATATGGCTGGCGGTATTTTAGCGATACTTGATGATGTAGCAACCTTGCTCGATGATGCCGCGGTAATGAGTAAGGTTGCGGCAAAAAAAACAGCAGGATTGTTAGGGGATGATCTTGCGGTTAACGCTGAAAAGGCCACGGGTTTTCATGCCAGCAGAGAGTTACCCGTGATATGGGAAATTACGAAGGGTGCAGTATTAAATAAAATCATTATATTACCTGCCGCATTTTTGTTAAGTGCCTTTATGCCATGGTTGATTGTGCCTATTTTACTTTTAGGTGGGGCATATTTAAGTTATGAAGGGGCTGACAAAGTATATGAGTGGTTTACTCGTCCGCATATCAACAAACCTGTCGCAAGCGAGTCATCTGATAAACAAGAAATATTGCATTCGGAAGCAGCAAAAATAAAAGCAGCGATACGTACTGATTTTATTTTATCTATAGAAATTATTGTAATTTCTCTCGATACCGTCATCGAACAATCACTTGGGATTCAAATTATGGTGGTTAGTTTCATCGCCCTTGTTGCGACTGCGGGAGTATATGGTATTGTGGCGTTGATTGTGCGAATGGATGATAGTGGTTTATTTCTTATTGAGCGTGCAAAGCAATTAAAAGGGGGGCTGGCAAAAGGGACTCAGCTAACGGGTGAATTACTTATTAATGCATTGCCCAAAGTGATCCGTCTGCTGGCTATTATTGGCACCCTTGCTATGCTGCTGGTTGGTGGAGGAATGTTCGTCCACAATATTGATGCACTGCATCACTTGATGTCGATACTTCCTCTATTGCTTGCTGATCTTTTAATGGGATTGGTTATTGGCTTATTATTGTTGATATCCATGAACTTGATTAAATTAGTTAGGTAATTAGGCGATATTCCCGTTTAATACCTATTTCGACTGAATTAGAAGAAATATGTGACAGAACTCTAATTTACTAAATAGTTTTTAAAGTTTACTTCGGCTGCGACGATACAAAGTAGGTAATAACCTTAAATATTAAGCTGAAGGAGTAATAATTGTGCACAAATCTGTCTATGGCCCTACCGTGGGTTCTCATCTCGGAAAACCTATTTTCCAAACAATTGAGAGTGAGGGTATAAAATATAACTTCGTGCGCATGGCAACATGCGACAGTGACGGTTGTCCGCTTCAACAATTAGCCGCCAATGAAGTTATGTTTAAGCAAGGGCTGATATATCAAAAAGCACCGTAAGTGCCTGAAAAAGTAAAAATTAGCGACCAATTGTTATTGAAGCGGGAGAATACATCTCCCTGGCTCGGATAAACAATCGGCCTCCTGGTTTATAAACTATTCGCGAGTTGCAATCATAAAGCCTGACGGTATTTGAAACAGGCTATCATGCGCAGGTTTTACATCGACACCAGCCACATCATAGATATACCTAAAAACAGGTTCTATGGGTTCAAAAATGCCTGTTTAGTAAATTTAAAGCTTAGATAAAAACCGTATTAGAAAGTAACGTAAAACTATAGCTTATTCTCTCCCAGGTCTAACAACCCTGATTGTTTTGGCATTTTTTTGTATCTTTATAGATTTGATGAATAATTATTGGTTGGTAATATATAAATAGTACCTTAGCAATCTTTATTTCATAAAAATTAATTTTTACGCAGCGGGATTGTTCAATATTTTTTTGACCTGCCGTGAATTATTCGTTATTTTAAATCAGTTGGGTAAAAATTTTTAAATATGAAATACCTGTTTCTTATTCTAAGGTAACGAGAGGTAATACAAATGCCTAAAGATCTTCCTGAAGCTGTAAAAATATTGGTCTGGTTATTAAGCGGAGTCATCATTTTTGGATGGCTGTTAATGGAATACCCTACTTATTATTCTGTTTTATTTTCATTAGTTTTTTTTGGCGTGCCCGTTATTGTTAGACAAACGTTAAAAAAAAATAAAGTTGAATCATGATTTATAAATAGTCAGAGATATTTAGTCTTTCTCTGATGGTATTCACGTTTTAAAATTTCCGTTAATCACAAGATTACGGTTTCCTTTATTGCAAAACTCCTTTTGCATTAATTAGTTAATACTCATCATATAAAATTATACATGTAAAGTCCGGAGTTAAAAAAATATGACATGAATTTTGTTGTTTTCCATTCAGCAATATTCGAATAATCTAATTAAATAAATTTATAACATAAGTATATAGTTAAGTAGATGTTGTATAAATTTTAAGATGGTTCAAAATGCACTTATATAAATACAATTTATATAGTTCTAAATAATAAAAATAAAGTTTTACCTTTTATAAAAACAATATCTAAAAACAACTTAACTTTTAATCATAAGAGAGGGGAGTACGTATGGTATATACCAAAAAAAGTCCGGCGCTCTTTATCATCGGTGTCATTATGCTTGCAATTTGGTATGCAGCAGGCAATGGCATGTTAGATGGTTATATGGAGCATTTAGCTGCTGGTAAAAAATATAAATACGGTGCTGAATTGATGAGCATTCCAATGTATTTTGGTTTGCTTTCGGTAGTTATCGGTGCCTGGCAATGGTTTGGCAATCACACTGAGGGTGCCTGGGATTATTACTCATCAACAGTCGCTGGTGCCATGTTCATCCTGTTAATCGCTATGTTAGTGCGTTGGTTTATCGCGCCTGAGGTTGCTGTTATCAGTATGTCGATGGGTAAAGTCGGTGATACTGGCAAATACATTCATAAACTGCTTGGTTTAAATTACGTGGTAATGGGTATTGTTGCAGGTATCGTAATTGTAAACGTATTCAAAGTACCTGAGTGGGCGAAAAATGGTGTTCGCGTATCCCGTTTAGGTTTGAAAACGGGTGTTATCTTACTGGGTACACTTTACAGCGCAGCAGAACTTAAAAACTTAGGCGGCCTTTCAATCGTTATGATTGGTTTCTTCGTTCTTGGTTCTGTTGGTATGGTTTTATGGATGGGCGCAAGACGTAACATTCCAAATTCAATGGGCGGTGTGCTTTCTGCGGGAATGGGCGTTTGCGGTGTTTCTGCTACAGTTGCTTCAGCTCCGGTTGTGCAAGCCAAATCTGTAGAAATTGCTTATACCATTGGTACCATTCTGCTTTGGGGTGTGGGTTGTATGTTCCTCTTCCCAATCATCGGTAACTTGTTAGGTATGTCATATGTGCAATTTGGTGCATGGGCTGGAACAGGTATATTGAACTCAGCTCAGGTAGCTGGTGCTGCATTAGCATACCAACCAGATGGCATTGAAACCCTGAAAGTGGCTGAAATCTTCAACATTACTCGTGTACTTATTTTACCCATCATCGTTTTATGGTTGGCTGTTTGGTACGTGAAACGTGAAGAGAATGTGACTGAAACCGTTAATGTTGGTCAGGTTATATTTGCGAAGTTCCCTGTCTTCGTTTTAGGTTTCATTTTATTATTTGCTTTATCAACAACGGGTATGTTTGCGCCAGCTAATCATTACAAAGGTAAGTATTTTGATAATAGTAACGTTAAAGCTAGCAAAATGATGACTGATGAACAGATTGCTGTATTGAGCGCAAATGCGCATTTAGTACAACGTGAGGATCGTAAAGTGGCATTAGCCAGACTGATTGATGGTCGTAAGATTGCGACTATTGATGATGATGCAACTATACGTGGTCTAGCCAATTCTAAAGTAATGGGCAAAGAGTCCGGCAAAATCCTCAAAAAAGCGCATAAAGCTGTCCGTCATACTGCGAAGAAGATTAAGGCATTCCGTAATTGGATAACCTGGTTATTCGCGTTTGGTCTCGTTGGTTTAGGTATGCAAATTACCATTTCATCAATGAAACAAGCTGGCGGTCAACCCGCTGTAATTGGTGGTGTAGTTGGCTTAACTAAAGCCGTACTATCACTCGTTGTTGTTTTGTTAGTTGTTAGTGAAACTATTTAATCGAGGATAAAACAATGGAAAATAACTTTGATAAAGGTTCAGCACTATCTATTTTTGGTAGTGATCGTAAAGAAGATTTTATGGCATTAGCGTTCGCACTCATTATTGCGTTCTCTGTTTACTTTGCATATTAATCTTTAGTTAAGTAAACGGAAGTGTCAGTCAATACCATATTTACATGGTTTGACTGATGCTTCCTTTTTTTAAGGTTGTAAAATGATGTCTACGAATAATATTTTATTAGCAAGCCATGGAACTGATGGTGCACAGGCCGCAGAACAAATGGCCATTAATTTATGTAATAAAGGTGGGACAATTCACCATCTTGTTGTTGTTCCAACGCTGTGGGAAGGTATGACAGGCGATGACTGGCTCAATAATGGTTCGACCAGGGATACCTTTCGACGTTATCTTGAATCTGAATTAGAGCAAGAAGTAGCGGAACATTGTCAGCGCGTTTCCAAGTATGCAAAAGAAAATGATATTGAGTATACCAATGAGGTAATTGTTGGTGAGCCAGATGAATGTCTGATTGGGGTAAGCAAGAAAAATAATTATGATTTAGTTGTGATGGGCGCTCCAAGGCCAAAAGGTGTCTCAGGAATACGTTCAAGAATGTCTACAGACAATGTAACCAGAACTTTATCAACACCTTTAATGATAGCACCGTATCCGACCAATGAATGAATTAACAGAAGCACAGACTATTTCAGAAAATGATGCTGCATGGGCGACAATCAATACGCCACTAAGTGTCGAAGCACTGGGTATTTTTTGTCAGGATATTGAGCGTCTTTTTCGCATTAACCCTATGCTTGAATTTGAGTCATGGGAAAAGTTGTATGAAGATAATTATCATATGGTGGTTAAAAATAGTAGTCAGGATACACCATTTGATCTTGATACCAAGGTAACGGTTAAGCGATCGGGCAATGAAATATATCTTCATTATTCCAGTGGTATAAAAACGAAAACCATTTTCAAAATTGAGCCTTCAGAATTTGGCTCAAAACTCACGATTACTGATAACTATGACGGGTTATCTGAAAAAGAACGACAATTAAAAATAAATGAAGTTGATAAAAGTTTAATTACCTGGGCCGATTACCTGCAGCGTTTTATAATAATGTGGAATAAGTGGTCAAAATTTGGTTTGTGGCGCTGGTATATGAAACGTATCTGGCAACCGATGAAACCCGCTGGCCGGCGAATAACCTACATGATTTTATGGATTACGCTTGTCGAAATCGCATTGATAACCCTTGGAGTGGGCGTTTACTTATCCGAATTCACTTAAGCTGCGTAGTTTAATGCTTTTCCTAAGTTTTTTTTCCATCCTTTCACTCATTGTTCACAATTGTTAACCAGAAAATTGCCTTGCCAGGCCTATATTTGTAAAAGATATCTTCGTTTTAGCCGTTATTAATAGTAACGATGGTCTATTTCAGACTTTCGATTAAGAATACTTTCTTGATAAAGGCTTAAATCCAATGAAAAAGTTATTAAAGAATGAATTGCTCTTGTTATTATTGTACGGAGTATTTATTCATACCGCATTTGTAGCGGTTGTTCTGTCCGTTTACCAGGGAGCCCCTGAAGTACTGCTAGACAGCGAGTTGGTAGCCATAATCGAAATATTTGAAGGTTAGAAGCACATGCCTGTTTAATAAGGCATAGGATGATCTCGCCTTATTTTTTCTATTTCTTTTATAACTTCTATTGGTAGCGCTAACTCAATAGAATTTATATTATCTTTTAGTTGTTGCATGTTAGTGGCACCAATAAGTGTTGATCTAACAAAAGGGCGACTGTTTACAAAGGCTAATGCCATTTGACATGGATCCAGATCATGTTCTTCCGCGAGCTCGACATACTTTCGAGTTGCAGCCTCTGTTTGAGGGTGAGCACGATGGTCTTTACGGGTTTCAATGGTTAATCGCGAACCTTCCGGGCGCGCGCCATTAAGATATTTACCACTCAATGCCCCTCTTGATAAAGGGGACCATGCCAGTAAACCACAATCTTCATGTAGTGCTATTTCACTGAGATCGGGTTCGAAGTAGCGGCAGAGTAAAGAATATTCATTTTGAATTGATGCCATGCGAGGTAAGTTATGTGTCTCTGCTAATTGCAGCCATTTTGTCATACCCCATGCCGTTTCATTTGCGATACCGATGTGACGTATTTTTCCGGCTTTAATTAATGTTTGCATTGTATGTAAGACTTCTAAAAAATTGTCTTCTTCTGCCTGTGCATCAAAATGTGGTGCGAAATTCCAACTTTTCCCAAAATGATATGAGCCTCTGTTAGGCCAGTGTAATTGGTAAAGATCGATATAATCTGTTTTTAATCTTTTTAAGCTGCTTTCAATAGCCAGCTTAATATTCTTCTCGTCGATTCTGTTATGGCCATCTCTAATCCATGCCGAACCGGGGCCGGTAATTTTTGAAGCAAGAATAACTTTATCGCGGTTAGCTCTCGAAGCAAACCAGTTTCCAATTATTGTTTCTGTTGTTCCAAAGGTTTCACTCGTTGGCGGGATGGCATACATTTCAGCGGTATCAAAAAAATTAATACCTCGTTCAAGTGCATAATCCATTTGCTCAAAACCATCATCTTGCGTGTTTTGAAAGCCCCATGTCATGGTACCTAATCCAATCAGGCTAATGTCTAAATCTGTTCGACCAAGTTTTTTATATTGCATTAGTTTACCTGCTTGGGAGAAATTCGTGATTTATGTATATAAGGCTAGTTTAACGTTATTTAAAATGTGAATGTGAGTAAAAAAGTAAAAAGATGTTATTAAACTAATATTGGGAAGTAAAATAGAGTAGGTGATATTAATCATTCTTCCCTTTTTAATTTGTTTGAATATCTTAAATGATCACACAGCGTGAATAGAATAAATATTTTATTACTCTCGTAATATGGGAAGAATAAAATAGAAGCAAGTTCCTTCTTTTGCTATTGTCTCATATCCAATTTCTCCGCCCATGAACTCGACAATAGATTTTGTAATAGATAAGCCTAATCCTGTCCCTCCTGACTTGCGTGTATCTGAGCCATCGGCTTGAGAAAATTTTGTAAATATTTTGTCATGAAAGTGTTCGGGGATCCCTTCACCATAGTCTTTGATTGAAATAGAAACTTTATCGCCTTCAGTTGTTGTTATTACTTCAACAGAAGAATTTTTTGCTGTGAATTTTACTGCATTTGATAAAAGATTAGCCATCACCTGGAAAAACCGTTCTTTATCCACTTCAACCTTTATATCAGGAATCTTAGATACTATATTAATAGTGACATTAAATTTATTTGCATAAGATTTATTCTCTGCTAAAGATTGAGTTATTAGCTCTTTTAGCTCATAGCTTGATAAAGAAAAATCCATTTTTCCGGCTTCAATTTTTTCCATATCAAGCAAATCATTTATAAGTAATATTAATCGTTCAGAATTCCTTTCTGCCACATCTAACATGTTTTGAAATGTTGCTTTGTCATTATAAATTTTGTCATTTTGCATGATGGCTAATGAGCCATGTATTGCGGTTAAAGGAGTCCGTAACTCATGACTCACTGTAGATACAAATTCATTTTTTAATTTTTCTACTTTTTTTAATTCTGTTATATCCTGGTAAGCCCCCAGTAACTCAATAATATTATCTTCTTCTTTTATGACGTGACAAATGACTCTCACGCATATTTGTTCGTTGTATCCTGATAGTAGATGAAGCTCCAGGTCAAAGGATATACCATTATTAATGGCATTATTAACCGCATCTTTGAAGGTTGTACGAGAATTCTCATCAAAATAGTCAATCGCATTTTCTAAAGATATATTTTTTCCTGCTGGTAATCCATGGATATGATATGTTTCATCAGTCCAGTTTAGTTCGTTATTTTTTATGTCAAACTTCCACCCACCAACGTGTGCAAGTTGGCCTGTATTTTTCAGTAATTCCTCTCTATTACGCAATGTTACTTCTGCAATTATTCGATCTTGTATTTGTTTTTCAAGATTTAAATTTGTTTTTTCAAGCTCTTGCGTTCTTTCTTTAATACGTTGTTCGAGTTCTGCGTTAATTATTTCCAAAC
>Ga0316204_10009782_pt1 | contig 12636 bp, 9 predicted proteins | sample 6monrhotite_MG_2_FD_205661 | JGI IMG/M metagenome (GOLD analysis project Ga0316204, IMG submission 205661) | Microbial mat bacterial communities from mineral coupon in-situ incubated in ocean water Damariscotta River, Maine, United States -... | ecosystem: Environmental > Aquatic > Marine >...
CGAAGATCAATAGATAGTGATTTTACCATAGAGGCTGGCCTCCTTAACCAGCTTCTATCTTGAATCACATTTTGACCTCTTTGGGAATCCCTAAAATGAATCTATTTGATCTGATAGTGCTCTAGAAGCACTGAATGTAGAAAATGCTATATCTCATGCCACTAAAATAAATGGATTGATGTATGCCACGTTTATAGCTGCGGGCCCCTTTATGAGGCTCCGCCATTCAAACAATATCGAAAGCTGCTTATTTCATGTGAATAAGGAGGTGATTAACCGTAAACAGTGTTAACTCGGCGATTGTCATTGATCCATGCGTCCAGATCACGCCTGTCATAGAAAACGGAATAGCCAAGTTTTAAGAAAACAGGCCCGCGTCCCAAATGTCTCCATTTTTCCAATGTGTGTGGATTGAAGCCCCCAAGGTAGCTGGCGGCTTGTTTTGTGTTAAACAACGTATTTTCCATTATTTCTTCCTTGTATGGGGAACTTGATTAAAGACAAGAAAGCTATAACAAGGAAAATTGTGTCACAGGTCTGGATCAGGTGTGACAATATCATAGAATAGATATTTGAAGAAAGGAAGTACCATTTATTAATTGATCCGGAGGCTATTACTAATCCAAGCGTCTAAATCGCGCCGATCATAAGAAACCGAATAACCAAGTTTTAAAAAACTGGCCCTCGCCCTAAATACCACCATTTTTCCACGGTTCGAGGTTTAAAATCACCAATATATTCAGCTACTTGCCGCTTATCCAACAATTTTTCAGTCATATTCTATCCTTGTATAAGTAATAAATTAAACTTGAGGGAATCTTATCAAAGAGTAATGAGACATTGGTCTCTGTGCGCAATGACAATCTTGATAATCGCAATCAAAATAGTTGCAATTAGAATTTTATATGCTACTTTTTATTTATTGCTTCCAAGGGGAAGCCTACCAATTGAGCTACGCCCGCGCCGTATATCCATGGGGGATATACAGAAATTAAAATATCAAAGATATGCCATGCTTGAAGCGCTTCTTCATTATGGTTAGCGGACTTAGTTTATGAATTTAACAATATCGACTACCTACAAACCTGCTACCGATCTGGGCTTTCTGTTAATGAAGCACCCGGACAACGTCCATCGTAAAACATTATCTTTCGGCGAGGCCATACTATTTTTCCCAGAAGTCTCAGAGGAACGGTGCACAATGGCACTCGTGCTTGATGTTGACCCTGTCGGGTTAGTCCGTGGGACCAATCCCAATCAGCATATCAGTCTGTTCACACATTACGTAACAGACAGACCATTTGCCGTGACAAGCTTTATGAGCGTAGCAATCTCACGCTTGCTCGGTACCGCCATGGCCGGTAAGAGCCGCGATAGACAAGCATTGGCTGACACGGCCATCCCTTTTGATGTGACCCTATCTCCCTTGCCCTGTCGCGGCGGAGCCCAATTGCTGAATGAGTTGTTTGAACCACTTGGCTATTCAGTTGATTCTGAAAGCCTTCGACTAGATGAAAAATATCCTAACTGGGGCGACAGCGCCTATTACCGCGTGAGACTAAGCGGCAGTCAGAAACTTTCTGATCTGCTTACTCACTTATTTGTCCTCATCCCGGTTTTGGATAACAGTAAACATTATTGGGTCGGGTCGGACGAGATAGAGAAACTAATAAGTAAAGGGAAGGGTTGGCTTGAAGAGCACCCCTGCAAGGACCTCATCACGCTCAGATACCTCAAGCACAGACGCAACCTCACCCGTCAGGCGCTTGAACAGATAAGAGATGAAACCTCGACTGAAAATAAAACCGAAGATGCGTGTAACTCTGAAGAAAAACTTGAAAATCCAGTGCGCCTAAACGATGTACGCATGGACACGATTGTGCAAACACTCAAAAGTCTTGGGGCCCAATCTGTCGTCGATTTAGGCTGTGGTGAAGGGAAGCTAATCAGCCAGTTGATGGCAGATCCTAGTTTCAACCGCATTCTCGGTATTGATGTCTCACCCATGGCCCTAGGTATCGCCCACAAGCGGCTAAACATTGACAATCTGACACCCCGTCAAAAAAACCGGATAGAATTAGCACAAGGGTCTCTAATCTATGTGGATGAGAGATTAAAGGGTTATGATGCGGCCGCATGTGTCGAGGTTATAGAGCATATGGAACCTGATCGCTTGGGAGCGTTTGAACAAGTGGTCTTTGTATCTGCTCGCCCGACCCATGTAATCATCAGCACACCTAATAAAGAATATAATGTACTTTTTACAGACCTAAAGCATGGAGAAATGCGCCATAATGATCACCGTTTTGAGTGGACACGCGCAGAGTTCCAAGAATGGGCTATGGGTGTTGCCGAACGAAATGGATATAGCGTGAAATTCGAATCCATTGGCGAGATACATGTAGGTTATGGAGCACCGACCCAGATGGGGGTATTCAGCCGATGACAGTAGAAAAATGGATAGATGCCGTAGCTAAAGAAATTGTTGCCGCGCTTGATTGGGAATACCAATATGCTTGGAATGAGGCATCAAATGAAGCCGAAGAATGGGATTTTAATACCGAAACGCCACCTCAGCCAACGGATGCTGCGAATTTTATTATTGAGCAATTCAAGAAATGGCAAGCGAGTACTTCTGGATCAAAAGAAGCGCATCAAGAAATAAAAATTAATCTCATTAATATTCAGATTAGAGAAAATATAAAAACGTTATTTGCTGTCGAAAGTGGAAGCCGCGCTTGGGGTTTTCCATCACCCGACAGTGATTATGATGTGAGATTTGTTTATGTGAGACCTCGTGACTGGTATCTGTCCATAGAACCGGGGCGGGATGTCATTGAATTGCCACTTGAAGGCGATATGGATATAAATGGCTGGGACCTTAAAAAGGCATTAGGGTTGTTACTCAAACCAAACCCCGTCCTGCTGGAATGGCTCACAAGTCCTGTTAAATACATCTGGAACGAGGGTGCTTGTTCAGAGTTGTTGGCACTCGCAAAAAAAGTCACTCATGGGCATGCCTGTTTACATCATTACCTGAGTTTGGGGTCAAGACAATGGACCACATATGTCGATGACAAAGACCAAGTAAATCTAAAAAAATACTTATATGCCGTTCGTCCAGCAATGGCAATCCGATGGTTAAGAATGTACCCTGAACTCATTCCTCCTATGAATTTTTATGACCTAAAACAAGCAATAAATCTTACTCCAGAGCTAGAAGAATTATTGGATAACTTACTAGAACAAAAGAGCCTTAGCAAAGAGCTTGGGGAAGCTCCTCGAATAAAACCAATAGATGAATTTATTACATCTGAATTTAATTGGGCTGAAACGGCTATTAAAAAATCTAGGCCAGTAAGGCCTGACCTTAGCGAAGAGGCTAATGATATATTCAGAAAGTGGGTAGAATGATGCGAGTAGAAATGACAAAAAAGGTCTCTATACCAGAGTTCTGTCTCGTTCTTCTAGTTGGCCCTTCTGGTTCTGGCAAGTCTACTTTTGGGAGGAAACATTTCCGACCAACAGAAGTGATTTCATCTGACTATTGCCGTGGTATAGTCAGCGATGATGAGAATGACCAAACCTGCACGAAGGAAGCCTTTGAGCTATTGTATTTCATAGTTGAGAAGCGCCTTAAAAGCCGAAAATTAACAGTTGTAGACGCCACAAATATTAAGCCTGAAGACCGTAAAGGCCTGATTCAACTGGCAAAAAAATACCATGCGCTGAGTGCGGCGTTCATCTTTGATCTTGATATGAATGTTTGTATAGAACGCAATAAAATGCGGCCTGATCGTATGTTTGGCGCCCATGTGGTACGCAACCATGTTAAGGCCCTTAAGCGTGGCTTAAAACGTATTAAAACTGAAGGTATCCGTTATCAGTTCCGTTTGAGCTCCCCTGAGGAAGTTGAAGCTATTGAGATAGATCGCCAGAAGCTTTGGACGGATAAGCGTGAAGAGTGTGGTCCATTTGACATCATAGGTGACATCCATGGCTGCGCAACCGAACTTGAGCTACTCCTATGCAAACTAGGATATATAGTTGAGGTAAAGAACAAAATATACAGCATCACCCCACCAGTAGGCCGCAGAGCGATCTTTGTAGGTGACTTAGTGGACCGTGGCCCACGTACGCCCGACGTACTTAGGATCGTCAAAAATATGGTGGAAGCCGGAACTGCTTTTTGCGTGGCTGGCAACCATGAAAATAAATTGGTTCGGGCACTAAATGGCCGTAACGTAAAGATTAATCACGGCCTAGGTGAAAGCCTTGAACAATTGGATTCTGAAACACCGGAATTCAAAGAAGAGATGCGTGTATTCATGGATGGTCTAATCAGTCATTATGTAATGGATATGGGTAAACTGGTGGTTGCTCATGCTGGTATTAGTGAAGATATGCAAGGGCGTTCTTCAGGAGCGGTGCGATCCTTTTGTTTGTACGGTGAAACCACGGGTGAATCGGATGAGTTCGGACTGCCCGTACGATTTGATTGGGCGCGAGAATATCGTGGGCAAGCCAAAGTCGTATACGGCCACACCCCGGTCCTTGATGCTGAATGGGTCAATGGAACTATTTGTATTGATACAGGCTGCGTATTTGGCGGCAAGCTGTCGGCCCTAATGTATCCTGAAATGGAACTCGTTGAAGTTGCCGCATTGGAAGTTTATTGCGAGCCACTACGACCAATTATAGAGGAAGTCAAAGATAATTCGGGCGATACCAGACTGTTTCTTGATGATGTAACAGGCAAGCGTGTGATTTCAGTTGAGCACGGTCGCCCGATCAATATCTCTGCGGAACATTCCGCAGCTGCACTTGAAATCATGAGTAGATTTGCCATTGACCCGCGTTGGCTCATTCACTTGCCGCCCACCATGTCACCTGTTGAAACTTCAAAGGCAGATGGTTACCTCGAGAGACCAGAAGAAGCCTTTAAATATTATAAAAAAGAAGGTGTTGAAAAGATTGTCTGTGAAGAAAAACACATGGGTAGCCGTGCGCTCATTGTGGCTTGCCGAAATAAAGAAATTGCAGCCAAGCGCTTCGGCATCTCTGATGGTAGTATTGGCTCTGTATATACTCGTACGGGGAGAGCATTTTTTAATCAGAAACCAGAAGAGCTGGAAGTTCTAGATCGCACCGTAATGGCGGCGGTTAAATCTGGCCTATTCGAAAAATTGGACAGCGACTGGCTATTGATCGATGCAGAAATAATGCCTTGGTCCGTAAAAGCCCAAAGTTTAATTGAGCAACAATATGCTCCTGTTGGTATCGCCGCAGAAACTGCTCTTTCCGATGCCTCAAGCGTGATAGCGCAGGCCATGGCAAGGAGTATTAATCTTGGCGACCTACAAGCTAAAACATTAGCGAGAGCAGAAGCTGTGAGCAAATACCGTACAGCATATCATCCATATGTATGGCCCGTTGAAAGCATGGCAGATATACGCATTGCACCTTTCCATATACTGGCGAGCGAAAAGGCTGTGCATAGAGATAAAGATCATCAATGGCATATGAATATGTGTCATGAATTAGCCAGCACTGGCGATAATATTTTCTTCCCGACTAAATATAGAGTGGTTGATTTAAATAATGCCAAGGAATGCGCCGAAGCAATTGCATGGTGGCAGGATATGACAAACGCAGGCAGCGAAGGAATGGTCGTAAAGCCATTTGACTTCACCCACCGCGCTAAGAAAAGTGGTATCGTTCAGCCTGCCGTAAAGGTACGCGGCAAAGAATATTTGCGTATTATTTATGGCCCTGACTACGATCTACCGGAAAATCTAGAACGACTTCGTTCAAGGGGGCTTGGGAAAAAACGCGGTATGGCTATGAAGGAGTTTTCTCTTGGTATGGAATCCCTACATCGCTTCATTAATCGCGAACCCTTACGCCGCGTTCATGAGTGCGTAATGGGAGTACTGGCCATGGAAAGTGAACCTATTGATCCACGGCTCTAGAAGAGAACGCATAGATATATGTTCGGCTATATAATGACCTTAAGGGCATTATTCTCCGAAACACTCACCCTTGAATCAGACTATCCCAGCCGAGCAGGCTTTCGTTTTGGTCCAGCCATTGTTTTCGGGATTCATAGTCAGGGACAATTTCACCAAGGAATGACCAAAAATCTGCACCATGATTTCTGTGTTTAATGTGACAAAGCTCATGAGCCACAGCATATTCGAGCACGGCCTTAGGAGCAAAAATTAGCCTCCAATTAATGTTAATGACCCGATCCTTGCCACAGCTCCCCCAGAAATTCTTTTGATCCTTTATCAAGAAGGATTTTGATTTAATATCAAGATGCTGTTCAATTTTGTTAATAATTTTCTTTACATCATTTCTTACTTGACGTTTTAGCCAAAAACGAATTTCCGTCTCTACTAAAAAATCATTCATTTGCGGAGACAATCCTTCCGAAATCTCAACATAAAATCCATTTTTATAGGTAAGGATTGGAATAGTAATTAGTGGTGAGTTTGTGACGATAAGTTTCATTCTTCGCCCACGATAGGGAATTTTGGCACCCGTAATATATTTCGATACTGATGGATGCGAAGACATCAACTCTTTCATATATTGAACTTGGTCATATACCCAGCGACGTTTGCGGTGTAAGTAGCTCACGACCTGAGGCTCCGCAGTACCATCCGGCACCACTACTTCCACATGTCCCGGTGTTACGATAATGCGCCGATACTTTGCATTATCACTAAAGCGTACATCGTAGGGTATTTTAACCTCTCCAACGATCAACATGGTCACAGGATCACACCTTCACATAGTTTTTAAGGGCATATTCTTCGATACGCCGGGGAATTTCTTTCCAGTTTTCAAAACCCGCCTTCAGCACAATTGACCGCGCACTACTACGCAAATTTTTCTTCATTTGATCCTTTTCCTGCCAAAGCATGGGGGCTGCATAATAGAGCGCATGTATTTCATCCGCAACCTCCTCCGTTATAACGGCCTCCCCTTCGACATAGGCCTCAAGAATTTTCAAGATACCATAAGATTCTTTACTTAGGCCCGTTGCTTCGTGGGCCATAGCTTCGGCCTCAAGTTCCTTTGCAAGGGCGTCATATTCTTTTAGGGCGTCAAGGGCATCCATCTGGCCTTTTTCGAATTTTTCGATTATGGCAATAACCCGATCTGAGAATTTTTGATATTGCAGCGGGTTTTCGTCAACACTTTCACGGGTAACTTTACGCAGTTCTGCCGATTTTCGGATCGCAGCCGTTTTTATGTCTTCTTCGCTTTTGCCATCCACTTCAAAATCATCGGCAAAGTTAGGGTCAGTTATATGGCGCAGCTTGATCGTCGTTGATAGCCCTGTTGCTCTAACATGCTCTTCGACCATTTCGCGGATTTTCATGCTATATTCACGATGATCAAGAGATTCACTCTTCTCAAAAATCAAGGCACCATATTGAACAAAGCCCGCAACCCATTTCATATCTGCCGTATAGTCCAGCACAAAACTATCCGGACTGAGCGCCGCATAGGTTTTTATGAAGCCCCGCGCCTTACGCCTGAAATCAAACCACTGGTCTTCTGTCCCCAATTGGTCCACCAAGGCATCATATTCACGCCTAAGCTCAGCGATTCCCCTTTTAATCCCCTTCGCCATACTCATAACATCCGCATGGGCTGCCTTAAGGCTTGACCTAAGGTCGTCAAGGTTCCGCATGGCATTCTTGACGTCTTCCTCGCGATATGTGGCCAGCGCCTCATCAAGCTTTGAAGACACCCCAATATAATCAACGATAAGTCCAGACTGTTTTACATTGTTATACGTCCGATTTGTACGGGCGATAGCCTGAAGCAGGGAATGCTCTTTCAGCGGCTTGTCCAAATACATAACCGCCTCAACCTTGGCATCAAATCCGGTAAGAAGCTTATCGCAAACGATCAGGAAAGAAGGCTCCCTATTTGGGTCCTTAAAGGCTGCCTTAACCACTATTTCCCCGTCCTTATCCTGATAATTAGTCCTGAGGTCAGAACGCAGCGCATCAATATAAGGATCTTCCGACGGTTTATCATCTTCCTGATTGCTTGAATAAACGCAGGCTGACATGCTTTCCGCCAATATTTGTGCCTCATCCGCCGCCATGCCGTCACGGATTAAGTCCTCTGTAATGGTTGCCGTCAATGCGCGGCGATAGAGGATCACGCTTTCGCGGTCATAGGCCACAATCTGGGCTTTGAACTTATCAGGCTTTGCATAGCCCTTGAAATGCTGCCAAATATCATAGGCGATCAGCTTAATGCGTTCGGGGTGTTTGACCACCGCTGCGAGGCTAATGCCTTTTTTCTTTAGCTCGGTCAGCTTATCATCGGGCAAATCCGCAAACCACTGATCAAATAAAATATCGAGCTTACGATCATCCACATGCCAGTCGGTTTTGCGGCCCGTATAATGGATTGGGACCGTGGCACCGTCTGCCACCGCATCATCTATGCCGTATTTATCGAGGTAACCTTCACCAACCACACCAAAGCGCGCGTAAGTATCCTTGTCGCCCGATTTGATGGGTGTGCCTGTGAAGCCAAAGAACCGTGCCTCAGGCAGCGTTGCATCCAAATAAGCACCAAGGTCCTTTTCCTGCGTCCGGTGGCATTCATCCACCATTATAATCCAGTCCTTACTGTTTTTTATAGCACGCCGTGATCCTTGGAACTTGAACATGGTCGACAGTACCATCAGGCCGTCTGACCCACCACGGATAAGTTCGTGCAAGTCTTTGACGCTGGTCACATGGCTTGGGTTCGGCAGGCCGCAGGCGGTAAAGGTCCCACTGATCTGATTATCAAGGTCAATTCGGTCCGTTAGCACCATGATATTGGGATTGGTAAGCTCTGGACTATCTATGGTCAGGTGGGTTTTGAGCTTCAAGGTGGCAAAGACCATGGTCAGCGATTTGCCGGAGCCTTGGGTATGCCAGACCAGGCCTTTACGATGCTCCCCCTCTGTCACGCGGTTTACGATCTTATTGACGCCGCGAAATTGCTGGTAGCGGCAAATCTTCTTGATGATCTCCCCGTCTTCCCGTTCAAAGACAATGAAGTGGGCGATCAAGTCCAATAACCTTGATGGTTCCAGAAGGCTATATAGGCCCCTGCTGAGGTTATTGCTGAAATCGGCGGTAGCACGCGGCCAAGGGTCTTTCCAGACGCCGTAAAAGCTCGACGGGCTGCCAGTGGCACCATAAAGGAACTTCACGCCGTCAGTTAGGATATTAAAACAATTGCTATAAAATAGGCGCGGAATATCTCGTTCATATTGTTTGATCTGGTCAAACGCTTCGCCGACCTTATCTTTGGCATTGAGCGGTGACTTGGCCTCAATCACCACCACCGGAATGCCGTTGATATGGATCACCACATCGGGGATGCGGGGTTTTTCTGATTTGATATAAAGCTGATTGGTAAACGTAAAGACATTATTGGCTGGGTTCTTAAAATCGATTAGCCGAATGGTCTTGCCAGTCTTTTGACCCGATACGCGGCGGGTATAATTACCACGCAGAAAAGACAACCATTCTTCATTGTCCGTCTTGGCGAGAAGCTCCGTATAGACCGCCCTTGCATCATCCTCGGATATGTCATTGATGCGTTGCAAAGCTTGGGTCAAGTAAGGCCGAAACAACACATGATTACCCCCATCCCGAAGGCTGTCATGCTCGGCTTTTGGGATAAACTTATACCCGAGGTTCTGTAGCTCTTCGATGCATGGTTTTTCTGCTAATTTCCACTCTCCGCCCATTATTCAACCTCCCCAAATGCTGATAATTCATAATATTCGCGATGAGAGACAGAAAGTAAGAAGTTATTTGGCATATGCTTTAGGAGCCCATACTTTTCAACTAGCTCCTTGAAGTTACCCAGCCCGTTATCACTTAAACAATGGTAAAATAGTAACCCCGCTTCATAAGATGAAAGCTGTGCGCAAAGCAGATCAATATATACTTTTTTATTCCCGAAACCACTCAGATGTACAAATTCAATAAGTTTAAACATAGTTCTAAAATACGGTCCGAATTCGACCTCATAAAGTTTAAACCAATTAGAATATTCATCTAAACAATGTGTGAGACCATAATTTATTGGAGGATTTTTTAAAGGTTTGCACATTGCATAGAAGTCTTTTCCAGTACTCTGGATGCGTTTTCTTCCTTTTTCTGAACCCCCTTCTATATCTGATACTTCGATCGAGTTTACGACTTCATTGAAGCTGCTTAACATTGAAAAAAACGTATTCTCAAACTGTTGAATTTTAAGCGTTTCATTTTGGGCTTTCATCTCTTGGCGTTGTGCCTCAAGAATTTCATGGGTATACCTCAACTCTTTACGTTGAAGAGCCAACTCTTTCCTTTGCATCAAAATTGTAAAGATTATGCCTGTAAATGCAAAGCCAGAAAATAACGCATTCAGTCCCCCGAACATATCCCCAAAAGACCCTCTGTCTTTGATAGGGAACCAAGCGGGCGCATCTATAAAAACAAATGATACGAATGTCCAAATCCATAATAGTGCGATGAGAAAGCCCACAATAATGATCGGCTTCCAATTTATGTTTTCGTCCTTATCGTCCTTGTCAGTCAAGTTATTCTCCCCACTTAATTTTATGTAGGGTAAATGAATCTCCATGCTCCTCTACCCAGTATTCTTCATCCGCTCCCATGACGCCATGTGGTATTGGATTTGAGGCGTTTGGATTATGAACCAAAGCTATTTTTGATAATTCTCCACAAGCCATATCTATATGCCCCACGCAACCAATCGCCGCACTAATATGGGCATAATCCGGATTTAAAAAACTGTCGGTAGGAACGGAAGAACCATTCAAATTTACAATTCTCTTACGATAAGAATGAACATTTTCTACGACTTCATCTGTTGAATGACTGGAACTCACTATAATTGGACCAACCGGAAATGTGGCTTCAACAATACAAGGCAACAGCGTAATGCCTTCAAAGTCACTACGATATCCTAATTGGCACCCATTAATAGCAATTACCGCGCAATCTCCTTCACCAACTATTGGCTGATTGCCTGTTATATAGCGATCATATTTACGCTTCTTGTCTACAAGTCCTGCGGTCCATCTGAGTAGAATGCTTTCATGAGGCATATTATCCACTCTTACTTCGCCTTTTTCGGAAGCTCTTAGATAATCTGCTGGTAACCCCGCCGCTGTAGGACAAACGGCTTCCACCCAAACCTTTTTATCAGCGACTTCAAATCTAAAATCCGGCCCATGTTCTACCGATGAAATTTTATGACCACAATTATTAAGATGAAGACCCAGATTCATTTCCCACAGCCGTTGAAAAAATTGCGGATCATTGCCCTTGGTAAATTCTCTTTCAAACCCTATGTCAGCAACCCCAAGCGCCTTAAAGCGTTGCCAAGATGAAAGGAGACCAGCTTTATCTTCCTCATTGTCACACCATCTATTATTGATATATTCCTCAACAATTGCCATCACACGACCACCCGTTTTTTGCCAGTTAAGAGGTCGGCTATCAGGCCCTTTTTTACGCGCTTGAGTTGGTCGAGTTTGGTTTGTTCGGCTTGGATGCTCTTGTCAGCTTCCGTCAGCACTTCAAATATTTTATTTTGCTCATTAATTGGGGGTAAAGGTACTTCTATGTTACGAATTGTAGGTAAGTTTAATCCAGCCTTAGCACCCGCATCGTTCAGAGTTAGAAACCTATCCTGCATTGTTTGACTTGATAAGGCGTAGGCAACAAAACCATTATTCGCAGCATCAGATTTTAGTCGAACTAATGAAATATGCTGATTTACATAGGCTTCACCGATGTCGGCACTTTCCACGTAACCTATCGCGCCCAGGTCAGCAGTTATGGAGATAAGAACATCTCCTTTTTGGACTTGTGTTCTTTTACCTTCACTACCGCTTTCTGGCAGTAGAACATACTTCATCTTTGTCATATCCATGCGTAAATCGTCTCTGGTCAGATTGGTGATACGAATGAATTTGGCCCCTTTATCACTGTAAAATTTTGCCCAACCACGCGACCCGCTGGTTACAGTTTGTGCAAGGTCACCAAGCTTTACAACCGTCCAACTTTCGGGGATTTGGCCGATGGGGGTTTGTTTGAAATTGGTGTGGCCGATGCCTTTGGTGAGGTGTTCGGTGAGCAGGCCTTGTTTGACGCGGCGGGTTTGGGCAATCACCGCCTCGCAGGCCGCCATCGCCGCATCCACACACCCCAACACCGCCGCAATCTTCTTCTGTTCGGCAAGTGGGGGACATTTAATTGGCACAGAAGAAAAACTTGTCTTATTTAAAATAGGGACAGCCGTTTGACCAGAAAGCGCCAATAATTCAGGTCCAGCCTGAGATATAGAATAATACACAAATTCAGAATCATAATTGTGGTTAGGAACAACAGCATTAATTTGTTGATTAGAAACGCTTTTCTCTAAGGTAATGGCATTTTTTCCAATTGAAGCTATACAAGTAACTAAACCACTACCGACTGACGTCGGTAGGTTTGGGAGCATGCTTATCGATGTACTGAAGTATGATATCATCCGTGACCATCCCGCTTGTTGAACAGAAGTAGCCTCTTGCCCAGAAATGCCGTC
>Ga0316204_10009783_pt1 | contig 12634 bp, 10 predicted proteins | sample 6monrhotite_MG_2_FD_205661 | JGI IMG/M metagenome (GOLD analysis project Ga0316204, IMG submission 205661) | Microbial mat bacterial communities from mineral coupon in-situ incubated in ocean water Damariscotta River, Maine, United States -... | ecosystem: Environmental > Aquatic > Marine >...
ATTACATGCGTGTTCTTTAGTTTTGACGACAGACTACTAGTTTGCTGTATTTTTTTGGAGTGATTTTAGCGATCTGTTTGAATTCTCTTGTCATATGGGCTTGATCAGAAAAGCCATTATCAAGCGCTAGTGCCACTAAGTCAGTATCAGGGGTCTGTTTTAGAAAGTTGAGTGCTCTTTTGACACGTAAAATCCTTTGATACTGTTTTGGAGTCATATCTATCCATTTCTGGAATTGGCGTTCAAGTTGGCGTTGACTGACAGGAACATCGCCATTTAATAGGCCAAGCGCTTGAGTCTTCTGAACAATGTTCAGAGCGTGCGATAATGATGTGGGTATCACATCGGAAAAATTGGTTATCCTGTTTACCCATTTGTACAGAGCAGAAATGCGTGCATAATGACCGGGAGTGTTAACAAGGTGATTCACTATTGCTTGCAGTTCTAATGATAGTGCACCTTCTTTTAAGGCAACGGGTTGATCACAGTGTGTTTTAAAAATACCAAAGCTAACACCGGGGTGAAAGCGAATGCCTGCCAGTTGAGATCCTGCAGGTAACGTTACGGAATGTGCTTGTTTACTTACCGATAGTAAGAGCACTTTCGCGGAATACTGGGTTTTGTCCAGATATATTGGCCCGTTTAAATTAAACAAGATACCACTGCAAGCATCGCCCTGAAGCCATCTTTTAATGCTGCCCGAGTCATTTGGCGAGACGGATGCTGACCATATTCCTTGAACATAGGTAGACAACCTTCCCTTAGGCTGAAACAGTTCAAAGATAAAGGAAGAGTCTGCTTGTTGTGTCATTTCATTAGTTGGGCTGATAGCTGCCGACTTCGGGTTTAAAGGCTTTGACGATACGATTCCAGCTGTTGATTGCATTGATGGCGATGGTCAAGTCCACCAAGCCTTGCGCACCAAAACTATCCAGCGCGTGCTGATAGTGCTCGTCGGCTACTGGCTGTCCTGAAGTGATAAGTTCAGCCCATGCTAGGGCGTCCCGTTCTGGCTCCGAATAAAGTGGCATCTCTAACCAAGCACTCAGGCCATATATGCGTTCAGGGCTTTCCCCGAGTTTTAGGGCATCTTTGCTATGCATATCAATACAATAAGCACATTGGTTAATTTGTGAAATCCGCAACTTAACCAATTCCCAAGTGGTAGTGGTTACGGAATGGGTTCCGCTGAATTGCCGCTGCAGGTAGTTTTCCTGCTCCAGTAAAATCTCTATCGCTTGTGGTGAAGATGAAAAATAGTCTACTCGTTTTGTCATAATGCTACTCCTGATTGGCGCTTGAGCATAAGCTTTGCTCAGGAGTATTTATTGAAAATTTTCGACATCTATTATAGGTGTACTCAACGAGGGTGCAGAAAAACTAAGGCGAGAAATAAGACGAGAAAATTTCCGTCTTTAGGTTAGAGTTCGTATTTAGGCTAGGGAGTGTTAACCACCCTCCAAATGTCGTCCTTTCAAATCTACATAATGCTGTGCAGAATATTTAATCCACTTGCGTTCTTCATCCGACAGTGGCCGCACCTTACGCACCGGGCTGCCCAACCATAAATAGCCTTCTTGCAATACTTTTCCTGGTGATACCAAACTGCCTGCACCCAGTAATACAAAAGGCTCCAGTCGTGCACCGTCCATAATGGTGGAACCCATACCTACCAGGCAGTGATCACCCACCGTGCAGCCATGCAGGATCACTTTGTGACCGACGGTGACATTGTCGCCCACGTCCACTGCATAGCCTTCAGGTGTGTCGGTGTGTGGGTGGGTAACATGAACCACGCTGCTGTCTTGAATATTGCTGCGTTTACCGATACGGATTTTATTCACATCGCCGCGTACGACGGTCATGGGCCAGATGGAGCTGTCTTCGCCGATAACCACATCGCCGATAACCAGCGCGGTGTCGTCCACAAAAACGGTTTTGTCCAGTGTGGGGGTAATGTTCTGATAACGTCGAATATTTTCCATGTTGTTGCTTAAGTCTCTATCCATATAATAACTGTGGGTTTTGTGATTATCACATGAATAGAGCAGTTGAGCCCTATTTTAACGTCACCAGTTCTTCGGCACTGGTGGGATGAATTGCCACGGTGTTGTCGAAATCCGCTTTGGTGGCGCCCATTTTCAGTGCTACGGCAAAACCTTGCAACATTTCATCAGCACCCTGGCCGATGACATGCACGCCGACCACTTTTTCCTGTGCACCCACACAAACCAGTTTCATGGCCGTCGTGGGTTGGTGTTGGGTGAAAGCGTGGGCCATGGCTGTAAACCGCGTCTGATACACTTTTACTGCTTCGCCATGTTGTTCGCGCGCTTCCGCTTCAGTCAGGCCCACGGTGCCGATGGGCGGATGACTGAACATGACAGTGGGAATGTTGCTGTAATCCAGTTTACGGTCATTTTGCTTGTTGAACAGACGGTCTGACAAGCGCCGTGCCGCCGCAATGGCCACAGGGGTAAGTTGCGCGCGACCGGTGACATCACCCACGGCGTACACGCCTGCCACATTGGTATTCTGAAATTCATCGGTGGGTATATAGCCTCGCTCATCCTGCTTTACGCCGGCGGCATCCAGATTGAGCACTTCGGTGTTGGGTGTGCGACCGATAGCCCAAATCAATTGATCGATTTCGCTGAGTTGCTGGCCGTTAGGAAAGCTTAGCGTCAGGCTACCATCGTCGGCCTTTTCAATGGTTGTGCAGGGAATGTTGGGCATTACGGTGACACCGTCGTTGACCATTTCTTCCATTAAGGTATCACGCAGCATGGAATCAAAGCTGCTGAGGAAGTGTTCCCGGCGCAGTAACAGTGAAACGTCACTGCCCAGTGCATTCAATACTCCTGCCAACTCGACGGCGATGTAACCGGCGCCCACCACAGCAACACGCTTGGGCTGTTCGGTGAGGGCAAAAAAACCGTCAGAGGTAATGCCTAGTTCGGCTCCCGGTGTGTCCGGTACTGACGGCACACCACCAGGAGCGATAACAATATGGTCTGCCGTGTACTGCTCGCCGTTCACTTCCAGGGTTTTGGCATCGACAAAACGTGCCGTGCCACGAATTTCGTCGATGTTCGAATCTGCCAGATAATTGCCGTACCAATCGTTAATGCCTTTGATGTAGGCTTCACGCGCCTCCACCAGCCTGGGCCAGTTAAAACCGTGAACACTGATGTCAAAACCGTAACTCGGCGCATTTTTTAAGGCCGCCGCCATTTCTGCGCCGTACCACATGACTTTTTTGGGTACGCAGCCGACATTGACGCAGGTACCGCCCATTTTGCCGCTTTCGATGACTGCGCATTTGGCACCGTATACTGCACCGCGTTCTGCTGCTGACAAGCCGCCGCTGCCGCCGCCGATACTGATCAGGTCGTAGTGTTTTGTCATGATTTATCTTTAGTCCTCTCAATGAAAGCAATTGTAGGTTGGGGTGACGCAGGAACCCCAGCAAGCCACCTATCCCATCCATTGCAACGGCGGTTCATTCATCATCGCTGCCTGTTCCCGCAACGCGAGAATCTGTTCTTCCCAATAACGTGGCTCGGCGAACCATGGAAAGTGCATGGGGAATGTTGGATCATCCCAGCGTCGCGCCAGCCATGCAGAGTAATGGATCATGCGTAGTGTGCGTAACGGTTCGATTAAGTGTAGCTCGCGGGGATTAAAATCCATAAATTCACTATAGCCGGACAATATTTCGTCGATTTGTCCGGTCATTTGTGCGCGCTCGCCAGAGAGCAGCATCCACAAATCCTGTATCGCCGGGCCCATACGGGCGTCGTCGAAATCCACAAAATGCGGGCCGCCATCCGTCCATAAAATATTGCCGGGGTGACAGTCGCCATGCAGGCGTATATGCGTCAGGCTACCTTCAACAATACCCGCCCGCTCAAAACCGGTCTGCACCTGTATAAGCACATCTTCCACTAACGTCGAATAAGCTTCATGCAGGTCGCTCGGCACAATGTTCGCGGATATAATGTAGCGAAACGGCTCCCAGCCAAAGCTTTCGATATCCAGCGTGGGTCGATGCTGGAAATTTTCGGTAGCGCCGATGGCGTGAATACGCCCCAGGAATCGCCCCATCCACACCAGGTTATCGAGGTCTTCCAGGTCGGGTGTGCGTCCGCCGCGACGGGGATAAATGGCAAAGCGAAATCCAGCATGCTCAAACAGGCTGTGCCCGGCGGTATTCCGCAACGGTGCGATGACGGGAATTTCTGCCTGTGCCAGCGTCTCGGCGAAATCATGTTCCTCCTGAATGGTCGCGTCAGTCCAGCGATTGGGTCGATAGAATTTAACGATAACGGGTTGAGCGTCTTCAATGCCGATTTGATAAACCCGGTTTTCGTAACTGTTCAGTGCCAGTTGCCGGCCATCACTGCGACCGCCCGCCAGCAATGCCTGACTATCCACTGCATCCAGCAGCACATCAGGCGTCAGGGCTTCGTAAGGGTGTGCGGTTGGTGAAGATTCAGTATCAATCACAATAATAAGCAGCCAGTCGTTGTTACCGTTTTATCGGCTTGGTATTCCTGCGTATGCTGGAATCCAGAAATTTTTACCACACAAATATCCAATAATGCTATTTTTCGGTTTGGGTCTTGTCAGGTTAGGGTATCATCATTCCGCCATTAGGCTGACTTTGGAAATTACAGGTAACGCCATGACCAATCCCCTGCTGCATTTGACTGATCTGCCACCCTTTAGTGCCATTAAACCCGAACAGGTGGAACCGGCCATCGACCAGATTCTGGCCGACAACCGCGCCGCCATCAAAACTCTGCTGGCGGATAACCCGACACCCAGCTGGGATACTTTGATGCTTCCCCTGGAAAGTTTGGAAGACCGGCTTGCGCGAGCCTGGTCACCAGTGAGCCATATGAATTCGGTGCTTAACAGCGATGCGCTACGCGAAGCTTACAACGCCTGCCTGCCCAAACTCAGTGAATATGCCACCGAAATCGGCCAAAACCAGCAATTGTTTGCGGCCTTCGACGCTGTGGCGAAAGACACAACGCTTTCCGTCGCTCAGCAAAAGGCCATTGACAATGCCTTGCGTGACTTCCGGCTCTCCGGTGTTGATCTACCTGAAGATAAAAAACAGCGTTACATGGCTATCCAGCAGGAACTGTCCAGCCTTACCGCTAAATTTTCAGAAAATGTACTGGATGCCACCCAGGCCTGGAGCAAGCTTATCGAGGATGAAACACATCTCGCTGGGTTGCCAGACTCGGCCATCGCTATGGCCAGACAATCGGCTGAACAAAAAGAGCAAAGCGGCTGGTTGTTCACCTTGGAGTTCCCCAGCTATTTTGCGGTAATGAATTATGCTGACGACCGCGCCCTGCGCGAAGAAATGTATGTCGCCTACGTTACGCGCGCTTCAGATAAAGGTCCCAATGCAGGTGAATTCGACAATACTCCGTTGATGGGAGAAATTCTCGCGTTACGCCACGAACTGGCTCGGCTGCTTGGTTTTGAAAATTATGCACAACGCTCGCTGGCCACCAAAATGGCCCCCAGCATAGAAAAGGTGACTGCTTTTTTACGTGATCTTGCCGACCGCTCACTGGGTATGGCGCAGGAAGAACTGAGCGAGCTGAAAACATTTGCTCTGGATGAGTTAGGCTTCGACATACTCGAGCCCTGGGATATTAGCTATGCCTCAGAAAAACTACGCCAACACCGTTACGCCATCAGTCAGGAGGATCTCAAACCCTACTTTCCCGAAACCCGCGTGGTCAACGGCATGTTCGAAGTGGTCAACAAACTTTACGGTTTGCACATTCGCGAATTAAGCAATGTCGATACGTGGCACAAAAACGTGCGCGCCTTTGAAATTCTTGACCGCGATGGTGATGCCCGTGGTCGGTTTTATCTTGACCTGTATGCTCGAGCTAACAAACGCGGTGGTGCATGGATGGATGAATGTATCTCCCGCCGCCAAACCAAACAGGGTGTGCAGCTACCTGTTGCCTATCTCACCTGCAATTTTTCTGCGCCAGTGGGTGATGACCCGGCGTTGTTTACCCATAACGAAGTCATCACCTTGTTTCACGAATTCGGTCACGGCCTGCATCACATGCTGACTCAGATAGACACTCTCGCCGTGTCTGGCATCAGCGGTGTCCCCTGGGATGCCGTGGAACTGCCCAGTCAGTTTTTGGAAAACTGGTGCTGGGAATCACAGGCTGTAAACCTCATCGCTCGACATTATAAAACCAGTGAACAATTGCCGGATGGATTGTTCGCCAAAATGATCGCGGCTAAAAATTTCCAGGCCGGTATGCAAATGGTACGGCAATTGGAATTCTCCCTGTTCGATTTTCGCCTTCACGCCGAATATGATCCGGAAAAAGGTGCGCGCGTGCAGGAAATTCTCGACGAAGTCCGTGCTGAAGTGGCCGTCATCAAACCGCCTGAATATCACCGCTTTCAACACAGCTTTGCACACATTTTCGCGGGTGGTTACGCCGCGGGTTATTACAGTTACAAATGGGCGGAAGTGTTATCGTCAGATGCCTTTTCAAAATTTGAAGAGACAGGTATTTTCAACCGGGAAACCGGGCTGGCCTTTTTAGAGGCCGTATTGGAACAGGGAGGCTCACGCGAGCCCATGGATTTATTTGTTGAATTCCGTGGCCGTGAGCCGGAAATAGATGCTTTGTTACGGCATTCGGGAATTCAGTAACAAAAATAAGCCTCCGGGCTGAACAAGGAACCTGTGTAGTATGAAAATACCAGCAATACATCGCATTACCCTCGGCATATTTATGAGCTTGTTAACCTGTCTGCCATTGGTCTCGCAGGCCGCTTTCATCACTGACAAAATTGTTGCCGAAGTACGTACCGAACGTTTTGACCAAGGCGCAATATTGAAAGAACTTTCCAGCGGTGCTTCGGTGGAAGTGCTCATGTCTGATGGAAAATACACTCGCGTGCGCACCACGGACAACATCACCGGCTGGGTTAATTCCAAGTTCCTCACCAATGAAAAACCCAGTCAATTGGAACACTTGGAGTTGCTCAGTAAAATAAAAACCACCGAAGAAAAATTACGTGTTGCTGAAGAAAAACTTGCCGATACTCCCGCTGCCGATACAGGTAGTGCTAATAATGAAGAAATCGAAACGCTCAAAAAGCAGGCGAAAGATGTCCGTTGGATGAAAGCAGAAATGCAAAAGGCGCGTAGCCGCGCCGAAAAGGCTGAAGAAAAGTTAAAAGCCGAACTCAAAAAACGATCCTCAACAGGTAAAGAAAACGACGATGCCAAGCAACACCTTGAAGACTTGCGCACACAAAACAATGAATTGGAAACACGTCTTGCCGCAGCCTTGCTGGTTACCGAGCAACAACATGAACCCGTCAACGTAGAACCCACGCCTGTCGCCTTTGTCGCAACACCCACAACAATCGATGATGGCTGGGCAGTTGATCTGCAATGGTTTTTGGGCAGTCTGTTTGTTGCACTGGTTATGGGTTTTATCGCAGGACTCACTTGGCTGGATAAGCGCATCCGGCGGCGGCATGGTGGATTCAGGATTTATTAAATGTGAATTAAGGGCTGAATCACTTCGTTAGCATTTTTTACGGAGAGCACCGCCATTCCGGCAGTTTTTAGCGGGAAGCCAGAGGTTTAAACCTCTGGATAAGCACCTCAGTACATTTCAGTACATTAAGAGAGATTATGTTGTCGTGGCACTGACAAGTGGGGTGTTAGCGCTTAATTCACATTTAACTCAGTATCAGGGTCCACAATCTGCATTGAACAAACCCACCGGCCACTTGGGAACGTGGGCTTTAAATTCTGTGCCTTAGGCACTTTCGCTACGGTTTAACTGATGTGTTAGGTTAAATATTTCCCAACGATGAAGGTGACCTAAGTTATCATTCCGGGTTTATTGAACGGCTTGCACTCCCAAGCACATAATCTGGAATACATAATGAAACTCGCCTCCTGGAACGTTAATTCTCTAAAAGTTCGTCTGCCGCATGTACTGGACTGGCTCGCTGAACACCAACCGGACATCCTCGGTCTGCAAGAAACCAAAACGATTGATGACAATTTTCCGCTGGAAGACATTCAAGCGGCGGGTTATCACGTCCATTTTGCCGGGCAAAAAACCTATAATGGGGTGGCATTGCTCAGCAAGGCAAACGTTTCTGATGTTATTACCGATCTCCCGGGACTGGATGACCCTCAGCGACGCGTGTTGGGAGCAACGGTGCATACCGACAGCGGTGATGTCCGATTTTTAAATCTATACATACCCAATGGTTCAGAAGTGGACTCGGAAAAATACGAGTACAAACTGGGTTGGCTGGCAGCACTGGAAAAATATATTGAAAATCAGTTGGCGACACATGAAAAATTTGTAGTGGTGGGTGACTTTAATATCGCGCCCGATGATCGTGATTTGTGGGACCCCGAAGGCTGGAAAGATAAAATCCTCGTCAGCCCGCTGGAGCGTGCTGCATTCCAGCGACTCATTGATATGGGATTAACCGACACCTTTCGTCTGTTTGAACAGGACGAAAAAATCTATAGCTGGTGGGATTATCGTGCGGCCGGTTTCCGTCGCAATCATGGTATGCGTATCGACCTGTTGCTTTCCAGTCAGGCCATGACCGAATGCTGTACAGCCAGCTATATAGACAAAGAACCCCGCAAATTGGAACGGCCTTCGGATCATGCTCCGGCAGTTGCTGAGTTTTCCGAAAAACCATGACTGAAATCCTCGCCATTTCCGCCGCTTTTTTGTTCGGTCTGGGAGTCAGACAGGCTGGCCTGCCACCCATGCTAGGCTATCTTATCACTGGCTTTCTGCTGTTCGCGCTGGGCATGCGCAGCACGCCGGCCCTCGATTTGTTTTCGCAACTGGGCATCACTCTGTTGCTGTTCATCATCGGCCTCAAACTACGCCTGCGCAGCCTGTTAATGCCTCAAATCTGGGCCGTAGCTTCACTGCATATGGTCGCTATCGTGCTGTTCGCTGCAATAGGGTTTTATGCCCTCGGTCTTGCTGGACTCATGTTTTTCGGCCAACTCGGGTTTAGCAATGCCTTACTGGCCGCCTTCGCCCTGAGTTTTTCCAGCACGGTGTTTGCGGTCAAGGTACTGGAAGACTCCGGTGATATACCTGCGCTGTATGGCCGTATTGCCATTGGTGTACTGATTGTGCAGGACATTATTGCCGTGATTTTTCTGGCGCTCTCCGCAGGCAAAATCCCCACGCCCTGGGCACTGTTATTGTTAGGGCTGATCCCCTTGCGCCCCCTACTCACCTTGTTGCTGGAAAAAGCCGGTCATGGTGAATTGCTGATTCTGTTTGGGCTCAGTCTGGCGCTGGGAGGCGCGGCTGTATTTGAAGCCGTGGGTGTGAAAGGTGATCTTGGCGCACTCATCCTCGGGTTGTTATTGGCCTCGCACCCCAAGTCAGAGGAACTCTCCCGCCACCTGCTGAATTTCAAGGATTTTTTTCTGGTGGGTTTTTTCCTCACCATCGGTCTTGCTGGTGGGCTTTCAGTGCAGACCGTCGGTATTGCCCTGCTGCTGGTGCTGCTGTTACCACTGAAAATCGGTTTGTTTTTCTGGCTGTTTTCATGTTTCCGGCTACGCGCACGCACCGCCTTTTTGGCCAGCCTCAGTCTGGCCAATTACAGTGAATTTGGCCTTATCGTTGCCGCTATTGCCGTTGCCAGTGGCTGGCTCAGCAGCGAATGGCTGGCCATCATTGCCATCGCCTTGGCCATCTCGTTCATTCTGACTGCACCGCTGAATATCGCCTCGAACCGGCTCTATGGGCGCTATCGTGAAAAATTGCTGCGCGCCGAAACCCGCACCCGCATCCATGAGGAAGAAGACATCACTCCCGGAGAGACCTCTGTGCTGATCCTCGGTATGGGCCGGGTGGGCGGCGGCGCTTACGAAAACCTGCGCTCACGCCTCGGCGACGTTGTCTTGGGAATTGACCAGGATAGCCAGACGGCACAAGCTCACCTCACTGCCGGTCGCCGCGTTATCGCAGGCAGTGCCACAGACCCGGAATTCTGGGAACGTATAAATCTGGACAACAACACGCTGAAACTGATCCTGCTGGCGATGCCTACTCACCACGAAAATCTTGCCGCCGTACAGCAAATACGTAAGCTGGACTATCAAGGCCGCATTGCCGCTATCGCCAAATACGACGACGAAGTCGAGCGCCTTCAACAAGCAGGCGTAGACTATGCGGTTAATCTTTACGCCGAGGCAGGCAGTGGCTTTGCAGATGACGTTTGGCAGGAGACTGCCTCCTTGTTTGGTGACCTGCCCAGCGCGGGCTCGGCCAAAACGTAACGGACTTTCTTTCTGATATGCTGGCCTCCCCTGCAAAAAGCGATCAATAATGAAATACCAAGACTTACGAGACTTTATCGCCCAACTGGAAAAACGCGGTCAACTTAAACGCATTACCCAGAAAATTGACCCGAATCTGGAAATGACGGAAATCTGCGACCGCACCTTGCGCGCACGCGGCCCGGCGTTATTGTTTGAAAACGTCACCGGCTCGGATATCCCTGTACTTGGCAATCTGTTCGGTACTCCAGAGCGTGTTGCGCTGGGCATGGGTGAAGAATCCGTGGAAGCACTGCGCGAAGTCGGCAAATTGCTGGCTTTTCTGAAAGAGCCGGAACCCCCCAAGGGCATGAGGGATGCGTGGGACAAGCTGCCTGTGTTCAAACAGGTGTTGAACATGGCGCCGAAGGTGGTAAAAAAAGCCGCCTGCCAGGACATCATCATCGAAGGTGACGATGTCGATTTAGGCAAGTTACCCATTCAGACTTGCTGGCCCGGCGATGCTGGTCCGTTGATTACCTGGGGCTTGGTGGTCACCAAAGGCCCCACTAAAGACCGACAGAATCTGGGCATTTACCGCCAGCAGGTCATCGGTAAAAATCAGCTGATCATGCGTTGGTTAGCCCACCGTGGTGGCGCGCTGGATTTTCGTGACTGGTGTGAGGCACACCCTGGTGAACGTTTCCCCATTGCCGTAGCGCTGGGTGCAGATCCTGCAACCATCCTCGCCGCAGTCACCCCGGTGCCGGACGCATTGTCTGAATATGGCTTTGCAGGTCTGCTCCGCGGCTCCAAAACCGAGGTAGTGCAATGCGGCAATTCCGAGCTACAGGTACCCGCTTCCGCCGAGTTTGTGCTGGAAGGTTATCTGGAAGAAGGTGTTATCGCCGATGAAGGCCCCTTCGGTGACCATACCGGTTATTACAACGAAGTGGATAAATTCCCGGTGTTCACCATCGAGCGCATCACCCACCGTCGCGAACCCATTTATCACAGCACCTACACAGGCCGACCGCCGGACGAACCCGCCGTATTAGGCGTAGCGTTAAACGAGGTTTTTGTACCCATCCTGCAAAAACAGTTCCCGGAGATCATCGATTTTTACCTGCCACCAGAGGGCTGCTCCTATCGCTGGGCCTGTGTCAGCATGAAAAAACAGTACCCCGGCCATGCCAAGCGTGTGATGTTGGGCGTATGGTCGTTCCTGCGTCAGTTCATGTACACCAAGTTTGTGGTGGTGTGTGACGACGACGTGGATATCCGCAACTGGGAGGATGTCATCTGGGCCATGACCACACGCATGGACCCGGCGCGTGATACCACCATCATCGAAAACACACCCATCGATTATTTGGATTTTGCTTCCCCTGTATCCGGATTGGGATCAAAAATGGGTTTTGACGCGACCAACAAATGGTCCGGCGAGACTAACCGTGAATGGGGGGAGCCTATTCAAATGACTGAAGAAGTGAAAAAAAGAGTCGATAACATCTGGAAATCACTGGAAATTAATCCTCATGACCCGTGTTGACCGCAGGCCATAAAGTCCGCGACTTTTTTACTGGCCTGCCACTATAATCGGCCAACGGTGAATGATAACCCGATAAATTCAGACCGATAAAAGGAAGCGATCATGCGCAGTATTATGTTATTGAACGCCAAAGGAGGTTGCGGTAAAAGCACGTTAGCCAGCAATCTTGCCAGCCATTACGCCACTGAAGGTAAAGCCGTCGCTCTGGTGGACTTTGATCCGCAAAAATCCGGTTTAGAATGGCTGGCGGCCCGCTCGGAAGATAACTGGGAAATTCTCGGTATCGACGGTACTGAGCAAGGCATGCGCATTCCTCGCAATATCGACGTCGCCATTTATGATGTACCCGCGGGCATCAGCGGCAAAGATCTTACCGCTATGGTGAGACGCGTCGACACTATCATTATTCCAGTACTGCCCTCCCCCATCGACATTCGTGCCGCGTCACACTTTATCCGCGATTTATTGTTGGTAGGTAAAGTCTCACGCAAACAAACCAAGCTGGCCGTCGTCGCCAATCGCGTGCGAGAAAACACACTGGTTTATCACAAACTGGAAAAATTCCTGAAGAGTCTGAGAATTCCCTTCGTCGCCACCCTGCGTGACACACAAAACTATATTCACGCCGAAGAACAAGGGTTAGGGATTTTTGAACTGATGCCGTCTTCCGTCGCACAAGATGTTGAGCAATGGCAGCCTCTGCTTAAATGGCTGCGTAGCAAACGCAGTATGGCGCAAAC
>Ga0316204_10009784_pt1 | contig 12633 bp, 14 predicted proteins | sample 6monrhotite_MG_2_FD_205661 | JGI IMG/M metagenome (GOLD analysis project Ga0316204, IMG submission 205661) | Microbial mat bacterial communities from mineral coupon in-situ incubated in ocean water Damariscotta River, Maine, United States -... | ecosystem: Environmental > Aquatic > Marine >...
GGTAGAGACCGAACTGAGTTGACGATATCAAAGTAGGGGCTTTGAACCTACCTTACCTAAAACCATCACCATCACTTCGATGGAAGAAAAAGCCCAAAAACCCAGCCTAAGAGGTCAGTCAATATTTTTGATATTTTTTATGTATATACCCAACAGAGTAATAAATTACGGCGCCAACTAAACCTGTATAAATACAGAGCTGATGAAGCTGAGCAACCGTTATCATCTCCAAAAAATCATTTTGTTGCGATAGAGGATAATACGGCGCTACATCACTGTGCATGATTGCATCTAAGAGTACGTGACTATATGCACCCACAAAAGCACTTAGATACACCACCCGCCACTTAATTATTATGCAATTTGGCTCCTTTGAAATACCCAGAATCTTTAACCCAAACTCGGATAGATATTTCCCTGACAACGCTGAGAACAATGCCAGTAACGTCGCGCCAACAAAGGTATGAGAAAAACCATGCAAATGACCCTCCCCAGTAATCAGCACGAATAATGGCTGAATATCCATTACTATCTGTGCCCACCCGAACACCATCAAACTGAAGCTTCCCTGTAATAAAGCCTTAATCAGAATTCCAGGCCCCATGTGAAAAGGCGTAAATGGCACCCAATTCTCCTAAAAAAATATAATAATGAACTTGCACCAAACTCGACGACAAGCGTTTGATTAAAATACCCGACAAACCCGATGTATAAATTACTTTTTATTCAACAAATACGCCATCGAGCACATAGTGACATTGACTCGTGCAAACATTCCCAGCGCAATTGAATACGAAACCAAGAACAAAACGACAGGAATCAATATAGCCAACCACAGATTATTGGGCGAGGAAAAGTTTAGTGCTGCGCCCATTGTCACCATAGCCGCAGCAATGGCCCGACTCTGACGCCACAGGCGAAGCTGATTCATCAGATCCGCGCTATGCCCTTCATTAGCGTTGAGAAGAATAAACGAGACCAAAAAGCTTCTGAGTTTCGTATACCGCTGACGTTGCCGGAAAAACTGACCTGGGTCTTTTGCATCCAATAGCTTCTCATCGAGAAATAGCGTAAATGCCGATCCGATATAACTCTTATTCTCCTCACATAACTGATTCACCCAATTACTATTATTGCGAACCAACCAACGTTTGAAGTGACACATTTCGGGAAAAGCAAAAAGTACCGCACTAAATATATCAAGCAAAATACCTGTGCAAAAAATCATGATAATTCCAAGCACACCAAACACAGTACCAAACGCGCTTTTAAGCACATCCCCCGCTTCATTCAATGGTGCCAAGACATCTGCTAGTGACTTGATCCAGAATTCCCACAGAATGATCGCTTCTTGAAATGAGCCCCCCGACGGCAGCTGCGTCACCGTTGCAAAAGCAAACAACGCTAGCCAAAACATGCCGCCCGAAATGCTGTATTCGGTAAGACGCTCAGTATTAGTCATCACTGATAAACCAAGAAATCAAACCTCCGGCAGCACACCCCACCAAATTACCCAAACCCGGCACCACAGAACCCAACACTGCACCACCGACACAACCTCCCGTGATCGCCCAACCGTTGCCTCCAGTACCCTCCTCTGCCTCAGAGGCTGGCTCGAAAGAAACCTCAGAGACCAGCTCTGAAGAAGCCTCAAAGGCCTCATCAGAAGGCGAGGTATCCTGTGCCAACACAGCTGAGCTAGCCAATAATGCAATAGCCAACACCGTTCCACATGTGAATTTCATACTTATTCCTCCCTGAGAGATTTGATACCCATCAGCTAAGAGCACTTTAAAATGCCCTCGTATATTAGTCTTGTTATACCTGTCTGATAAAACTCTTATTACAAAAGAGTACAACCTTTTTTTGTTCTAATTGGCCTTCTACTATGCCAGTCACGAACGCGTACCGGAATATACCCTGGCCCGTAAGACATACGCACTGTGCTATATGTATCAACTAAAGTCGGGTTATAAGGAGCATCCAGGTCGGGAACTATCATTTTGCCAAGAGCACTCATTTCCCTTACATGGCAGTGTTCCTCCTCAATTTCAATTCCCGTTTTCCCCCCAACCACCAAGTCCCCCTTATAATTATGGGTAACTTCGCAGTCCCACGAAATAACCATGGGAGGGTTCTTAAAGTTTTCACCCTCTATACCACTACAAACTCCGTCAAGCAGAGAGCCACTATCAACATCAAATTTTGCCCCTCCACACATAACTAATTGAAGTTTCTCGATACAAGCTGATAACCCCAATAACTTAAGTAGTTTCGCAATAACCTTGCCATTCGATACGTTGTCTCGTTCAATATAATTCGTGCTGTTTTGCGCTGCGAATAATTTCGGAAATCCACTGGTCCCATGTATAAGAAAAATAACACCAACATTTTTTATAGATATGTCCGATGGTAGGGTGTATCCGCTATAAGAATGTACTATTTTATCCAAGGACAACTCATTATTCATGAATAGATCTGTATTATATTTTTTTCGCGCCATGGTTGAACGCGATGTCCCAGAAATGTAGAGTAAACTTAACTTTTTTGACTCGGCTCTATCTGGATAAAGTTCAATTAAGCCATCCATACTCCGTTTAGTTTCCGGGCCTAGTCCTCCACTTTTTTGATTGTGTGGAAACCCTATTACAACTATGTGATCAGTATCTAATTTCATCTATTAATCCCCCTAACTATTATAGGCACAACTATTTATATTTACGCTATAACCAGAGTCTAGCTGAATTCCAGCACCAGAGAAAAACCAAGAATAATAGGAATAAAACTGGACCCAACAGAAACATATACTATAGGCTCAAAACCACCTAGCCCCTGCCTTTCTTTTCATAGAAAATAGTTGATAACACCCACAGTAACTTCAATTTTGTGTCTAAAACACAAACGAGCGTTAGGATTTATTGGACAATAATTCAACATCATCAATACCCTTCTGAGCTAAGGACACCGCCTTAATCAAAGCAAATACCCGCTGTCCAGGTTGTAAGCGCAAATTATGAAGAGACTTGCGACTGATATTGGCTAACAATGGCACGCCAATATCCAATTTTACTTGTACAGTGTGTTTATCAACGTCCGGTACATCCACTTCAACTACAGTCGCCGGTAGCATATTTAAAATACTGGTCATTACCTCGGGTTTTGCCAATGAAATACCTACATTTCTTGCTAGCACATGGACACGCAGTGGCGTATTGATTTCAGCATTTTGTAGCGGCACATACAGCTCGCCACCATCAAACATCAAGCGACTTAAACCAAATTCCGCTTCATGCTGGTTGATGCGCGTTTCAATCACCGCACCCGCCATATCACCTAGGTATTCACTAAGTTGTAGCTCACCGCACAGTTGCTGCAAACTGCCCGTGGCCACATTGCGGCCTTTGCTCATAAGCACCAGGGTATCGGTAATTTGTAGAATCTCATCCAAAGAGTGGCTAACGTACACCACAGGAATATCCAACTCGTCATGCAGTTTACGAATAAAGGGCAGTACTTCATTTTTGCGTTGTTGATCTAAGGAAGCCAGCGGTTCATCCATCAACAACACCTTGGGGCTGGCCAACAAAGCGCGCCCAATAGCAACACGTTGCTGCTCGCCTAATGACAACCTTTGCGGACGACGGCCAAGCAAGTGACTGAGATTGAGCAGCTCAATGACCTGCGTCCATTCGATACAACGTTCAGGCACTGGCGTACGCTTATATCCGAACTCCAAATTACCGCGAACCGTTAGGTGATTAAATAAACGCGGCTCCTGAAACACATAACCCAGAGAACGCTGATGAGTGGGTACGAACACGCCATTATTTTCATCCTGCCAGACAGTGCCTGCCAAACGCATCAAACCTTGCGGTGCGCGCTCTAAACCGGCCAAACAACGCAACACGGTGGACTTGCCCGACCCTGAGGGGCCAAACAATGCGATAACACCTCGCGCTGGTACTTGGATATCCACATCCAGCTCGAAGCCCTTAAACGCCAAGGCAAATTTAGCCTTTATTTCAGCGTTAGTGTTCATGGCTTGGGTACCTTCGGTTGAGTACATAAACAATCAATAAGACAGTGAAGGTAAAGATTAACAAACCCGCCGATAAATAATGTGCCGAACTGTAATCCATCACTTCCACATGCTCATAAATAGCAATCGACAACACCTGCGTTTCACCAGGAATACTTCCGCCAACCATTAACACCACACCAAACTCGCCCATCGTATGGGTAAAGCCCAACACCGCCGCCGTGATGTAACCGCGTTTAGCCAAAGGCAACATAACGTTAAAAAAAGTATCAATACGCGATGCACCTAAGCACCAAGCCACTTCCAGGGGTTTGCGGCCAATCGCAGTAAAAGCATTTTGTAAGGGCTGGACGACAAAGGGCAAAGAATAAAGTACGGACGCAATCACCAGTCCAGAAAACGTAAAGGTCAGCGATGAGCCCGTCACCGCCTGCCAAGGCTCGCCTAAAAAGCCGTTAGCCCCTAGCACCAGCAGTAAATAAAAACCTAACACCGTCGGCGGCAAAACTAAAGGTAAGGCAACAATGGCCTCGACCACAGCGCTCCAACGACTACGTGCGTGAGCCAACCACCACGACAGCGGCGTACTAATCACCAACAAAATAACCGTCGTCACCGCCGCAAGTTTCAACGTTAACCAAACCGGTGTTAAATCCAGCTCCATCAATTCACCACCTACAAATAGCCATTAGCGCGAATTAGCTCACGCACCTGGGGCGTTTTTAAATAATCCAAAAATGCCTGAGCAGCAGGTTTCGCCTGCCCGTATATTAACAAGGCTGCATCCTGATAAAGAGGCTCATACATTGAGTGAGGGATGAGCCAATAGTTATCACGATTGAATCGATAAAACGGACTCAGCACCTGCGACAAAGCTACAAAACCATATTCGGCATTACCCGTTGCGACAAACTGAAACGCCTGGCCGACACTCTCACCACGCACCAGCCGTGAGTCTATAGTATCCGGCAGTACTAAATGTCTTAACACCTGCTGTGCTGCCATGCCATAGGGAGCCGTACGAGGATTGGCCACAGCAATCCGCCCGCTGCTCTGCAAAAAATTAGCTTGGCCTATACCCTGCTCGACATTGCGCGCCCACAACACCAACTGACCTTGAGCATAGACAAAGCGACTTCCCGCAACAATTAAACCATCAGCTTCTAATTTTTGCGGATAATGCTGGTCGGCTGCCAGTAACACATCAAAAGGAGCGCCATTATGAATTTGCGCAAATAACTTACCGGTAGACGCGGCGCTGATTAATAAACGATCACCACTTAGCGCTTCATAGCCAGGCTGGATGATGTTCAAAGTGCTTAAAAAATTAGCCGCCACCGCGACCCGGACTTGCTCAGCCTGCACCGAACACGACATCAAGCCCAACACCCAACAACCGACGCTAATAAAGCCCATCATCTTACTCATTCACACATCGCACCCTAAGGTAAGGTTAAAGATAAAGCCGGCAAAAAAAGTCCAAAAATCAACAAGTCTGACAATCATACTATGCCGTACTGACGACCAATAGCACATTCACACCGCACTCACTCGACAGACTATCTGAAATATCAAGCAATGAAGTCTCATCGGTCCTCAATTACACTCAGTATCTTTGACACTAAGAGACAAACTTGAATTACTCTATATTTGGAGTAATATTAAATATAACCCATATTCGGAGAATTTATTATGCCGACCTCAGCTCAACAGCAAAGCCAATACGACCCCAGACGGATCGCCAGCGCCGCCCTGCAAGCCTTTTTTAATTTATCCTCACACTGGCAGCTATCCGCCACTGAAGAACGCACCTTGCTCGGTGCCCCCCCCGAATCCACCTTCTACAAATGGAAGTCTGAAAAAACCTGTGCCCGCATGAGTCGAGATGCCTTAGAGCGCATCAGCTACCTGCTTGGCATTTACAAAGACTTAAACATATTATTGACCTCCCCCAGAGCCGCCAATGAGTGGGTGCGAAAACCCAATGCTGCACCCAGTTTTAACGGCCAAAGCGCCTTAGACAGAATGCTAGCCGGCAGCCTTGTTGATCTGGCCGATGTACGGCGCTACCTTGATGCCCAGCGAGGCCTATAAGTGACTACACCCGACATCGTTACACCGAACTGGCATCAGCACTATCGGGTAATACCCTCAGAGTATCCCCCCATCAACTTCTTCGAGCGCCTGGTTGAGCCCGAGCTCATGGACGAACTCTTTTTTATCGAATCACTCACCAACGATAGACTCCGAGACGAAGCGGGAAACATCGCCCTCGTCGCTACTGAAGATCGCATCGCAGGCCCCGGCTCATCCCCCGTTATGGCAGCTTTCACCCATACCAGCCTAGACTGCCCGAGTCGCTTTAGTGACGGCAGCTATGGCGTGTATTACGCCGCTAAAACACTTGAAACTGCTGTCGAAGAAAGCAAGCATCACCGTACTCGATTTCTGGCCTACACCCACGAAGATGCCGGTGAAATCGCCATGCGCGCCTACATAGGTAAGATCATCCAACCCCTGCACGACATTCGAGGTGAGCATTACCAGCCGTTGCACAAGCCCGATGACTGGACAGCCAGCCAAGCCTTTGGCCGTCAAATGAAAACGATAAATTCATGGGGAATTGTCTATCGCTCAGTCAGAGACCCCGGCGGCGAATGTATCGCCGCCCTACGACCACCCGCTATCAGCAAACCAAAACAAGGGCCGCATCTTTCCTATGTCTGGGATGGCGAAGAAATTATCCATGTCTATCGAAAAAAATTAATGCACTAAGACTAAGCATTAATCATCAATAATACAAAGCCCTTAAACGGGCAAGACAAGAGTTCAGATGACCACACCAACGATTGAGCACAAAAGTCATCAAACCATGACATAGCAACTGCAATGCTGACGTCAAGAAATTAAAAAATTAGCGCTTTTTGCCCAGGCTGCCAGGGCGGGTATTTTTCCATCACGCTTAAAAACAGCGGACTGTTCAAAAAGTGCGCCAACCAAACCTGAAGACGCGAATACCCCGTCTGATCAAACCACGACTTATCAACATGAGCAAATTGGCGAACAAATGGAAAAATAGCAATATCTGCCAAACTACATTGATCGCCACACAAGAACCCACCCTCCTGCAACTGCCTATCTAAGCTAGCGATAAAACCCTCTGCTTGCTGGCGGTACACCGTCATCGACTGCTGAGGAAAGCGATCAGCATATTTATAATGATCCAGGTGCTGTTTAAAATCACCATCATTTTCATCAATCAGCGCCGTCATGTTTGTTAACTGCTGTTGATCTTGCGGCAACCAATTATGTGGATCATGCAGGCCCAAGGCCCACATCAAAATATCCCGACTCTCATCAAGCACCGTATTATCAGGTAACACCAACACGGGCACAGTCGCCTTGGCAGAACAGTCCAACAAAGCTTGCGGCTTATCGGCCAACCTAACTTCACGCAACTCAAGCGACTGACCACTGGCCTTAATCGCCAAACGCGCCCGCATAGCGTAAGGACAGCGGCGAAACGAATATAAAATAGGAAGTGCGGACATGATCAATTACTGAGTAGAGGCTTTAATGTGCTAACTAAACGAATCTCGACCATGCACCCATCGCTCACAGTCGAATACTTAGGTATGTAAATTACCACCGTAGATATAAGAACGTGGAAATCATTCAGTGACAACGGCAGAATAGCCGTCAATTTCAACGACCTGGCTAGCCTTAATTTTGCAGCGTTTGCGTAGCTCAATCTCACCATTCACCTTGACCTGACCGCAATCAATTAAGGCTTTGGCCTCACCGCCGCTGCTACACCAAGCTAACACCTTTAATAACTTGTAAAGTTCGATAAAAGGCCGACCATCTAAACTAAATTCTTCTTTCTTCATTTCACGCTATACCTTCAAAAAATGTTTGTTAATGCCTAAACCTGGGCATCGACGCCCCCATCATAAACTAATCACCCTGTCTTTTAAGCACTGACTTGGACACTTTTCACGAAGGCCAAACAAGAAAACCCGAACAAATGAACAACAAGACAAAACGCACCGTTGAGTTTTTAATTATTTGGGGGGAACACATTCTGCAGCAGTAGGTCTACTAACGTAATCCTGGCTTAAGCCGATAAATTGAGAACTTGACACAAACTTACATTCACTGTTCAATCCATGCCCATGCAAAACCTACGTGACTACATTAAAAGCACCCCACTGCTATGGGTTGCCTGCTTGCTGCCAGCATTATTGTTGATGCTGTCTATGCAGCTGCATATTCACGTACAGGCCGATCATCAACATGATGCTGAAGTGCAACAACACAATCACGACCTTAATCTGCACAAAGCTCATTTGGGCAATAGCCACGATACGGCGCATGGCTCCAATCTGCATCACCCCGACAGCAATATCATCGCCATTGATATTTCACCCGAAGGTCTGAACAAAACGTTCACATTGATACTCCTCGCCTGCGCTCTGATCAGCACCGTCATTTTGCTACTTTCACCACACACCCAAGGCTTTGTTCTAAAACGCAACAACGAGAAATCACCCCACATCCGTTGGCGTACAGCACTGCCGCCACAACTGCGCGCACCTCCTCTCTAAACCCTACTACCCAGCTTTATTACAACCGTTAGCGCTGACACTGCTGCCCTATGGCAGGCGTTTCCTCACGTCGTCACCTTGTGTGCCGCCATGACACACGTCCAGTGCATACCAAAAATCATGACTTAAGCATCACGCTTGGTAACAGGCTGAGATGAGGTACACAAATGCGATTTAGAATAATTTTAGCACTGGTCTGTATGACCACGCCCATAGCCCATGCCGCGGCAAACCTCAATACTGGGTCGATCACGCTTGAGCAAGTAATCATCAAAGTACTGGAAGACAATCCACAACTTGGCATTAATGACTTTGAGGCAAAAGCAGCGGCAGCGAGAATACGCCAGGCCCAACAAGCCACGCCGCTTGAATTCAAGGTGGAGCTGGAAAACCTTGTCGGCAGCGGCAGCTACCGTGGTATCGATCAACTGGAAACAACACTGAGTCTGGCCAAGGTGCTGGAACCGAACGACAGCCTAACTTCACGAAGTAATGTAGCCCACAAGCAACAAAACCTGCTGAGCAATAGGCAGGACAGCAAACGGCTGGATCTACTCGCACAGGCGACGGCCCATTTTATCCACCTTGTCGTCGATCAACATCGTCTACAAATTGCCAGAGACCATCTGGCACTGATGCAACATACATTGGAGATTGTCTCGCAAAGAGTCTCCGCAGGCCGAAGCCACCGGGCCGAACAGGGACGACTGAACATTGAGGTGGTGCAGGCAGAGATCGAGCTGGAGCATGCCGAGCATGAACTCCTTAGCTCGCGTTTAAAATTGGCGACAAGCTGGGGCGAAACACAAGCGCAGTTTACTCATGCCGAAGCGGATCTGTTTCAACTGCCTCCAGTTGGGTCTTTTGCGCAGTTGGAAACACTGCTCGAACACAATCCTGATTTGACCCGTTTCGCTACCGAGGAGCGACTCAGCCAAGCCCGACTGCGGCTGGCGCAATCTCGCCGCGCTCCTGGGCTGGCCTTGTCCGGCGGCATTCGTTACCTCAATGAGCCCAATGATGCGGCGCTAATGTTCTCCGTCAGCATGCCCTTTGGAGCCTCGACGCGGGCCAAGCCTGAGATTGATGAGATGCAGTACCTGTCTCAAAGCCAACCGCTGCGATATAAGCAACAACGTCTGGCGCTCTACACCAGTCTGTATGAAATTTACCAAGAACTACTACACGCTCAAACCACCTATGAGGCCTTAAACCAACGCATTATTCCCGAGGCTCAACAGCTTGCGACTGATTACCAACAGGGTTACCAAACCGGTCGCTTTTCACTGTTGGAATTAAATGAAGCCCAAGGCACCTTGCTGGAAGCTCAGATGGAACGCGTCATGGCCGCCGCCAACTACCACAGCCTTAAAACCGAAATCGAACGCCTTACGGGTGCCGCACTGAATTCAGGAGAATAACCATGAACAAGAATATTATTTATACCCTTGTCGTGTTAGTCAGCGGCGCAGGATTCGCCGGTTGGTTAGCGCTAAAAGCACCACACAATGGACAGGGCCACGATGATCACGCGGGTGAATCACACTATACGGCGGAACAAGAAGAAGCGCTTGAAAAAGGCCCCCAGGGTGGGCGTCTATTACGCGATGGCAGTTTTGCGTTGGAGATCACTTTATTTGAAAAAGGGGTACCGCCGGAGTTTCATCTCTATGGCTACCAAAATGGCGTAGCACTTAAGCCCGATGATCTCACCGTTGTGATTAAACTTGGCCGTCTCGATGGTCAGGTCGATACCTTTAACTTCGAAGCCCAAGGCGATTATCTGCGCGGCGATGGTGTCGTCACCGAACCCCATTCTTTTGATGTTAGCGTTGAAGCCAGCTATCAGGGCAAACGCCACACTTGGCAGTACGAGAACTATGAAGGCCGAGTAGCGATTAGCGACCGTGTTGCCAGCGAAAGCGGTATACAAACCGAAACTGCCGGCCCGAGAACTATTCAAGAAACGCTCAACCTAACCGGTCGTATCCAGCTCGACCCCAATCGTCTATCCCAGGTACGGGCCCGCTTCCCTGGGGTCATCACTCAAGTCCAACGAGAGTTGGGTGATAAAGTGCGCCGCGGCGATGTGCTGGCAGAGATTCAAAGCAATGAGAGCCTGCAAACTTACCAGCTCAAGGCACCGATCAGCGGTGTCATCATCCAGCGTGATGTGCAGGTCGGTGAAACCAGCGCCGCCAGCCCGCTATTTATCATTGCTGATCTATCCACGGTATGGGCCGAGTTGGATTTATTCGATAAAGATATCGGCCATGTGCGCAAAGGCCAGCAGGTCAGCCTAACAAGCCTCAGTGGTGAAAGTGTCAGCGGTAAAATTGCCTGGCTTTCGCCGATGATCGCCCACGCCAGCCAGAGCATCCAGGCTCGGGTGGTGATTGCCAACCCCGACATGAACTTTAGACCCGGACAATTCATCCGTGGCCGCGTCAGCGTTGCCCAACATCAAGTGCCGCTGGCCGTGCGCAAATCAGGCATTCAGGGCTTTCGCGATTTTCAAGTGGTCTTTGCTCGCATCAACGACACCTACGAGGTGCGCATGTTGGAGCTAGGTCGTGAGGACCACGACTGGGTCGAAGTGCTGGGCGGTCTCAAACCTGGGACCGAGTACGTCAGCGAGAATAGCTATTTAATCAAGGCCGACATTGAAAAGTCCGGCGCTAGTCATGACCATTAGGAGCCGCAGCCATGATTGATAAATTAGTCGCCTTTTCTCTGGCCCACCGCTGGCTGGTGCTGGTCGCCGTGCTAGCGCTCTCTGCGCTGGGTTTCTACAACTACCAAAAACTGCCCATTGATGCCGTGCCGGACATCACCAATGTGCAGGTCCAGGTCAACACAGAAGCACCCGGCTATTCACCACTGGAGGCAGAGCAACGCATCACCTTTCCGATCGAAACGGCAATGGCGGGTATCCCTCACCTGGACTACACCCGTTCGGTCTCCCGTTACGGCCTATCGCAGGTCACGGTCATCTTCAAGGACGGCACCGATATCTATCTGGCGCGCCAGCTAATTAACGAGCGCCTGTCCGAGGTCAAGGAACAGTTGCCCGACGGTATCGAACCGGCCATGGGGCCGATCGCAACAGGACTGGGTGAAATCTTCATGTATACCGTCTCCGCCGAGGAAGGCAGTGACATGACACCGATGGAGCTGCGCACCGTGCAGGACTGGATCGTGCGGCCACAATTGCGTAACACTCCAGGCGTAGTGGAAGTCAACACCATTGGCGGTTATACCAAGCAGTTTCATGTACTACCCGATCCGGACAAACTACTGGCCTATGACCTGACCCTACAGGAGATTATGGCCGCGCTAGCACGTAACAACCTCAATACGGGTGCCGGTTACATTGAGCGTTTTGGTGCGCAATATTTAGTGCGTTCACCAGGCCAGTTGGCCAATTTGGACGATATTCGCGCCATCACTGTCGCCAAGCGCGATGGGGTGCCAATCCAACTGGGCAGCATCGCTGAGATCACCTTAGGCAATGAACTGCGCACCGGTGCGGCCACCCAAAATGGCGAAGAAGTGGTGCTCGGCACGGTGTTTATGTTGATGGGTGAAAACAGCCGCATTGTTGCCCGTGCGGCTGCAGAAAAACTAGAGCAGATCAAGCCCTCCTTGCCCGAAGGCGTGGAGTTAACCCCCCTCTATGATCGCACCGACTTGGTCGACAAGGCGATTACGACGGTACAGAAAAACTTGGCTGAAGGGGCCTTACTCGTCATCGTCATCCTGTTTCTCCTACTGGGTAACTGGCGAGCAGCGCTGATTACTGCGGCAGTCATTCCTGTTGCGATGCTGTTGACCATCACTGGCATGGTGCAGTCACGCACCTCGGGTAATTTGATGAGCCTCGGCGCGCTAGATTTTGGCCTGATTGTCGATGGCGCGGTCATTATTGTTGAGAACTGTCTGCGTCATCTGGCGATCTACCAACGCAAAAACAGCAGCCTGCCTGAT
>Ga0316204_10009785_pt1 | contig 12631 bp, 11 predicted proteins | sample 6monrhotite_MG_2_FD_205661 | JGI IMG/M metagenome (GOLD analysis project Ga0316204, IMG submission 205661) | Microbial mat bacterial communities from mineral coupon in-situ incubated in ocean water Damariscotta River, Maine, United States -... | ecosystem: Environmental > Aquatic > Marine >...
AAAATAAAATCGAAAAACGGAGAAAAGCGCACGAAATATTCGCTGAAATTGAAAAGTTAACGAAAAAAATCGAAAATTTTCCAGAAAAAATGATCAGTGAATTATTTTAGCTTCGTGCAAAGGTCTCCTCATATTTAAAACAGATTTTAAAAACATTAAAAATTAATCTTAATAGAGAATAAAATGAGTAAATCAATCGACCTATATAATCAATCCAAAGAATACATTCCTGGCGCGGTTAATTCGCCTGTCCGTGCTTTTAACGGAGTTGGCGGAACGCCTGTTTTTATAAAAGAAGCCAACGGCGCTTATTTTACTGATGTCGACGGAAAACAATACGTCGATTATGTCGGCTCCTGGGGTCCTATGATCCACGGGCATAATCATCCAGTCATTCGAGAAGCAGTGATCGAAGCGGCAGCTAACGGATTAAGTTTTGGTGCACCAACAGAAATTGAATTAGTCATGGCAAAAAAAGTTTGCCATATGATCCCATCCATTGACCAAGTCCGGATGGTAAGTTCAGGTACAGAAGCTACAATGTCTGCGATTAGACTTGCACGCGGATATACCGGCAAAGATAAACTGATAAAATTTGAAGGCTGCTACCATGGTCACGCAGACTGCCTATTAGTTAAGGCTGGCTCTGGTGCATTAACGCTCGGCGAGCCAACCTCTCCTGGAGTACCGGCTGATTTTGCTAAGCACACATTAACGGCTGAGTTTAATAATCTCGACAGCGTACAACAATTATTTGAAGCCAATAAAGACCAAATAGCGACCATAATCGTCGAGCCAATCGCGGGTAATATGAATTGTATCCCTCCAATAAATGGATTCTTACAAGGTCTACGGAAGCTTTGTGACGAACATAAAGCGGTGCTGATTTTTGATGAAGTCATGTGCGGTTTAAGAGTTGGCTCTTGTACAGCACAACAGCTTTACAATGTCACGCCTGATTTAACCACCCTTGGGAAAATTATTGGTGGAGGAATGCCAGTAGGAGCATTTGGAGGCAAACGAGAAATTATGCAGCACTTATCGCCAGCAGGTCCGGTTTATCAAGCTGGTACGCTTTCAGGAAATCCTGTTGCTATGTCGGCAGGTTTAGCGTCACTCAATTTATTGTCAGCAGCGGGCTTTTTTGAGCCGTTATATGATTATTGTGAGAAGCTCGTTAGCGGTTTGCAACAACTAGCAGACAAACACCATATCCCATTTACGACCAACCATGTTGGTAGTATGTTCGGGTTATTTTTTACTGAGGAAAAAAACATTACTCACTTTTCTCAGGTTGTCAATTCTAACCAAGAAATGTTTAAGAAATTTTTTCACGGTATGTTAGATCAAGGGGTTTATTTAGCACCATCCGCATTTGAAACGGGATTTGTTAGTGCCGCTCATAATGATGAAACACTCGTTAAAACATTAAAAGCTGCCGATATTGTTTTTGAGGCAATCTCAGCTACTTCATAATTACGAATCCACTTGTTAAAAACGATGAGCGTAACAGGTGGATTTTTAGGCTTATAAATTTGTTTGCCAACTATATCTTTATACTGATGATATTATCTTCTAATCCTAGTAAAACCAAGTAACAAAAATAAAACTATAATGCCTCCCCATCCGACACTTCCACTATCACTTCCCGACACTCCCCCCTTTCGATAGTTAACTTTGACCATTTCCCCCCGTTTAACTTTTATTTTAAACGCATCGAGTTCTTTAGTTAAATTTTCGGTCATCTTTTGCGAAGCGCTAGCGAATCCGTCACTGCGCATTTTTCGATTACTTTTTTCAAAACCAATCGCGGTATGAAGACGATGATCGCTATGAACACCTGGCGCTCTAAATAACATTTTTTTTGTGGCTATATCAAATACCGCTGTATCAACAAAAGTTTGAAATTCCGTCGATTCACCAGGAATTATATACGCCCCGATAATTGTCCAATACGCCAGTGAGAAATTATTGAGCTCATTAATAGCAACTTGATCGTAAGAAACTAGCGCCATGACATCGACATCATACAAAGAAGCAACTTGCGACAATGTCACAAAACCCCGTCCCTGTTTTAAATAAATTTCCGGAATAATTTGAATACTCAAGACTGCTTTGTCTTTCCTAAAACTATCAGCTATTCGCGCGAGTAACTTTTGTTTTTCAACTTCAGTCAAGGTAAAAGAATAATCGTGCTTTGATTCTGGAATAAATGCAATACCCACTTTTAAAGGCAAATTAAGTGCTGGCAATTGATCATTTTTGTGTGAAACCAACTCACCTTTCGGGTACAGGTAACTAACTAAGTTACTGGAAACTCCTCTGTGTGTACGATTAGTCATACACCCAGTTAAAATAACACTGAATAAGGCTATGAACAATAATATTGTCGCTGACGAATTTGAAATATTTTTCATGATATAACCTCTATGGCTAAAACCAGTGATGCAAGATAAACTTAGTATTATTTTATTCTTCGTAAAAAACTAATAGACTCTCAATAGTGGAGCATGAGACATCTGGTGGTATTAGATTTCGATACTAGCGCATCCTCTGGCGGCTTCTACGGTAGTAATTTTTACACTAGAACATCCTCTTCATCCCTGTTATCCTGCGCTTCCTTTTATCCGCTCAAAGCACTTTAGTACATGGCTAATAGTTGTAACTCCAAAAACATAATCTCTCTGTTGATGCTTGTTTATGTCAACTTGTCTTTCGCATCAGAACAAATTGAACCGCTTAATTTAACACAACAAGATTTTGAGCCATTAAACTGCGCTGATGCTAATACCCCGCAGGATTGTCCCGAGGACGACAACAAGACACTTATTATTACCACCAGAAAAATCCCTTTCGGAGGACTAAAGCCGACCACACAAGCCACTAGTAATGTTGATATTACAAAGCATTTCAAAGTCGCCGCCACACTAACTGAATTAGTTGAAGGCATTCCTGGCGTCGCTGAAAATAGTCAACCCGGTCTCTATCAGGTCATTTCAATTCGAGGCGTTTCCCGTCAACGAATATTATCTTTTGTGGATGGCGTTCGCCTTAGCAGTGAACGTCGAGCCGGTGTTGCAGCATCTTTTATTGATCCACTATTACTTGAAAATATAACGGTCATCAGGGGACCTGTTTCTACTTATTATGGCTCCGGAGCGATTGGCGGTGTGACTCAACTACAGCTCAACAATCACGAAGGAAGTTCTGCGACATCGGGATATAAAAATCTCGGCAACCAGCAGTTTCAAGCATTTCATTGGGGCGACGATTCTGCACATGCCTCAATGGTTAGAAGACAAGCTAACGATAGCCGGGATATCAATTCCAATAGACTTAATACTCACTTTGAACAAACCGCCGGATATTTCAGTAAAACTTGGCAACTGGAAAATAGCCAAATTGATAGTTGGATTTTTTCATCCGATGGAAACGATATCGGTCGTTCAAACAATCGTTTTCCGAACCGAATTGTCAACGTTCCTGAAGAAAAACATACTATTTTTAAAACATCAATGACTAGTCTAAATAATTGGTCAGTCGATTTTTATGCCCATGATCAAAGTATGACAACCACGACATTAAGACCAGATGAGTCACTTAGTACCGTCATCAACAAATCACTGGACGTTGGTTCAAGTTGGCAACTCGCATGGGAGCAAGACGAACAATCTAATCTGCTTGGCTTGGATTTTTATAGTCGAAATAATGTCGATACCAAAGAGCAAACCGTCGATTTTTTAAACAGTCAAACCAGCAATAAGCACACGCTTAATAACGGGCGTTCGGATGAACTCGCATTGTTCTATACTTATCACAAACAGATAGCTGATTATCGATTTCAATTGGGAGGTCGCTACACTGTCGAAAAAGCGGAGCAATTTGGCGCAAGTAGCAAAATCAACAATGCATTAACGGGCTTTACTGGTGTTGCTTTTGATTTATCTGAGCAACTGGAAATTAATCTAAATATCGGTAATGCCTTTCGATTTGCATCCTTAACCGAGCGATTTTTTAGCGGCACAACTGCTCGTGGCAACGTAACTGGCAATCCAAATCTGAGCGCCGAAAGAGCATTAACTTATGATCTGGGCTTTAATTGGCAAGCATCTCAACAAAAATTAAAAGCGTCCATCTTTTTAACCAGCTTCGATGATTATATTGAACGAGTTGAAATTACAGAAGATTCCCTCACCTTTATCAATATTCAACAAGGAACCATTAAAGGTTTAGAGGCAGAGTATAATTGGATAATTAACGAACATCTTGATTTGAGTGGGATCGCGACAGTGATTGAAGGTAAAAACTCTCAAAACCAACCTTTGTCAGATATTCCAAGTGATCGCATAAGTCTAACGTTAAACTATCAAAATGACCGATGGCAAGCTCGTTTGCGGTTGCAACATAGAAGAAGTAAAAATGATCCGGGGGGCGGCGAGGTCTCCACTCGTTCAGCAAATATTTTAGCGGGCAATATTTCTTATCAGGTCAATTCCAGTTGGAATTTGAGATTTTATGCTGACAACTTATTAGATGATACCTATGTAAGCTCTTCCGATGATTTATCTACTTTGGCTGCTGGGCGTCATTTTGGGTTTGTCATTAATTGGCAAAGTGACTAAAGCATCAATAATATCAGCCGTAGAAACACAAAAATAACCGAGAAAATATTTAATTAATTTTTTAGATAATCCCCATTCTTTCTAACTCCGCTATTTCATGGTTGGAAAAATCCAGTTCTTTTTGTAAAACCTCTTTGGTATCTTCACCTAAAGTCGGCGCGGCTTTCGAGTAACAAGTCGGAGTTTTTGAAAATTTTACCGGATTTGCCACCTGCGGCATTTCACCCATTTGCGAATGATTGAGTGCAAATAAAGTATTCCTCGCCTCAATTTGAGGGTGCTCAAAAACCTGCTTTATGTTGTTGATCGAACCACAAGGGATAGCTGCTTTAGATAATCGATCGAGCCAATATTTAATCGGCTTGGTTTTAAATGTTTCTGACATCAGTTGGATCAATAGTTCATGATTTTCTACTCGTTTATTATTGGTTCGAAAACGTTCGTCATTTGCCATTTCGGACAGTTCGATTTGTTCACAACAGATCTTAAATTGTCGATCGTTTCCAATCGCTAGCATCATCAGCCCATCCCGGCATTCAACTGGCTGGTAAGGAACAATTTGTGGATGAGTGGAGCCCTGACGTTCTGGGATATTTCCGGTCAATAAATAATCCATGCTTTGATTGGCCAACCAGCTCACTTGCGTATCAAACAACGCTAAGTCTATATGCTGCCCTTTACCAGTTTGATTTCGATGATGAAGTGCCGCCAAAACGCCGCTAACCGCATACATGCCAGTCATCAAATCAGAGACAGCAACGCCAACTTTTTGGGGTGAACCATCTTTTTCACCAGTAATACTCATAAGCCCAGCCGACGCCTGAATGATTGCATCATAACCAGCATCTGACGAATAAGGTCCGTTTTGCCCAAAGCCTGTGATCGAACAATAAATCAATTTTTCATTAAGTTGGGACAAGCTCTGGTAATCTAACCCATATTTCTTGAGGTTTCCGACTTTAAAATTTTCGATTAGTATATCCGCCTTCTTGGATAACTCGGTGACAATCTCTTGACCTTTAACGCTCGAAATATCGATGGTGAGTGATGACTTACCACGGTTGGCTGACAAAAAATAGGCTGTCATATCTCCTTTGTGTTCTAGAACTGAGCAGATATTTCTACCCCATTTGCGAGTATCATCACCACCGTTAGGGTTTTCGATTTTCCAAACATCCGCACCAAAATCAGCCAACACTTGACTCGCCCATGGTCCAGCAAGAACTCTCGATAAATCAAGAACTTTAATACCACTCAAGGGACCATTTTCATTACTTGTTTGCATTGATCAACCTTCATTAATTGCGAGTGTTATATTGTCACCCAAATATTGTGTAAATAAATTGTAATTATGCTGTATTGAACTAAACTTTACCTACGGCTATGAGGTTTTAGCAACAAATGTTTCCATAGCCGAGATTCTCGATTCGAGTCTAGCTGAAGGTTGAGTTAATGGCAAAAACAGTAAAACAAATTACGAGCGAGCATTCATCGAAAGATCTGCTGTTTGCTCGCCAACCGATCTTTGATAGCAAGAAGAAACTCTATGGATTTGAGTTACTGTATAGAGATAACGACCCTAACTCTGCGGTTTTCGACGATGGCGATAAGGCAACATCATCACTTATAGTTAATTATTGCAGCGGCATTTTAAACGAAGAGGAAGGCCCCTATGTCAAAATTTTCATCAATCTGACTCGTAAGCTTCTGCTCTCCGACTATTTTTTCCCACTCAATCCTAAGCGCATTGTCATTGAAATCTTAGAAGATGTTGAAGTTGATGAGCGATTGGTCAATCGGGTAAAAGAACTACGACAACAAGGTTATCAATTCGCTTTAGACGATTATGCTTTTGATGAACGGTTTGATCCACTACTTTCTTTAGTGGATTATATCAAAGTAGAATTACTGCACATGCCGATAAAAAAACTAGCGCCTAAGATGATAGCTTTTGAAAAAAACGTTTTAACACATATTAAAAAAAGACCCATTTTACTCGCAGAGAAAGTGGAAGATCAATCAATGTATGATCTATGCAGTCAACTTGGATTCAAATTATTTCAAGGTTATTTTCTTGAAAAACCAATGCCTGTTTATGGTAAAAAAATCGATAACAATTCCGAAACCGCATTACAAATTGTCGCTCAATTACAAGATCATCAGATTGAAATTGAAGAACTCAGTCGTTCTATTTCACGAGATGCAAAACTCAGCTATCAAATTCTAAAGATCGTTAATAGCCCACTGTGCCGTTTACCAAAAAAAGTAAGTAGTTTACGAGAAGCCGTTGTTTATTTGGGATTGGAGCAAATAAAAAAATGGGCGATGGCGATGGTTCTATCTGGAAATTCAAGCCAAAATAAAGAGCTATTTCTTTTACTGTTAATCCGCGCCAGGACTTGTGAGCTTATCGCCGAAAAAATGAAATACGACAACCCTGACAGTTTTTTTACTGTCGGCTTGTTTTCCGGGATTGACGCTGTCATGTTGGCAGAAAAAAAATGGTTATTGACGAAGTTAGACCTTTCTGAGGAAATAAACTCTGCACTACTCGAATTAGAAGGTTTAAAAGGTGAGGTTTTAAAATTAACCATGTATTTGGAGCATCAAAAAATCGACTCTCTATCCCATCTAAATACAGGCACCCAGCGAATTTACTATCAGTCACATGAAGAAGCGGTTTCGTGGGCAAACCAACTGTTTCAAATGCTATAACCTGAATACCAAGGTCATTTAAAATCACATCTGGTTACATTCTTTACTAGAGTGTATCCAAACCCTCATTTCAATATATTCGTCTTAAAAGGAGCACGCAGCATGATAATTAATCTCTATTAGCTGCACAATAAACATCGCTTTTGGAGGCAAAAATGAAAATTAATAAACAACTTTCTCTACTACTACTATTATTAACAGGCTATGCTAGTTTCGCATCGGCAAACGTAACGGATGTGATTGAAAAATCCTATGGTTTTGATAAAAACGGTAAAATATCCCTTTCCAATATTAACGGTAATGTAACTATCACTTCGTGTGATTGTGAATCAGTAAAGCTAACCGCCACTATCAAAGCATCTGATCAAGAAACCCGCGATCGGATCAGTGTAAAAATTAACGCCAGTGAGTCTGCACTTTCGATTAAAACTAAATATGCCAAAAATAAAAACCACCAAGGTAACCGAAATAACCACTCTGAGGTTGTTTATCAATTAAACGTTCCCAACGATGTTGTTCTGGATCAAATTGATCTGGTTAACGGCGACCTAAAAATTACTGGTGTCACCGGCGCGCTAAATGCTGAGCTCGTGAATGGCGAACTAGAGTCAGACGGCATGACCTCAAACACAAAAGTGGAAATGGTAAACGGTGATATGGAAATTACTTTTTCTAACCTTAGTCAAGCTGAAAAAATCAAGCTTGAATCAGTCAACGGAAATATTGTCGTCAACTTGCCGACTGGTGCAAATGTTAACGTCAGCGCTGAAACCGTCAGCGGTCAAATTAGTAATGATTTTGGTATTAAAGTTCACAAAGGGCGCTATGTTGGCTCAGACATGAGAGGAGTGGTTGGTGATGGTTCCGTTAGCCTTTCAATGGAAAATGTCAATGGGCAGATTCAATTAAAAAGTTTGTGATTGAATTTGGCTATCGCTTAAACCTAAATTAATCAGTTGGATCCGTGGGAAGAGTGCTAGACCACGCTGCGATTAACGTAATGAAAAATTGCATGATCACCTTAACGGTGATGAGTTAATTTTTCATATAGCTAGGCGTGGTGTGGACTGGTGCTATTTCTCGTGATTCAACTGATTAACTTAGGTTAAAGGATGATATTTAAAACTGGCAGTTACACAGAATTATTTACATCCTCAAGTCATTGAATTTTCGTTCAGTAGGTAGGCAGTGAGTTTACGAACTCCAACATGATTGTTCCGGGTTCTGGTTTAACAGTCTTGGTTAACCATTTTGTTGGGATTCGCAAGTTCACCAACAAACCTACTTTTTAGTCTAACTTACCGGGTTGACAAGTTAAATGGCTTATCTCTGCCAGACAGTTGCCATTAAGGGCATATAGGCTGCAAAGGCGAATGAGACCTCTACTTTTGATTTAGTGGGAGTGACTATATATGTCTGTTATTGGTTTAATGGGTCATTATATTTTTTTGCTAAGACGGACGTTTTAGGGTCTTTAGAAGTAAGTGGAGAAGCGAGCCCTCAAATTATTCAAGAAATAAAAGATTAGATTTGTCTCAAGTTTTTCAGTTGAAATAAAACAGTTTTAATTGCATCATTAGAACACTCGTTTAGGTTTGTCCTTCAACCTATTAATAATTATAAATATATTACTTTAAACTACCAGAGTAAAACTCCATGAGGCAGTTTTTACAAACGATAAAAAACGCGTTAAGGGACTTAGCACCTATCGTTTTGGTTGTTACCTTTTTTCAATTAGTTGTTCTACAGCAGCCTTTTCCAGAACCTGGCAAGATTTTGGTTGGGCTTGTTGCGGTAGTTGTTGGTTTAGCGCTGTTTATTCAAGGTCTTGAACTCAGCCTCTTCCCTTTGGGTGAAAGTATGGCTGGAGCACTGATGCGTAAAGGAAATCTTGCTTGGTTGCTTTTCTTTGCTTTTGCCTTAGGATTTGGAACAACAGTTGCCGAGCCAGCACTTATCGCAGTATCAAATGAAGCTGCACGGATTAGCGCTACTGCAGGTGTAATTCCAAACTCACCAGAAGCTCAATCGGACTATTCTTTTGGACTTCGTATGACAGTTGCTGTTTCGGTTGGTGTGTCTTTGCTTGTAGGAGTTATTCGTATCCTTAAGGGTTGGCCAATACACTACATCATTATCGGTGGTTATCTGGTCATTGTTGGGCTAACCCAATTTGCCCCAGAAGAAATTATTGGTGTTGCCTATGATAGTGGAGGCGTCACCACTTCAACTATCACGGTACCATTGGTAACCGCTCTAGGGATCGGGTTATCAACGGTTGTAAAAGGAAGAAATCCGATGATTGATGGCTTCGGATTGATTGCTTTAGCAAGCCTGTTTCCTATCGCTTTTGTATTGCTGTATGGGATGGTGTTTTAGCTATGCCTGAATTATTAAACTCCATATTATTGACTTTTCTTTCTACCATTCGAGATATTGCACCAATTGGTTTGTTGTTGGTGTTTTTCCAGCTATTTGTGTTAAGAGAAAAAATTGCGCATCTAAAGGGAATCCTGGTTGGTTTTGTCTACGTTGTGGCTGGGTTAGCATTATTTTTGATTGGGCTAGATCAAGCGCTATTCCCTATTGGCGAAATCATGGCAACCCAGTTAACCGACCCAGCTTTTATTACTGGAGTCGCGAGTGCAGATGTCAATAATGTCAACGAAATTGATAATTCTACAGTTCAAGAAATTTTATGGTGGCAGTATCATTGGGTTTATATATTTGCTTTTGCAATAGGTTTTTCTACTACCATTGCCGAGCCATCATTAATAGCTGTTTCCATGAAAGCAAATGAGGCCTCTGGTGGCGCGCTAAATCCTTGGGGGCTTCGAATTGCGGTAGCATTGGGTGTTGCTATCAGTATTGCGCTGGGGGCTTTTCGAATTATCACCGGCACATCCTTGGCTTATTACATGATGGCGGGTTATCTATTAGTTATTATTCAGACCATCTTCGCGCCCAAAATGATTGTGCCTCTTGCCTATGATAGTGGCGGGGTGACCACTTCGACCGTTACAGTGCCTCTGGTTACCGCATTAGGACTTGGGTTGGCAAGCACCGTGCCCGGTCGAAGTCCCTTAATAGATGGTTTTGGATTAATAGCGTTAGCGAGCTTGTTTCCTATGATAACAGTTATGGCTTATGCTCAATTATCACGCTTTAAAGGAACAGATTAAAGTAATGAATAAAATTAAGTTTTACTTACGATGGAGTTAGTATCATGAAATTCAAATTAGTTATTGCCATGGTTGAAGATGAAAGAACCGAAAATATAATTGAAAAAGCTCGAAAAAAGGGTGCAACCGGCGCAACAGTCATTAAAAGTGCTCGGGGAGAAGGTATGAAGCCCGCTAAAACATTTTTTGGCTTGACTCTTGAGGGTCAAGTAGATGTTTTACTATTTATTGTGGAAGAACATCTTAGCCGAGCGGTGGTAGAAGAGATTGCAGAAGAGGGAGAATTTGGCGTCAAAAAAGGAGCTGGAGTGGTTTTTCAGTTAGACATAGAAGATGTCATTGGGCTAGATTCACAATTTAACGCAATTAAAGAAGGTATAGAGGAACAATTATGAGTGAGATTAAATATATCCCTGTCAGCGAGGTTATGAACCCAAATGTCAAAATGATCGATGGGTTAATCAGTGCAGTTGAAGCAATGACAATGATGCGAGAAGGAAAAAATGGTTCTCTCATAGTAGATAAAAGAGATGAGCAAGATGAATACGGTTTGATTTCTATTGGCGACTTATCGGCTAAAGTTATTGTACCCGATATAGCGCCTGAGCGAGTGAGTGCTTACCAAGTTATGACTAAACCTGTGCTTAGTGTTGAATCGGATATGAATATTCGCTATGCCGTACGCCTGTTAACACGATTTAAAATTTCTCGTGCATTAGTTTTGAAAGATGGTAAAGCCGTGGGTATTGTTGCTTTGCGTGATATGGTTTTACGTTACCACGAATAGGTTGGTCTTCTTTTGACCAACACCAGACTTATATGGACACCTCCGTAAAGTCAAGCCAAACTTCGCCATCGTCAAAATTATCTTGACTATTTTTCTCTAGTTAACCTTCTCCCGCGCTGCAATTCTAATAAGTCGGTTTGTGTAATGGTCTAATTAACTTGGAAGGTTTTCTAGCCTATAATTCCCAAATAATTAAGAGACAAAATGTCAAATAGGAAACAAAACAAACCTCGCGTTGAGTGACAATTGAGTAAAAGCTAGAATACGCTAAATTAATGTGTGACGAGCCGTATTCCAAATTTACCAATGCATAATAACACTCAAATAGTGTTTATAAATAAAGGAAAGGTACGATGACCCACTACATGATGGTTGGTGAAGGGCTTTACCCTGCAGCTTCTCAATCAATTTACATTGACCCCTTCGATTTCACATTGACCCCTTCGATTTCTTGACCCCTTCGATTTCTTGACCCCTTCGATTTCTTGACCCCTTCGATTTCTTGACCCCTTCGATTTCTTGACCCCTTCGATTTCTTGACCCCTTCGATTTCATTGACCCCTTCGATTTATTAAGATCGAAGTGCCAGAAAAATCATTAGAAAAAGAGTTGATAGCTTGTGCTTTTAATCATATTAAAGAGCGTAAAACCCTGTATATTCTAATCGATGAAGCCCATTTATTAGAGATGCATGTGCTGAGAAAACTCAGATTATTATTTGAGCAATTAATTTACATGGATGTAATGAATGCAGTTTTTGCAGGAGCAAAAAACTGCCCAAAAAAAACACAATTTAGTTTTGTTTGGTCAACGGGATCTATTGCATTATTTATCGCTGAATGTGAACAAGGATCTTAAAAGCCGAATTACTTATTCAGCCAGCATCAAACCGCTGAACGATGATGATCTGGAAAGCTATATTGTTAAAGAGTTAGAGTCGGCCAGAATGGGCATAAACACCTTTGCTGAGGGCGCGATGGAACTCATCATAAGAAGTTCACAAGGTAATTTAAGACTTTGCCGGGCAGATTTTTGCTCCTGCAAAATCTGCATTCATCACATCCCTGTGAATTAACCTCTGTTATGGCAGTTTAATTGATGCGGCTAGAGAGGCACAAAAAACCGTCACCATCGCACATGTGAACAGTGTATTAATTCAGCCACATTGGCGAAGTCATGAGGAGTTGATTAAACAGCAAGAGACCTTTGCATGAAGCTAAAATAATTCACTGATCATTTTTTCTGGAAAATTTTCGATTTTTTTCGTTAACTTTTCAATTTCAGCGAATATTTCGTGCGCTTTTCTCCGTTTTTCGATTTTATTT
>Ga0316204_10009788_pt1 | contig 12626 bp, 8 predicted proteins | sample 6monrhotite_MG_2_FD_205661 | JGI IMG/M metagenome (GOLD analysis project Ga0316204, IMG submission 205661) | Microbial mat bacterial communities from mineral coupon in-situ incubated in ocean water Damariscotta River, Maine, United States -... | ecosystem: Environmental > Aquatic > Marine >...
TAAGTTCTCACCACATTATGAAAAACATTAGCGATATTAATTTACTAAAACGTTTGGCGTCTGAAGGTGCTCTTTTTATACTATTTGGTGGTGACAACTGTAGCGTGTGCAAAAGTATTCGCCCTCAATTACAAGTCATGCTAGAACACAGCTTTCCGAAGATGCATTGTGTTTATGTGGATTGTGGGGCTTCACCAGAGATATGCGCACAATACGGCGTTTTTAGTTTGCCCGTAGTGAAAGCCTATATTGATGGAATGGTGATTGCTAAAGAAGTTGGCGCCTTTAGTATTAAACAACTTATAAAAACACTGGAACGGCCTTATACGATGTGGCTTTCTTCCGACGGTAAGCCATCTGTTAGGTAAACTCACTGCCACAAAATAATGATCTTCATGTCCTTATGTGATCCTCACAATGAATTTTAACATCTAAAAAATTGATTGTTCTTAGACATCATATCTCTTAACTTAACAGTTAAGAGAATAAACACCATTTTTAAGTTAAAGATAATTAAGCCGCCTCACGCTTATGCCTATCATGTAAGAAACGTAGCACTTCTGCACGATAATGATTAAATTGTTCATTATCCGCCAATTCAAGACGGTTTCTTGGACGCTCTAAATCAACATGCAATATTTCGCCCACCGTGGCCGCTGGGCCATTGGTCATCATAACGATACGATCTGACAGCAACACCGCCTCATCTACATCGTGTGTAATCATGATGACTGTATTACCGAGATCAGCATGAATTTCCATTAAAGAATCCTGTAAATGCGCCCGGGTTAATGCATCTAATGCGCCAAACGGCTCATCCATTAGCAATACCTTAGGCTCCATAGCTAATGCCCTAGCAATACCAACACGCTGTTTCATTCCACCTGATATTTCAGATGGCAATTTATCTTTTGCATGTGTCATATGCACCAACTCTAGATTGTGCATAATCCAGTCATGGCGTTCAGCTTTACTTTTTGTAGATTTAAAAACCTGATCGACTGCCAGCGAAACATTCTGGTATGAAGTTAACCAGGGCAATAAAGAATGGTTCTGAAATACTACCGCTCTTTCAGGCCCCGGTTCATTAACTTCTTTATTCTCCAATAACACACCACCTGTTGTCGCCTGGTACATACCTGCCACTATGTTTAAAACCGTCGACTTACCACAGCCCGAGTGGCCGATAAGCGAGATGAATTCTTTTTCTGCAATATTCAGATTCACATCCTCAAGTGCTTTATATGGGCCATTATCGGTGGGAAACTCAATGGATACCTGGGTTAGTTGTAGAAATGAATTTGACATAAATAACTCCTAATAATATTAATCTATAAACATTCAGCGCTATTATCGGATAACCGCATTTTTATCCCAAGACACTTTTTGCTGGAAATACTGCATAGTTCTATCTAACATAAATCCAATAATACCGATTGCAAACACCGCTACCATAATGCGCGCCAATGAGTTTGAACTACCATTCTGAAATTCATCCCATACAAACTTACCTAAACCTGGATTTTGCGCCAGCATTTCAGCGGCAATTAAAACCATCCAGCCTATACCCAGAGATAATCGTAAACCTGCAAAAATCATTGGTACAGATGATGGCAATACAATTTTATATATTTTAGTAAACCAATTTAAACGTAATACACGGCTAACATTAATTAAATCATTATCAATACTTGAGACACCAATTGAGGTATTAATAATCGTCGGCCACATACAACACAGAGTAACTGTAATTGCCGATGTCACAAATGATTTTGAAAACATGGGATCATTACTTACATATAAAGCACTAACTATCATCGTTACAATAGGCAGCCATGCAAGTGGTGAAACTGGCTTGAATATTTGAATTAATGGATTAATAGCACGATGCACCGTTGTACTGAGCCCACTGACTATACCAATAGGTATCGCAATAAAACTCGCCACGATAAACCCTGTTAATACTGTATATAAACTTGTTAACATCTGGTCAAAAAATGTCGGTTTCCCCGTATAAGACCTTATCTTAACTTTCGCATCAGGATTATTTTCTAACTTTTTAGCGTTACGTTTTACCTGACGCTCGTAAAACTTCTCTTCTTTTACACGCTCCGCAATATGCTCATCATATAAAGAGATTGATTGTTTCCATACTTGAGACGGCCCGGGCACTTCGCCCAGTGAAGTAACTATCTGTGATGCAGTACCACTCCATACGCCAAGAAATAATAGAAAAGCTACAAAAGGAATCACAAATGATTTTATTATTTTGTTTCCTAGGTCCTTGGGTACTATAAATGGCAATACAAACGCCATGCTACTTACTCCTTCTGATTTCATCAATGATGATTTGATTTGAGTTTTGAACAACATAATGTCACCTTTTGAATCACCTACTTCCCAAACAATATTTATCTGGAAAGCAGGCGCATTTCATTTACTTAATTGAATCCGTTCCTTTCAGACCGATCTTAAACTTTTTCAGATAGTCATTAGGTGTTTTACCGTTATAGGTAATACCATCAATGAAGTGTGTTTGTGGTGCTCGGAAACCATCTTCTGTGGCAAAATTCGGGAACTCCGATGCACTTAACTTACCTTCTTTGATCAGCTCTTTTGCTGCCTGCTCATAGATATCTGGACGATATACTTTTTTCGCAATATCCATATACCAGCTATCTGGTTTAGAATCAGCGATTTGTCCCCAACGACGCATTTGCGTTAAGTACCAGATGGCATCCGAGTAATATGGGTAGGTTGCGTTGTAACGGAAGAATACATTGAAATCAGGCACAGCACGTTTATCGCCTTTCTCGTATTCAAATGTACCCGTCATACTGTTTGCTATGACATCGTAATCAGCACCAACATAATTACTTTGTGAAAGAATCTTCACCGCTTCAGGGCGATTCTTATTGTTCTCAGCATCTAACCATTTAGCAGCACGTATCATTGCCTTAATAACTGCAATATGTGTATTTGGATTTTTCTCTGCCCAGTTTTTACTCACACCGAAAACTTTTTCAGGATTATTTTTCCAGATTTCATAATCCGTTACAACGGGCACACCAATACCTTTAAATACGGCCTGCTGATTCCATGGCTCACCAACACAGTAACCATAAATTGTTCCAGCTTCCATCGTACTAGGCATTTGTGGGGGCGGCGTCACTGATAGAAGAGCATCTGCTGCAATTGTTCCTGAAATATCTCCCTTGGCTGGTGCATAATATCCAGGGTGAATATCACCTGCTGCTAACCAATAACGTAATTCATAGTTATGAGTAGACACTGGGAATACCATACCCATTTTAAATGGTTTGCCTTCTGCTTTATATTTTTCAACAACAGGCTTCAATGCGTCGGCTTTAATTGGGTGAACTGGCTTACCATTTTCATGTGGAATATGTGGCTTCATCTGTTTCCAAATATCATTGGAAACCGTTATTGCATTACCGTTTAAATCCATACTGAATGCTGTAATAATATCGGCTTTAGTGCCAAAACCAATCGTTGCCCCCAATGGCTGGCCTGCAAGCATATGTGCACCATCTAATTCACCATCTATGGTTCTATCCAGCAATACTTTCCAATTTGCCTGTGCTTCTAAAGTTACATAAAGTCCTTCATCTTCAAAATATCCTTTTTCATATGCAATGGCCAAGGGAGCCATATCCGTTAACTTAATAAATCCAAACTTAAGCTCTTCCTTTTCGAGCTCACCTGCAATAGCAGTAGTACTAAAACCACAGGCCAATGCCACTGCACAGGACAACGATTTAATAAAGCTTCGTCTGCTTGTTTTTTTATGATTTAAAATCATTTTCTTCTCCTAAAATATTCATAATATTTAATGCAAAAAAAAAGCGCCCAAAACATACAATTGATCACTGTATATTTGGACGCCTTTGTCCGCGAAATTTTGTTTAATAGAAATTAATTTGGTGTATGTAACTCACCCATGAGCTACTTCATTATGGATCACCGTTGATCTTAATATTACTAATACACTTTCCATGCCAACCTTATATATCCATTAAATACAATTACTTACAAAGCTGCATAAATTACCCATGCGCATTTTTAGTGCGTTAACACTCAAGCATTATTACTGCTGCACTGACATGCTTCAAAATGATGCAAGCTAATGAAATGTCTCAACAAAAAAAATGGCGGCATATAAATAATATGACCGCCAAAGCTGCTTTATGCAGAGGAGTAACATGATTAAAAAAAATGTAAATTAATAATAAATTATAAACAACTACCTAATTATTAGCCCAACACCTTAGACATAGATATTAAGTTTCTAACGACTTAACGCCTTACCTACCCAGTACTCTAGATTGTTATCAATAAATTCCTTCACCGGAATATAATGCGATCCATCACAAGAAAAATTAAGCCCTACCATGCCATTTATTATATTTAATGAACCAGAGCGCAAATAGACATTATCATCCGCATAACGTAACTGCTTAAATTGGGTATACGTTTGATGGATTTGCTCTTCTGTAACACAGGCATCTTTAGGATAGCTTAGCTTTGGATAACAGCTAAATACAGTTCCATCCAAAACCTCATTAATAGAATGTAACTGATAATGATGAGGACTATCGTATAGCCATAAACTCAAACGTGAACTTGAATAATGTAATTTGATATGAAAAACTCTATGATTCAAGTAAAGCGTATTCACTAAGTCATTTACTCGATCAATATTAAGATCTAATAAACTTTCATCACGCTGCTGATGAAATAAACCTCCTCGTATCGCTGGATCACCTTTGAATTGCTGGACGTGACTAAAGTCTTCTTTATTAGATTCATCCAGAGAAATATCATCTAAATTAAAGTCTGCAAATAAAAACCCCTTAAGTCCATTATTTAAATGAATTGCATGCAACAAAGTCATACATGTATTGCCGGATCTTTCATCACAGTATAATTCGGATAAAATCATACCTTTTAAAGGGACAGCGGATTGTAAATAAGGTCTATTAGCTAAATTTTGCCCAAGATAGTCTGGATTAATTTTTTCATTAGTGACATTAGACGATATTTGCTTATAGTTACAATCGGTGACATATAGCATTGAACAATGCTTAATTTTTGATATTTTTTCTTTTAAAAATAGATCTAACCTGTCAATATTTTCAATCTTATCGATGCAATCATTAGCTAACTTAGTCATATAACTCCCCACCTGCGAGCATAGTAGTCTTTTTTTTGCAGAAATTTCCTGTGAAAACATTATTCGACCATTAGTCATATCTAACTAAGCACTTTAGACATAGATATTAGATTTCTAGCAACCTCACCTAGCTTATTTCCTGTATCCATTGCCATTCTTCTCATAGCGTTATACGCATCACTCTCATTCATTTTATATGAATTCATTAACATGCCTTTTGCTCGTTCAATATCCTTTCTATCGTTTAAGCGTGCTTCCAATGATTCTATATTTTTATTTAATTCCTGAATTTCTTCCAATCGACCACGAGTCACTTTATAACGGGCTAGATTTATCTGTAATAAGCTTGTGACACGCTCTACAGATATATCCCCTACTACGCAGCTATCTGCGCCTGCAAAAATAACAGCTTCAATAATACTTTCATCAGCGCCATACGCTAGTACAACAACAGGACAAATTACCAATTCATGAAACATCTTCAATTGATGTAGAATTCTTTCATCGGGTACTGCTATTGATATAATCAGAATATCCGGTTTATCAGTCTTCATTACATCAAACCACGGAGAATCTATCGAAAAAGATAAATTCACGGTAAAACCAGAATCGTCCAGCAACATCGCTGTGTCATTCTGGTATTTAACATTATCGTAAATTAATGCAGTTTTCATAATACGCTTTATTTAATGATACCTTCCCTGGCTGTCTATGAAACTCGCCTTTCTAGGCAAGCTAATAAGTTTTAATTTAACTGTTACATCTAACGAAACTTTATTGCTTAAAATTAGCTTCTAGTGCTAAGACAATTTTTTTGCGTGTCTATTAAATAGCTATCAGCACTTCAGTCAGCACGCTTTAATAGACATTGATATTTAATACTTTGTATTCATAAAGCAGAAAACGTGCCAATAGATAAGCTTTTGATTTTATGGGATTTAACGATAGAGAACAAACTGACAATGCACCATTTTAGTTAGCTGCACGATAATGGGTGCCTTCGAAAAACTTTATAGATAATAGACTGCTATTTTATTTAGATGTTTATTTATTAGTAATATTTATGTAACAGCTCTGGATTAATCTGCAACTCCACAATCAAACTAGAGTTATTAACTCCGATTCACACTTCTTCATTCATTTGATAGATGTTTTCATTTACTAAAATTTGCATATCCTGCCTTATTAAACTGATCATAGTAAATAGTATAAATTTAATCGTTAAACGTAATTTAATAAAATCTAATGCTAAATTTTTTAATGCCCTATTATCAAGGCTAGCTCCATGACTGTGTCTTATTCTATTTAGAAACCACCATTGAAAAACTGCTAATTTCAAATAAATATTTAATACTTCATGAGTACTAAATAATTAGGAATTTATACTGATAGCTTGCAGGCGAATGCTGCTAATCTATTTTGACTATTTTTTTATATTCTTATTTTGCAACTTTAGAAGCAAAACTAATACTATCTCTCAGTGCCTGATTACCATAAGGCTCTCGATCTTCTACTTTTTTTGCAGAAACATTTGTATCAACTGTTTCAATAATAGAAGTAGCAACTTCATTCAAGTCCTGCTTAATATCCGTGGCATAAACACTTTGCTTTGTCTTTAACTCAAGAGTTACCGCGCTCTTACCTACAAGGTGCAGGATATTATCCAACTCCATTATCGCTTCGTTAGTAACCTGACCCATTCCAATAGACTGCATTAATGCCTGCGTTGTATCAAATGGGTACTGTCCATACTCATCAACATAATCATTAATTTGTTGATTTAAAAACTCGGCATTGGAATCACGATCAATACGTAAACGATTATCTCTATAAAACAGCATTAATTCTGATAACAATTGATTTATCTGATCCTGTGGCACGGCATTAATCTGTAATAGCTCATTAATTTGCGACACAATATCTACTGGGTAATTTTTAAAACGCTTAAAGAACACCTGGTGAAAACGCTCTAATGTAGTGCCTATTTCCTGCTTGGTGAAATCCGTGTTTTCTACATAATCGATTAATGCTAGGACGTGTTCTTCCAGTACCTGCTTTTTTCTAGCTCTGTCATCATGCTGGTATTTAAGTCTCTGAGTCTTATCTTGTTGTAATGGTTTGTCTGTTTTACGTGCTCTAGGTACTGATCTGCCTGGCACAGGACTGGACATTGATTGTGTTAATTCTTTTTTGGGATCCACCGATATCTGTTTATACCAGTTATCACTTAAGCTTTGGTCTTCAGCATGCTGCTTTATTAATGACAGCAAACTCTTGCCTAGACGATCAAAACACAAACTGGCAATGGACTCAGGTCGGTATACTCGCACTGGTACTTGTGAACAAATTGCTGATGACACAATGGGGTCGTTACCCACATAGCCCAGGTAAGCTGGCTGGTAACCGATATATTTAGCGACAGCACCTGAGAAGCGCTTGAATACTTTTCTTGCGCCTAACTCTGATTCAGCTGAGTTAACCACTACATTGATACGCTTACGGTATTTACGCTTACGCAGCATACGTAATAGAGAAAATGAATCGGTAAGTGAGGTTGGTTCAGGTGTAACCACGACAATGGTTTGGTGCGCTGCTTGAATAAAATCTAATACATTGTCATGTATACCGGCAGATGTATCGACCAGTATGACATCATATTTTCTCTCAAGTTCGCCGAGTGCTTTTAATAAACGTTTTTGCGCAATACCATCTAGCTCGTTAAAGTCCGTAACACCCGATGCTCCAGGCACAAGGCTAATACCATTTGAGCGAACCACAATATCAGATATCGATTTTTCACCGTCCAGTACATGCTGCAAGGTATACAGAGGTGTTTCACGCAACATAATATTGATATTGGCTAAATTGGTATCTGCATCGAATAAACAGACATTTTTGCCTTGGCGAGACATCGCTATGCCTAAATTCACCGATAAGGTAGTTTTTCCAACTCCACCCTTACCGCTACTAACAGCAATTACCTCTGTTTTCATTTGAATTATCAACACCCAATACGATTAAGGTGCAATTTTACGATTTTGTATGCCCTTGCGGCAATCATTTAAACGGGGGATATGACTAAAGTTTTAAAAACTTTACTATTTGTCACATAAAAACACCCTATACGTAACCTTGTCACATATAGGATAGGTTTGGGACAGCCATTATTCACCTATAAACCATATAAATCAGTAAGTTACATTAATATATATTAACAATAGAGGTTACCTCTAAATGTCTATAAACGTGAAGATCGAATAGAAACAAACGATTTAAACTTAACCTTTCATCAATTTTTACGCAAAAGCGCCTATTTTTTTTGAATTCAATTAGAGTAATACAATTGACAATAAGAATTTTTGTAATAAAATTAATAAGATGCGAGATAAAGCAAACATATTACTTGAAGATATCGAAGCGAATAAGCTTCCATCACTTCCACACGTACTAGTAAAGCTACTGCAAGCTTGCCGAGATGAGAACACTTGTTTCGACACTTTATCAAACATCATAAGCCATGATGCAGCGCTCAGCAGTAAGGTTATAAAAGCGGCTAACTCACCGGTGTATGGCCGTGCACAACATTTACACTCGCTTAAACATACTTTAATGTTCCTCGGCCTGGACACCATTAAGTCGATTGCTATTACCGCCAGTATTAAGCAATTTTTTTCCGAGTACAGTAATCAGAAAACCAGCTTCCTCAAAGACTTCTGGCTCCATTCTTTAAGCTGCGCCACCATCGCTCGCTCTTTAGCGGAGCTGACTTCCTACCCTTATACGGAAGAAGCCTATATTTCAGGCATGCTGCATGATATTGGCAAGCTAATGATTGAACCTAAAATGGATGCGCAATATAGGGCATTCGATCACGGCAGCTATCCCGCAAATGAAATTTTGAAGAGCGAAGAAGATGCACTGGGTATTAACCACCCTGAACTGGCAGCCATCATGCTGGAAAAATGGAACTTGCCAGATGTTATTTGTGATGCAGTGAGATACCACCATGCAGACATAGATGATATTAAACAGGCACACCAACTCGCAAAGATAGTCCATCTTGCCAGCCTACTTGCCAGTAAAACCAGTGATACAGGCGATGCTATAAAAATAGAAGCTGCTATTCGCCTGTTTGATCTTTCTGAATCAATTACCAAGGAAATCCTTACTAAAGGCTACGATGAAGCAAAGGCCATTGCCGCATCTATGGATATAGATATTGGTAACAATGAAACTAGCCACAAGAAAGATGAAGAAAAACAAATTCAATTAGCACAGGAAGTCCGTGATACTGCATTGGTACAAAATAGCCAAGCCTGCATCAATATAGACTCCAATGTGTTTTTTAAGTCTATACAGCAGTCAGTAAATTTATTATTTGGCATAAATAGTTGCGTATTGTTGAAGTTTGATAAGTCTCAGCAAGCCTTAACCATTGCTGATCATCAAGAAATTACAGATAGCCGTTTACTAGATGCACTAAAAATAGAACTCAACACTAACTGTATTATCACAGACACACTTATTAACCGAAAAATTAATGACAGTTTTTCTGCACAGCAATCATCATCGCTTAGCATTTTAGATAAACAAATCGCTCATGGCCTTAAAACTGATGGTTTTATTAGCCTCCCAATTATTCAGGCTAATGATATCTATGGTGTATTGATTCTTGGTACTAGCTACAAACATGCAGCAGCACACCTTGAAAATAAAAAACTCCTGTTACTTTTTGCTAATAATCTGGCCTGCAAAATTCACCAGCACTTTGATTACAAAGCCAAATTAAGTAATATTGCTGAACATAATAATGAGCAGTTTTTACAGCGTGCCGAAAAAGTAATTCATGAAACTAATAACCCACTGGCGGTTATTAGAAATTATTTACAGCTACTTTCTCAAAAACTTGATTCGAATGATTCAGCACAAAACGAACTGAAAACGATCAAACAAGAAATAGATAGAATCGGCAACATCATCTTACGTTGTAAAGACACATTAGATGGCGACGTTAATGAATTTTCTAACATCAACATTAATAATGCTGTTAGCGAACTTTTACATCTATTTAAATCATCACTATTTGTAACTCATAACATTAAATCCAACTTAAAACTTGATAAGAATTTAAATAACATAAATTCAGACAAAGACCTTATCAAGCAAATACTAACTAATTTAATTAAGAATGCTGTTGAAGCCATTCAAGAAGGTGGTGAGATCAATATCACAACAGGGAATATTAATATCAATGGAAGGAATTTCGTAGAACTTAAGCTTAATGATTCTGGCCCTGGCATATCACCAGAGGTAATGAACAACCTCTATAAGCCAGTAGCCAGCACAAAAGGAAAGGATCACTCAGGACTTGGCTTAAGCATTACAAAGAATCTGGTAGAACGATTACACGGTTCAATAAGTTGTATAACCAATGAATCTGGCACGACTTTTAGTGTCCAGTTTCCTGAGAAAAATTAAGCAGGATTGTAGCCATAATCATTTATAGCTACAAAACCTATTCCTTACAAAAACAGGTTACGAAATGGCAGAAAACATAAACCTAGTTCAAGAAAGTATTGATTCTAATGTATCAAAACTTCCCGGGCACTCTGGAAAAATACTTATTGTGGATGATGAAATACTTCATCAACACAGTCTTATGGAATTAATGACCCTGCATAGCTACGAAGTCGACTCTGCCAATAACGGTGCCGAAGCTATTGCTAAATTAAAAAATGATAGCTTCAGCCTTATTTTACTCGACCTCAATATGGGTGATTCAAATGGCGAAGAGGTCATGCGATTCATCACTGAAGAAAAAGTCAACACGACTATTATTGTAGTAAGTGGTGAAACTTCATTTGAAGCAGCTGAAAATGCAATTAAACATGGTGCATACGACTTTATTAGTAAGCCCTACTCTATTGATAACTTACTAAATTCAGTTAATAACGCTGTGATAAAACGTCAGCTAGAAGCCGACAATATAAAAATGCAGGCTCAGCTTAGAGAGTCAGAAAAGCTACATAGATATATCGTCAACAAATCACCTGATATCGTATATATCCTTGACAGTCAGGGCCGTTTTACATTCATAAATAAGCGTGTAGAAACTTTACTTGGTTATAAAATGAAGGATGTTATTGGCCGACATTACACTGACTTAATTCACGAAGCTGATTTAGATAAAGCCCAGTTTAAGTTCAATGAACGACGCACTGGTAAACGAGCCAGTATAAACATAGAACTTAAACTTAAATGTAAAAATAATGATCAAGTACGTAACTTTGATAATCGTTTATTGCCTATAGAAATAAATTCTGTTGGCGTTTATAAGTCTCAAGATACAAATGATGATAGAAAATTCATTGGCACTTATGGCATAGCAAGAGATATTACGGATCGCATTGAAGCTGAAGAAATCATTCGTTTTCAAGCCTATCATGACATGCTTACTCGATTACCAAATCGCACATTACTTAAAGACCGTTTACACCAGGCTATTGCTCACGCTAAACGCAATAAAAACAATCTATCAGTTATGTTCCTTGATTTAGATCGATTTAAGGTAATCAACGACACACTGGGGCATATGGTTGGTGATAAATTACTACAAGCTGTTGCTATGCGTTTACGCCACTGTTTAAGAGAAGGCGATACACTTGCACGTATAGGCGGCGATGAATTCACTTTGTTATTACCTGAAGTACATAGTAAAAATGATGCAGAAGTTATCGCTAATAAGATCATTAAATCTTTAAAAATGCCATTCAAAATAGATAGTCATGAGTTATTTGTAAGTACCAGTATTGGTATATCACAATATCCGGAAGATGGTCAGACGATGGAGTCCTTAATTAAACATGCTGACATAGCCATGTACTCAGTTAAGGGTAAAGGAAAGAACGGTTACGAGTTTTATCACATCGATATGCTAGATGTTTACTCTAAACATTTATCACTTGAAAATGATTTACGTCGCGCGATGGATGATAATCAATTTAAAATCTACTATCAGCCACAAATTAATATTGAAACTAATGAAGTAGTTGCAATGGAAGCGTTAATCCGTTGGCAACACCCTGAGCGCGGTCTTATTTCTCCAAGTGAATTTATTGAGCTTGCTGAAGAAACTCATCTAATTAAAGAAATTGGTGACTGGGTACTTGAGAATGCATGCGCTGAACTAAAACGTTGGAGAACCATGGGGTTATCCAATGTGCGAATTGCTATTAATGTATCCTCAATACAATTAGAACAGGATGATTTTGTAGAAAAAGTTCTAAATATACTGAAGAAAAATGATATTCCAGGAGATCATTTAGAAATTGAAATCACCGAAAATACATTAATGCATGATACTGACGATGGTATTCAAAAACTCACTGAACTTAGCAATAATGATGTGATGATTGCGATTGATGACTTTGGT
>Ga0316204_10009789_pt1 | contig 12626 bp, 9 predicted proteins | sample 6monrhotite_MG_2_FD_205661 | JGI IMG/M metagenome (GOLD analysis project Ga0316204, IMG submission 205661) | Microbial mat bacterial communities from mineral coupon in-situ incubated in ocean water Damariscotta River, Maine, United States -... | ecosystem: Environmental > Aquatic > Marine >...
GTGTGAGCCAAGTAAAACCGCCCCCTTTTTTTTATCCAGTAGATCATAAATCAATTGTGCGTTATGTAATTTTATATCAAACTGTTTGCCTCTACCGGACAGAAAATAAACCCGATCCAGCAACATATTAGCAAAGCTGTAATAGTGCCTGAATAAGTCAATAATCCCCGGTTTGGTTTTATTGGCTGCCTTGAAATTGCGTAGTAAATAACGCCATGAATATCGCCGGGTGGACGATGTGATAATAAAATACAAAACGATGGGCAATAAAAACAATCGGCCTACCGTCCGGCCAAGATTTAAAATGATCCAGATAATGACATTAATCAACCATGAACTGCCACGATCATGGGTTTGTTTCCAGTCGATGGATGAAGTTTCTGAATTATTTGTTTCTGAATTATTTGTTTCTGAACTATTTGTTTTTGAGCTGTCTGTTCCTGAGCTATCGGTCTTGGAATTATCCGCTTGCAATCTATCGCTCATAAGTAAACAGACCCTTGGCAATGATAGTTTGTGTCTCATCGGTTATGAGAAACTCAATCGTTTGATTTTTTTTTTCATGATAGGCAATCCTGCATTGGCTGCCGGGATTCAATAAATGAACAAATTTAGCATTATTGACTTTCACTACGCGCCTGTTGCTGTGTTTCTGCCAGAGACGTAAAACCTGATCCAGTATCACAACGCCGGGAACAACGGGATGATCAGGGAAATGACCCGGCAGTGAAGGATGCTCCTTGTCAATGAGCAAGTTTTGGCTAAACGAGAGCTCAGTCGATGACATCCTGTTAGTTTCCCTGTTCCTGCAACAATTGCTGTAACAATTTTTTTAATTCAGACAATGGTAATTTCCCCGTGGCGTTTCTGGGTAAGGCATTCACAAAATAGATCTTTTTCGGTAAAAATACCGGCTCAATTTTGTTTTTTAAATGCGCTCTTATGGTTAGTATAGTCTGTTTGCTTGTAATTTCGGTATGACTCACCCGTTCGCGCTGGTTGGGCTTTAACACCACAAACGCTATCAGCCGGCCTTCGGGATAGCTATCATCTTGATAAAAACAACCGTCCAGCAGGACATCACAGGATTGTAAATGATGGTTTAAATATGCCAGAGAGGTGCGTTTACCAGCCAGATTAATTAAATCTTCTTTTCGGCCTTTGAGAATAAAATGTTGTTCGTCCACCAGTTCAATGACATCATTAAAAAGAAACTGTTTGATAGAACGGGAAGTATCAAGCCGGACATTCTGCTCATCTGCATGATGACCGTCTGCGCCGTTGCTCATGGCAGTCAGTCGGATATCATCCATGACGTTCCACTGTTCTGATGCAATGGTCCTGCGCCAGGCCATAGAACCGACCTCAGTACAGCCAAAAATTTCCATAACCCGGGCACCATAACGGCTTTCACATTGTTGCGCCAGCTCCTGGTCCAGAGGAGCCGTGGCAGAAATAAATTGCCCGACTCCGGGTAATGGCACATTGGTTTTGATGCAGGCTTTCAGATGCAGGGGGGTGATAATAAGGGTGGTTGCAAGCTTGTGTGCCGGATCGCTGCCAATGCCGGTGATATCTTCCAGGCAATGGGTGATATCCTGAGGAAAAAAAGGTTTGCTCGAGTGGATCAGCAGGCCGTTTTGGATGGCCATTAAGATACTGGCTTCCAGTCCATACATATGTTGAGCAGGAACCGTGGCTATAACCGCAGCTGACAAATTATGTCCGCGCTCAGAGAGAAATTTATCCGCCAGCAGACGGGCAATTATAATAAAATCGCCCCATTGTTTACTATAAGGTTGCGGCAGTCCCGTGCTGCCGGAGGTGAAAATGATGGCAACTTCCCTGGTCAGTTCTACATCGGGAATTATAGTCTTCAGGGATTGGTCAGTGGCATGCTGTGATAATTGCCGGGGTAAAATATCGGGGTAAAATTCAGCTTCTGCTAATAGAGCGCCTAAATCAAAATGCTGAAAATCACCTTGTTTGTTCCCAGTGTGGGCTAGCACCAGGATGTCATCATAATCGTGTTGCAACTGCGACAGCACATGAGGGGTGACGGTTGAAGGAAACAGGCTGATACTCTGTTGTTTCAGGCCGAGTAAAAAGCCCAGTAGAAAATGATACCGGTCTTCATAAAGATTGAGAAGATGCTTATGAGGCGGCAATTGCCTGGCCAGATAATCCACCGTGAGCAGCAATTCACCCAGACTGATCACTCTGCCCCGATGATACATCACCGGTGAGTCAATTGAGTCGTAATTAAGAACAGGCGCGGTTGACATTAACGAAATAATTCCCGTTGATCGACAGTGAGCAATTGTCGGACAATTTTAACAGGAGAAACCCATTTTCTGAACCGGGCCATACGAAACAACCACTCCAGAAACAGTAGCAGTAGCAGCAGTATGTAATTTATAAAATTGGTAAACAGGGACCAGATTTCCAGCGACGCGAAAAATGTTAGAACCAGGGTATTTAATAAGAGTATGGCAATGAGTATTATCCAGACCCAGGTCAGTTTTGCGGTGTAACTTAGAATGGCAGGATCATTGGCCTTTTCAGTTAATTGATAAAAACGACTCAGCAAGGGCGTTTTGCCCGGCATAACTGAGCGAACAAAGGGGTATAAGATAAGTGAAATCATTAAGATCGGTGGCAAATAGATAATGGAATGATCAAGATAGTAATAGGAAAACAGTGCGATAAGCCCGAATAACAGCAATATTAACGACTTTACCCCGATTTGTGCTTTAGTACCTGAAAATGGCCGGGCCAATATAAAATAGAACAGGGGCATCAGGCAGGCGGTAATAAAAGGTACTTGATAGACAACACTCAGATGAACAATCAGGGGATAGAAAAAAAACTGAAAACGGGCAATCGTGTCCAGCATATCAGCAGCCGTTACTCTTGATGGCGTATTTATTTGGTTTTATTGTCAGCAATATGCCGGGCCAGTGCTCTTAATGAGCGAAAAATTTCTCTGTTGTTACTGTCATCAGAGCGTAATTGAAAGCCAAATCGCTGGGTAATGGCCATAGCCAGTTCCAGAGCATCAATGGAATCCAGTGCCAGACCTTCACCAAATAGATAGTCTTCCGGATCAATATCAGCGACTTCAATGTCCAGATTTAAGGTCTCAATAATAAGCTGGGCGGTCTGTTCTTCCAGTTCTCTGTTGCTGCTGGCGTGGTTCATGAATCAATACTTTTTAAATTTTTAAACAAGCCTGTTATTATACCACCTATCTTTTCCAGCCTGAAAGCGTAAATGACAGAAACCGATGAGGAATAATCAAAGTGGGATAAACAATGTAAATTAATAATGGCATTCCAATTCACTATTTGCCCTTTTTGGGAATATTTAAACGATTACGTTTTTCCCACAGGGTTTTACGACTAATGCCCAATTGTTTTGCCAGTTCCGTTTCAGTGAGGTGTTCGTTGTTTTTTAGAAAATGAATTAGATAGTCATCCAGGGACAGACCGTCATTGCTGGCGTTTTGATCGAATTTTGAGAGGGTATTTTTCTGATTATCAGAAGCGGCTGGATTTTCTTTAAACAGGGAAATTTGCTCTACTGAAATCTCATTATTTTCAGTCAGGATCAGGGCACGTTCAATGACGTTCTGCATTTCCCTGATATTGCCGGGCCAGCTATAATTCTGAAACATTTTCAACACCTGGGGTGAAAAGTGTACAGGTGGATGAGCCATTTTTTTTACCATATCATTAAGAATATAATCTGCCAGCTTTAAAATATCACTACCACGGTGTTTTAAGGCAGGCACATTGATGTCAAAGACATTGAGACGAAAATACAAATCACTGCGAAATAAATTATCCTCGACCATCTGTTTCAGATTTTTATGAGTGGCGGCAATCAATCGGATGTCAACCTGACGTGACTGGGTAGCTCCGACTCTTCTGACTTCACCTTCCTGCAGAACGCGGAGTAAATGCGCCTGTACCTCAAGGGAAAGTTCGCCTATTTCATCGAGAAAAAGCGTACCGCCATCTGCGGTTTCGATTAAACCGGGATGATCGTTATTGGCACCGGTGAATGCGCCTTTATTGTAACCAAATAACTCAGATTCAATCAGGTTTTCAGCGATGGCAGCACAGTTGATACTGATCAATGGCGAAGCTTTACGGTCACTGTATTCATGAATGGCTCTGGCTACCAGCTCTTTTCCCGTGCCGGTTTCACCCAGGATAAGTACCGAGGTCTGCATTGGGGCAACTTTATGAATACGCTTGTTAATTTCCTGCATGGCAGGGCAATCTCCAATCATACCGTAGACTTTATATTCTTTAGCCAGTTCGTTTTTGAGTACCGTATTTTCCAGACGTAATTTACGTTCCTTGATGATGCGCTGGATCATCATTAATAATTCTGAATGATCAAAAGGTTTTGAAATATAATCAATGGCACCCAGTTTCATTGCCTCAACAGCAGAACTGACACTGGCATAACTGGTCATAATGATAATGGGAATATCGCTGAACTGTTCAATTAAAGTGATTCCCGAAGCACCAGGGAGCCTTAAATCACTCAATATCAAATCAAATGCGTGAGTCGCAATTGACTTAATGGCATCTTCGACGGTTTCTGCTACAGTCACCTGGTAATTGTTTTTCTCGAGTAAGCGCTTGAGGGAATCCCGAATCAACTTTTCATCATCGACAACTAAAATATTATTCATTTAGGATCCTGTTTCTATAGATTGGGTCGTATTGGTACAAGCGGGTAAGGAAATTATAAATATGGTGCCTTTTTTGAAACCATAGGTCATATTGTCCAATATCTTAATATCGCCACCATGATCATGAATGATATTATAGACAATGGATAAACCGAGTCCCATACCATCTCCGGCATCCTTGGTGGTAAAGAACGGTTCAAATATCCGTTTTTTATCGGCGTCTGAAATACCCTTGCCCTGATCAATCACTTCAATAATGATGTTATCGTCATCCCGTGTTGAATGAATAAAAATCGTTTCTTCATTTCCTGAAGCGTCACAGGCATTATTGAGCAGGTTTACAAATACCTGGGATAATTGCTGTTTGTCGCCGCTGACAATATGCTGTTCGGAACTGTCATTGGTAAAAGATTGATGTTTAGCCTTATGACTGAGTGTGACCAGATGGATGGCCTCATCAATGCATTGTTTAATCGGCACGGGCTTGCGAGGTGGGGACAGATAATTACCACTGCGTGAGAAACTGGACAGCGATTGAATAATGGTGGTAATGCGCCGAGTCTGATTGAGGATATCTTCCAGGTTATGGGGTAAATGCTCCTGGAGATATTCAACATCATCTTCGGCAATCAGGTTTTGGGTCACGGAAGCGATACCGGTAACCGGATTGCCAATTTCATGAGCAACGCCGGCAGCCAGTCGGCCAATCGATGCCAGGCGTTCACTATGTGCCAGTCGATGTTCCAGTTCTTGTATGTCGCTTAAGTCTTCGACCAGTAAAACGATGCCGTCAGAATCAGAAAATTCCACAGACTGAGAACTTGAACCATTGTTGCTCTGACGTAAGCGTAGCATTGAACTGATCAGTGATGATTTATGTAAATTGAAGATACGTTTTTTATGATCCAGCTGCACCTGTATTTTTCTAAGCTGCTGTTCTTCTCCCTGAATAAAACTATAAAATAATTCACCCAGGGGGGTGGGCAGTGATTGTATAGGTTCCCCCAATATTTGTTCAGCCGAAATTCCTGATAATGACTCAATGGCCTTGTTCCAGTTTAGTACTTCGCCATTGTGACCGATGGAGCAAACGCCAAGAGGCAGGTCTTGTAAAACCTGGCGATGATAGCGACGCATTTCATCCAGCTCACCGGCAACTCCTTCAAGACGCGTTTTTGAATCTTCAAGTTTGTTTTCCATAAAACGAAAGCTTTTAGCAAAAAAATCACGGGTATTGGTATCAAGTGCCAGTTTCTCATTGACCACGACCTTAGCCAGCAGGGGACCAATCAAGCCTGACAAATTTCTTTCAATTCGCTCCCTTAATTGCCGCAAATGTACGGGGTTAGTATCATTCTCATCCATGGCTAAATCTTGTAACGCGGTCTGAACTTCCAGTGAAGACATTTCGTCACCAATCAGTGACGCTAATTGTTCTTTGATCTGCTCAATTGAGCGAATCATCATCGCGCCTTTTGGGGGTGTTAAGGTCATGGAACAACAGTTGGCAGCATTTTCAGTTTCCGCACGGCTGGCCTTGGTTAATAACGACACCACTGCAAATAATATGGAATTTGCGGAGAGTGACCAGAAGGTTACTGCGCCCCAGGTATCATTGCTGGTGATAAAATCTGAAAATGGGGGAAGAAAATTATAAATCGATTGATTGAGAAATCCGGAATTGATTAATAAGGGCAGGATCAGTGCATAGGCCCAGGTCAATGAACCAGCAAACAGCCCCCATAAAAAGCCCTTGTGATTAGCGCCACGCCAGAACAACAGGCCGATAGTGCCCGGTAAAAACTGGGCCACAGCGACAAATGATATCAGGCCCAGTTGCGCCAGTCCCTGGTGTTTTGAGATGATTAAATTAAAGGCAAAGCCTGCCATAATAATAACGGCAATTAAAATGCGTCGACCCAGTAACAGGCGCTTGTAAATATTGATATCACTGCTGAATTGTCGGGGAAAGGTGAGCGGTAAAACAAAATGATTCATGACCATTGCCGCCAAAGCCAGAGTCGTGACGATCATCATGGCACTGGCAGCAGACAAACCACCGATAAACGTGAACAGAGGTAGTAAGTTATGATCACTGTGCAGGGTAATGCCCAGCACATAAAAATCGGCCGATGTAGCGGTTTGCATCGCCTGGCCTGCCCATAAAATAATCGGGATGGGTAAATTAAGCAGTAATAGTAATAATGGAAAAGCCCAGCTGGCAGTCCAGATTGATTTGCTGTCAAAATTTTCCGTAATACCCATATGAAACTGCCGGGGTAAAAACAATGCCGCGGTAAACGATAAAAATATCAGACTGTTCCAGGAATTATCTAATACCGGGCGCATTAAATCCTGTTGCTTCTGGGGATTTTCCAGCAGCCAGTTTTGCAGTTCAGAAAAACCGCCAAAAATGCCAAACAGGGCAAACAGGCCCACGGCAAGCAGGGCAAATAGTTTAATAATGGATTCAAAGGCAATCGCCACCACCAGCCCTTCATGCTTTTCCCGGGCAGAACTGTGTCGGGCGCCAAATAAAATGGCGAATAAAATCAGGGTGATACAAAATCCCAGTGAAATGGTCATGGGCGTTGCTTCATTGGTCAATACCTGCATGGATTTCGTCACGGCGTGAATTTGCAGGGCAATATAAGGCAGCGTGCCCAGGAGCATAAAACCCGTGACCACAATACCGACCCATTGGCTTTGATAACGAAATGCGAACAGATCCGCCAGGGAGGTTAATTGGTGTTCCTTGCTTAATTTGAGAATGGGGGAGAATAATAGCGGTGACAGCAGATAGGCCAGAGTCACCCCCAGGTAGATGGTTAAAAAGCTGTACCCCTGACGTTCGGCAAAACCAACGCTGCCGTAAAAACTCCATGAGGTTGCGTAAACACCCAGGGACAGGGAATAGGTCAGGGGGTGGCGCGCCAGGTGACTAAACCAGGCCTTATTGTCGACGGTCCAGGCAATGATAAATAATAAGCCCAGATAACCTACCCCGACAACGAACAGCTGCCATAATTCAAAGTTCATGCCGCTGTAACCATCGATATAATAGCCAGGTCAGAGCAATAAGGAACAACCAGATGATATAGGGCGTAAACCAGGGAAACTGCCCCGAAGCCCAGAACAGTCGCGAAGGTGAGCATAAGAGAAAGAGTCCGGTAATAAATAATAAAATGGCTCTTTCGCGCAGGATAGTGAGTGTTGCCTGTTTCATAAGCCGAAGTATAGCCTAAATGTTACAAAAAGTAACACTTTATGAGCTTAAAAATGACCGTTTTTGGATACTGATGTTTTTTTTAAAATCTGTTAATCTGTTGCTATGACGCCTTTACTTGAAGTACAAAACCTGATCAAAAACTATTCCGATATCACTGCGGTGGCGGGCGTTTCTTTTCAAATCAGGGCTGGGCAGTGCTTTGGTATGCTGGGTCCTAATGGCGCTGGCAAAACCACGACCATTGAAATGATGGAAGGCATTACTGAGCCGACTTCTGGAAAGGTATTTTATAAAGGCGAAGCGTTGGGCCAGACATTTCGCAGTGAATGCGGCATCCAGTTTCAGAATACTGCGCTGCAGGAATTTTTAACGGTGCGAGAAACACTGAAGCTGTTTCAGGGGCTTTATCCGAATAGTACCGATACCGATCTGGACGAATTGATCCAACGTTGTAACTTAAGCGAGTTTCTTGATAATGATAACCGCAAGCTTTCTGGTGGTCAGCGTCAACGCTTGTTATTAGCCATTGCCCTGATTAATAATCCGGAGCTGGTTTTTCTGGATGAACCCACAACCGGGCTGGACCCCCAGTCAAGACATAATTTCTGGAAACTCATCAGAGATGTGCTCAAGCATGGTACTACGGTCATACTTTCAACCCACTATATGGAAGAAGCCGCAGAATTGTGTGATGAAATTATTATTATGGATCATGGCAGTATTATTGCCCAGGGGTCGCCTACGGAGCTTTTGCAATCTTATTTTTCGGATCGCCTGGTGCGTATTCCGGAAACTTATCTCTCCAGCGAACACAGGCAGCTTTTACAAAATCAACAGCTCAAACTGCAGCAGCAAAATGGCTGGATTGAGATATTGACCAGCGATATTAATCAGACAGTGACCATTCTTCTTGATGCCGGGGTGGATTTGAGCTTTCTGCAGATCCGTCAGCGTAATCTGGAGGATCTTTTTTTACAATTGACCGGCCATGAACTGCGCGTATGAAACGTTTTCTGGCTATCCTACATGCCCGTAATCTTGAGTTTATGCGTGATCGCGCAGCGCTTTCATGGGGGCTTATTTTTCCGACCGCATTGATGGTCGGTTTTGCCCTGTTGTTTGCCAATGGCGATCAGGACCTTTACAAAGTCGCGGTGTTCGGAGAAGCCGAGCATCCTTTTTTTCAGAGTCGTTATATTCAGTTTATTCCGGTTAGTGATCTTGATCAGGCCATTACCAAAATTGAACGGCATCAACTGGACCTTTTAGTGGCTCCTGAGCAAAAGCGTTATTGGGTTAATTCCACCTCACCCGCCGGATACATCAGCGAAAATCTCCTCAAGGCCAGTGGCGGTGAAGTGTATACAGCCAGTCAGGTGAGCGGTAAAGAAATTCGCTATGTCGACTGGTTATTGCCGGGTGTTTTAGGGATGAATATGATGTTCAGTGCACTGTTTGGCATTGGCTTTGTCATCGTCCGCTATCGCAAAAACGGCGTGTTAAAACGTTTACGCGGTACACCTCTCAGTACCACCGAATTTCTTATGGCACAGATTTTTTCCCGTTTGCTGCTGATTATTGCCGTTTCGGTCATTGTTTACATTATCTGTGATCTGATTCTGGATTTCAGTATGTATGGTTCCTATCTGGCACTATTGCTGGTATTTATCATGGGGGCTTTGGCCCTGATCACTTTAGGTCTGATCATTGCCGCACGTCTGAAAAGTGATGAGCTTGCAGGCGGACTTGCCAATGCCATATCGTTGCCCATGATGTTGTTGTCTGGCGTCTGGTTCTCGCTTGAAGGTTCCCCGTCCTGGATAGTGTCTCTGTCCAAGCTATTACCCCTCACTCATGTGGTTGACGCGTCACGGGCAATCATGCTGGATGGTGCCGGCATCATTGACATCAGTCACCATCTGCTGGTGCTATTGCTCATGATGCTGATGTTTTTGTTTATTGGCGTAAAAATGTTTCGTTGGGAGTAGGTATCAAAACGGAACATTGCTTATAGACAATTATTCAAACTGTGAAGCAACTAACAGTTCATTATTTCCCCCTTGCTAGACTTGGCTCACCAATTAAATGGATTTACTGAAACCAATATCAATGCCGGGGGGCATATTATGAATTCTCTACGTTTATTTGATCCAATTAAGTTATTTGTAACGCTATTACTACTTTTACCCTTGTCTGTTCAGGGCAAACCCAATACTAATTCCAATGCTAACTCCAATGCTAATTCCAGTCGCCAGTTTGGTCTCGGCCATGCCTTTGATGTTGGCAGTCTACCCCATGGTCGATTAAGAGAGAAACTGGAAAGTCTTCCAGCTCCTGCAAAAGATAAGGCTATGAAATGGCTGCACGGTTTTAGTTTTACTGAACAGGATGTCAAACACCTTCGGACCGATAATGATGGGGGTATCTTTTATTCAGATACCTTTGAAGCGGCTGACAATGTATCGCCTGGTTCACCAGTTGATGGACAGCCCGATTCCGAGCTGACTTATGACAATGTCTTTAGTCTGCACAGTAAACCGGGTGCCAGCAATGTGGTTTTTCTGGATTTTGACGGTCATAGTATTACCGGAACGGCGTGGAATGGCTATGTCAATCAATCATTATTATTGGCCAGAGCCTATGATCAGGATGGATCACCGGGATCCTTCAGCGGCTCAGAGCTGGCAAATATTGCCGAGATATGGCGCAGGATTGCTGAAGACTTTGCCGCGTTTGATATTGATGTCACCACCGAGATGCCGGCGACTTTCAATTCAACCACCGGTCGAATTCTTATTACTACCGATACCGATGAAACTGGTAAAGCCATGCCGGCGCAAGGGGCTGGTGGCGTCGCCTATGTCGGTGTCTGGGGCAGGAGTAATTATGCTTATTATTCACCAGCACTGGTTTATTATAATCGCCTGGGTGGTGGTCGTCCGGATTATGTCAGCGAAGCGGCTTCCCACGAACTGGGACACAATCTGAACCTTTCTCATGATGGTACCAGTGGCAGCAGTTATTATGGCGGCCATGGCAGCGGTAGTATTTCCTGGGCGCCATTGATGGGCGTTGGTTATGGTCGAAACGTATCGCAATGGAGTAAGGGGGAATACCCGGATGCCAACAACCAGCAGGATGATATTGCCATCATCACGAATTATCTTAGTTCGCGTCAGGATGATCATCCCGATGTTCTACTGGCACAGTCTCGCTTGATTTCTGATGCTTTGGGTAATGTCTCCATCACCACACCCAAAAACGATTTTTTTAATGAAGTAGGCGATAACAAAGGTATTATCAGTTCTGCAGCGGATATTGACGTTTTCTATTTCGATGCTGCCGGAGGCGGAAATATCGATCTGACCATAACACCGGCACACCAGGATCGTTATACCGATGGCGGTAATCTGGACTTGCAGGTCGAGCTTTATGATAGTGTCGGAAATCTTCTGGCCAGCAATGATCTGAGCAATGATACCGTGGCTTTATTAAGTCAGGGACTGGTCAGTGGTCGTTATTATCTGGCGATCCAGGGCGTTGGTAGCGCTAATTATTCGGACTATGGCAGTCAGGGACAATATTTTATTTCCGGTTCCATTCCGGTAGCGTCTAATGATTCAGAAGCCCCCGTACCCAATCCTATGGACTGGGCCATTCTGCCACAGGCTAATGGCCGGGATAGTGTTACTATGCAGGCCGCAGTTGCTTCAGACGCCTCAGGTATAGTGGAATATCAATTTCAGTGTCTTGCCGGGGCTCAGGGCTGTGTGTCCAGTAGCTGGCAAACAAGCACCAGCTATTCGGTCACGGGACTTGCTGCGGGCTCAACTTATAGTTACCAGGTGCTGGCACGTGATGCATTCCTGAATACCACCCAGCCTTCCTATGTTGCGCTGGTGACAACCGATCCAAATACTATGCCCATGGCTATTGACGATTCTGCAACCGTCGCGGCAGGCAGCTCGGTCACCATCCCCGTGCTGGCTAATGACAGCGATGCCGATGGTGACAGTCTGACGATTTCAGCAGTGACTCAGGGAGACTCTGGAACGGTGAGTTATTCGGCTAATAGTATCAGCTATCAGTCTACTGGTGCTGCAGGTATTGACAGCTTTACTTACACCATACAGGATGGTTATGGTGGCAGTGCCACAGCCGTGATCAATGTGACGATTACCGGGGTCAATCAATTACCGCAGGCAGTCAATGATGTGGCTTCACTGACAACCAAGGGCGGTATCATTACTGTTGACGTGCTGGCCAATGATATTGACCCTGATGGCAACGACGCCAATCTTCGGATAGTCAGTGTCACCAATGGTCGAAAAGGTGTTACCACCACGAATGGTATGAGCGTTACCTATCAACATACCAGCACTAGACGTCGATTCAGAGGCTCTGATACCTTTACTTACACCATAGAGGATGAAATGGGCGATCGGGCGACGGCCAACGTCAAGGTTAATTTTGTGAAGTAGCAGTGGTAATTAAAACGGGATAGTAATTAATTTTTACTATCCCGTTTTGCTTTACTAATAAGTCGCACTTACAAACGATCAGATTTAGAATTTGTAGGCGGCATTAATGTAATAATAACGACCAGGCTCATTAATTTTCATTACTTCGCCATTGCCATCGGTTAATAATATTAAATCCTTATAGGTGTTGTTGATGGCATAGGTTTTA
>Ga0316204_10009790_pt1 | contig 12626 bp, 10 predicted proteins | sample 6monrhotite_MG_2_FD_205661 | JGI IMG/M metagenome (GOLD analysis project Ga0316204, IMG submission 205661) | Microbial mat bacterial communities from mineral coupon in-situ incubated in ocean water Damariscotta River, Maine, United States -... | ecosystem: Environmental > Aquatic > Marine >...
TGGCGCCTTGATTTTGGACGCGGTATGCCCCGTCTCCTTATATTTTGTAGGGGCACTATACTAGAGATTGTCGGTCAGGCTGTAGTATCATGATATTGGTTGGAAACACTGCGCATTTGAATCTGAAACGTTGCAAAAATATTACATCCGTATCTTGGGATAAACTGCGGGTTTTACGCCACTTTATCTATGCTAGGTCGGGGCTCTATGCCAGGTCGGGGTTTTGGGTGTAGGTACCGATACTTTCACCTTGGGCCAGAATATGCGCTTCCATGGCGGCGATTGTTTCCGGCCCACTGAATCTGCCGCCCAGACCCAGACTTTCCACATCAAGGGCGAAGACTTTGAAATGATAGTGGTGGATGATTGAGTCGTTCCAGGGCGGGCAGGGGCCATCGTATCCGCCATAATCTCCACCCATGTCGTCATCTCCGGCGAACCAGTCTGTGTAGCTGTTGAGGCCGCGAATGCCATAGGCAGTACCGCCCAAATCCTTGCCTCGGGCTGTGATTCCGTTGCTGTCTGCGCCTTCATCAAGACCGCTTGATGACCCGTCAATATCAACCAGCACCCAATGATAAAAATCGATGCGTGCAAGTTCGGCAGGGATTGTGCGTCCTTCCTGGTTGACGTCATCGGGTTTAGACGGAACATCCGGGTCAACGCAGATTATGGCAAAACTTCGGGTGCCCTCTGGCGCACCGGTCCAGCTGATCGCCGGACTGATATTGGTACTCATTTTGACATGGTTTTCCGCGCAGGGTGCACAGAATGCATATTTTTCCGGTACGGGCTGGCCGTTTGAAAAACCGCTGACAGTTACCTTCAGTGTTCCGCTCATCATGCCTCTCCATCCTGTTTCGACCCTAATGATTTCAAATGACGCTACAAAATCCAAGTACAATTTTTGAATAAGCACGGTTCTGTCCGAATGGTATTTGCCGACGCCAGCCTGAGCGCCTAACATTCGGCTCGCTTTCGGAGATGAGTTTCACAACCTGTAGGGTGCTTTTAATGGCCATTCAAAGACACACCACAAAATTTCAACGCCTATCAGCAGACGAACTCGCTGGATGGAAAGATATTCCGCCAGCGATCGCATCGGATTGTATGAACCGTAGTAACGTCATGGCGGCCAGAATTGCCCCCTTGTCTCCCGGTATGAGCATTTGTGGACAAGCCCGGACGGTAACGTCGATGGTCGGTGACAACGGTGCCGCCCATGCCGCCATTGGTCTGGTGGAGGTGGGAGATGTTCTGGTGGTTGATGCGCGCGGCCATATGGAAACAGCCGTATGGGGCGGTATTATGACCCGTGCCGCCATGCAACGTGGCATCGCCGGGCTGGTTCTAGATGGCGCGCTCCGTGATGCAGCGGAAATCCGTGAATTGAATTTTCCGACATTTACTGCCGGAATCTGCCCGGCCGGTCCCAGTAAAGGTTTCGGCGGCATTATCGATGGCACGATTTCGTGTGGCGGCTGCCCGGTAAGCCCAGGTGACATCGTGCTTGGCGATGACGACGGTGTTGCGGTCATCCCGCTTGAGCGCCAGGCCGAGATCTATCAGGCGGCGCTCAAACAGATCGAGACGGAAAATGAAATAAACGCTGATACCCAAAAGGACATTCTTCCGGCAACCCGGTTTAACCTGAAGATTGAGGAAATATGACGGACCTGCCCACCCCTTGTATTGATACCCCCGCCCTTGAATGGAAGGACAATCAAGGACCCTGGTCGGTCCGTTTCAGCGATATTTATTTCTCAACTGCCGACGGCCTCGCGGAATCTCACCATGTTTTTCTGGATGGCATCGGAGCGCCGCAAATCTGGGATCGTCGAGGGCGATTTTCCATTGGTGAAACCGGTTTTGGCAGCGGTCTGAATTTTCTGGCGACCTGGGCTGAATGGGAAAAGACAGCGCCCCCCGATGCGGTTTTGTCCTATGTGGCTATTGAAGGGTATCCGCTGTCAGCAAATGAAATTGCCCGTGCGCTCAAGCCTTTTTCGAGATTGGAGACATTCGCCCGGCAACTGGTTGCCGCCTATCCAGACACTCATCCCGGTTTTCATCAAATAGAGGTCGCCGCAGGACGGGTCAGGCTGCTGCTGCTGTTCGGCCCGGTCGAGGACATGTTGGCGTCCTGCGTTGGACCATTGGATGCCTGGTATCTCGATGGGTTTACGCCCGGTAAAAACCCAGATATGTGGTCGGAAAATGTTCTTAAGGCGATCGCTAAACTATCGGTGTCGGGCACCCGATTAGCGACGTTCACAGCAGCTGGTCAGGTTCGTCGCGATCTCGAAAGTGCGGGCTTCGAGATGACGAAAGCGCCGGGCTTCGGTAAAAAACGGGAATGTCTGCGAGGGGTGTTTAAGAACACCAAATCCGGCTCAAAACTTGCCCCTTGGTATCAGATGCCCAGGCCTCTAAACTTTGGTGCGCGGGTCGCGGTCATCGGTGCTGGTGTTGCCGGAGCGGCACTCGCCAATGCACTTAAACCTATAACGGCCGACGTAACGGTTTATGACCGTCGTTCTGCCCCGGCTGAGGGGGCGTCGGGTAATCCGGTTGGCTTGTTGCAACCCCGACCCGCCGACCCGCGTCAGTCCTATGCACGGTTTCAGACCGAGGCGTATCTCCACACCGTTCGCATCCTCGATCAGTTTGCCGACATTTATCCCGTCTGGAAGGGCCCACGCGGTATTGTATCGTTTGCCCGCGACGATGCATTTCTTGAGCGTTACATGACCTGGTTACGAGAGACCGCATTGCCCGAATCGCACGCCCGCATCTTGGCACCCGGGGAAATGAAAGACGTCTGCGGTATCAATATCAATAAGGCCGGGGTGTTTTTTCCGAAGGCCGGGACCATTGATCCAGCAGTGGTTTGCCGAGCGCTGCTGGGAGACACCCGGTGCCGGTTTGACGGTAAAATTGCAGGGCTTCGAAATACAGACGGCGTTTGGCAATTGCTCTCGGATGATGGATCGCTTCTGGGAGAGGCGGATGCCGTCGTTCTTGCCAACGGGGTTGAGGCCGGAGAGTTGAGCCCCGACGCAGATCTCGCCCTTCATGCTAAGCGCGGGCAGATATCGTTTGTTGAACCAAGCGAACAGTCTCGCCGGCTTAAAGTGGGGATGTCCTACGGGGGATATACGACACCGGCCACTGGCCCCGACGGAACACATGTTTTGGGGGCGACCTATGAACGGTGTGCCGATTGGAATGATCCGTCATGGCGCGACCTCAAAGATCAGGATCATCACCAGAATCTCGATCTTCTTTCATGCCGTTCACCAGAACTTGCGGCGCTATTCGGAAATCGTATCACAGGCGGTCGCGCCTCACTCAGGACGACAACGGCGGACCATGCGCCGGTCGTCGGGCCCTTGTTTTCCGATACGGAATACAAATCAGTCTATGGTGATCTCCACCATGGCAGACCGCAAAACCGCTATCCCTCGGCGACGGACCTAGCTGGGTTTCCCGGTCTCTACGTTTTAAATGCCTTCGGCTCACGGGGGTTTGCCCTGGCGACCCTGACGGCTGAAATCCTGGTGGCGGAAATGTTCGGCTTGTCGGTCCCGACTGAAAAAGCGGTGATTGAGGCCATTCATCCGGCACGTTTTCTGGTCCGCTCCCTGAAACGGCGCTAAACTAACGACTTTGAATTTATCGGTGGAGAGAAATACATGCGTCTGCAATTAAGTACCTGGCCGGAAGTGGAAGACTATCTGAAGGATTCAACGGGAATCATCATCCCCATCGGATCCACCGAACAGCACGGACCCACCGGGTTTATTGGCACCGATGCCATTTGTCCGGAGCTTCTGGCCTTTGAAATCGGCGAGCGACTGAACGTCATGATTGCGCCGACCTTAAGCATCGGCATGGCGCAGCATCACTTAGGGTTCGCGGGGTCGGTTACGCTGCGTCCGACGACCCTGATTTCAGTGGTCTGTGATGTGGTCAACTCCCTAACTCGTCACGGCTTCGACCGGTTCTTTTTCCTCAACGGACATGGTGGAAACATCCCGACCGTTCAGGCGGCGTTCTCGGAAGTTTATGCACAACGCAGCCTTGGACCCGCCGGACAAAATCATCCCGCCGTCCGCTGTGTTCTAGAGAACTGGTGGCGAATTCCTGCCGTACAGGAAATAGCAAAAAATGAATTTGCCGAAGCAGAAGGCTCTCACGCAACGGCCTCTGAAGTGGCACTTACGTATTATGGTTACCCGGAAGATGCGGCCCGTGTTCGTCAGGACGAACTCACGCCGAAGATTGCGCCTAATGGACCGATTTATGATGCCGACGATTATCGCAGTCGTTTTGCCGACGGTCGGATCGGGTCCGACCCGACATTGGCGACGCCGGAAATCGGCAAGACATTGTTCGAAGCCGCCGTCCGTGACCTCGGGCGAACTTATGAGGAGTTTACGGCAGCGCTTTAGCCCTTCTTCTGTTAGTACGGTGACAATATACTTAATCTGACAAGACAGTAGGGCAATTACTTGAAAAATCTGTATCTGTTGCGACACGCCAAATCAAGCAGGGACGATCCGGCACTTGATGACCATGATCGGCCTCTCGCTCCGCGTGGCATCAGGGCCTGTAAACTGATGAAGGCACATATCAGAAAGGTCAGTATTGAGCCTGACCTTATTCTGTGCTCGTCCGCACAGCGTGCGACAGAGACCTATACCCATATTGCCGGTGCCTTTGCCAGCAAGACCAGTGTTTGTGTCGAGGACGGGCTTTATATGCAGGAAAGCCAGGCGTTATTGATGCGCCTCCGCGATCTAGGCGATCAGATATCCTCGGTCATGATGATCGGCCATAACCCGGGCCTTGAAAGGCTGGCGCTGGCACTGAGCAAAGATACGGAAACCAAATATTTAACCCGCATGCGGGTTAAATACCCGAGCCTCGGCCTCGCCTGTATTGAATTTAGGGAACAAGTATGGTCAGCGGTCGGTCCGGGACGCGGGCGGCTCTCGGACTTCATCATTCCCCGCGATCTTGGGGAGTGAAAGGAACAGGGTCTCTGAAGGGATCGGATGGCGGTGCTTCAGCCGCCCTGCATCGGTGGGAAAATTGCCACCTCATCGCCGTTTGACAGTTTTTGCAGGTCTCGGCCCGATGGCGGAGAAGTTTCGCCATTGACGAGGACCATGTAAGTTTCCTCATGGCCTATGGCGATGTGGTTTAACAGGTCTGTCACGGAAGCGGAATCGGTGAGACTGATTTCGGCCTCACCGAAGGCATCGAAGCCTTGAGGAGCAGGCCCATCCATGGAGATGAGCTTGACCCTTATGTTCATGGCAGATTAAAGCGTTGGCGGGCTTGCTGTGGGACATTGCCGTCCGGATCCCAGCCGCGCAGTTCATAATATTCAGGCAGCATTTTATCCAGTTCGGCAACGTGGCCTTTTCCTGCCCCGGATTTGGCGGCTTCCTTAAGCATGCGCTGGGGTAACGTATCGTCGGCCTTGGTCATCCCGGCTGCCAGATTGAACATGCGCTCAAGATTATAGATCCGTTCGCCAATCTCCATCAGGCGGTCGGCATCCCAGTTCCCTTCACAGGCCCCGTGGATTTGCGCCGCGTAGTCCTCAAGCCCCCAGGCGTTGCCAGCGAAGGCGCAGCAACCGCTTGAATCAACGGCGGCATTTTTATCCTGCGAGGTTTTGACGATGGCCGCTTTACCGTCGGGGCGTACGTGAGTGAAATCGTCAACAAACGGGCTGGCCCGCATATGGCAGGCGCCACGACTGGATGTGGCATATGCTAACGCCATTCCCTGCATGGCGCGGACGTCATAGCCGGGGAATTCCTGTCCCTTGACGACCATGGCGAATTCCGGGTGACCGTATTTTTCGCACAATCGTTTGGCCCCGAGTCCAATATCCTTGCCAAAACCTTCTCCAAGACCAACCAGTTCGGCCAGTTTGCACAAAGCCTCCGCATTGCCGAATTTCAGTTCAATGCCGCCTGTTTCTTCCGTGGTGATGGCACCTGTTTCAAACAGTTCCATGGCGGCGGAAACCGAGACGCCAAATGAAATCGGGTCCATGCCGTGTTCGTTGCACAGCATGTTGGCATATGTCGCGGCTTCGATGTCGTAAACGCCGACCATTGAGGCTAGCGAAAACCCGCTTTCATATTCCAGGCCGCCGATAGCGCCGCTGTAGCGTATTTTCTTGTCAGGGTCCTGAATGCTGAAATGGCTGGGATCCATTTTGGATACCCGACCGCAGCCGATGGAACACCCGAAACAGGCCTTGTTGGAAATTAAGTTGGCATTGCCATCGGAACGCCGTTTGGTTTTCATGGAGCGCACATTGACCTTGTCGATACCATCGAACTGCACGTCGCGACAGTTGCGGGTCGGCAACGAGCCATAGGCGTTGGTGGTATCCATCATCGGCATGGTCCCGGAACTCATCAGGCGGGCCCGTGCCGGGTGAGGGTCAAGTTTTTCGCGCCCCGCTTTGACGGCAGTCATGAAGTCCTGCGGTTTGTCCGGTGTGACACCTTGGGTGCCGCGAATGCCAATGGCCTTCAGCATCTTCGATCCCATTACGGTGCCGACTCCGGAGCGTCCGGCGGCCCGGTCGCGATCATTAACGACACAGGCGTAGCGCACCAGTTCCTCTCCAGCCTTGCCGATCGAGGCGATTTTGATTTGTGGGTCCTGATGACGGGTCTTGATTTTCTCTTCGGTGACCCAGACGGTGTCGCCCCAGATAAAGTCACGGGCGTCGAGAATTTCTGCCTTGTCGTCGTTGATCATCAGGTAGACCGGGTGGGCGGCCTTGCCCTGAACAATAATCATGTCATAACCGGCAAATTTCACTTCTGCGCCGAAATACCCGCCGGAATTGGAGCAGGCAATGGCGTTTGTCAGAGCGCCTTTTGTGACAACCGTATAGCGGCCCCCGGTTGAGGCCATCGTTCCGGTCAGCGGGCCGGTGGCAAATATCAGGCGGTTTTGTGGGTCCAGAGCATCGGCGGCAGGGTCCATTTCTTCATAGAGATAACGACTGGCCAATCCGCGGGAACCTAGATAATCCCGTGCCCAATCCATGTTGAGCGGCTCGCTTTCCGCCGTTCCTGCGGTCAAATCGACGCGAAGAATCTTACCCTGCCAGCCCATCACAGCACTCCTAGACATTCAAATGAAATTCAAACGCCCGCAAAAGCGGGCACAGGCGGAAAGGTCGCAGGAATCCTGCGTTCAGTCCAGACCAAAACTTATTGAATTGCCGATTTTTTGGCAACCGTGTCTGCGTAAGGCCACTGCCCGATCCGGCGTTTTCTCAAGACCATCAGATCCATCACCGAGAGGTGCCGGAACATGGGCGTGGAGCCCTTGCGATACAGCCAGATAAAACCGTGATCCGCATCAGGGAAGGGGCGACGGATATCATCGTGGGCGCGGATCTCAAGGATCATGTCATTGTCGCTGCCTTCAATGACACTGCGCCAGCGCACAACCGTGTTCATAACCGTATCGGAATCGGGGACCGGGATTTTGACGAATTCTTCTTCGGTTGGCGTGCCGAAACGATTTTTCAGGTGCTCGACGACATCAATGAACTGCCCCGCGGGGAACAGAATATGGGCCTGAGAGGCTTTGTCCCGGTCATAACGAATGATCGCCTGAACGCCTTTGTAGATTACATCTGAACCCCTGAAGGCAGCCCGTAAAGACGGCGGCCATTGCACCGCATCGAGACAGAATCGTGTCGCTAGTTCCGGCCGTTCAATGCAGCCTTCGGGGGCCTGTTCGCTGGCAGTATAAGGCCTGTCCAATCGGGCCTTATCACCCAGATCAAGAACCACCCCGTCCAGCGGCGGATGACTGACACCAGGGATGACTTCCGGCGCCGGAATTTCGATGATAACGGGAACGATCGGAATGGTTTCAAGGGTCGTCTCAGTGGCCGTCTGGGCGGTTTCTGCGGAGTTGGCAATCGGGCTTAATGAAAAAATCAGTCCCAAGGAGAGGAGGCAAAGGGCAGGATAATTCATACTATCTCTCCCGCATGGCCATTCTGGCCGAACTCATAAGGGGGTCGACCAAGTAGGCCAGGACCGATCGTTCGCCAGTGCGGATTGATGTTGTCACCTGAACACCGGGAACCAGATTGTACCTAGCCTCGCCGCGTTGGAAAAAGTCCTTTTCGGTGGCGATACGGACCTTGTAAAAAACCTGACCGTCCGCCGTCTCGATCGTATCCGGGCTGACCTGCACGACTTCGCCAGTGAGGTTGCCGAAACGGTTGGCGTCGCTGGACGCCAAGGTGACCAGCGCTGTCTGGCCACTGTGAACATATCCGATGTCCTGGGGCGGTAGCTTGGCCTCAATGATCATGCGGTCTCCGGCGGGAACGACGTCGACAACCGTTCCCCCCGGCGCGACAACGCCACCGACGGTAACCACGTGCAGGGTCTTGATGACCCCGTCCACCGGAGAGCGTAAAACCGTGCGCCGCAACGAGTCTTCAAATTTGCGCACCCGACTGGAAAATTCCTCATGTGAGCGGCGTTTGGTCTCAAGCTCCTCACTGGCCTTTTCAACGAAGGAGTCATGGATCGAGTCCAGGCGTTTTTGCGCCCCTTTGTGAGCGGCTTCGGCTTTGCGCAGGCTGGCCCTGTCCTCGCTGATGTTGCCCTTGATGGACGAGGCCTCTTTCAGCAGATCAAGATGGCGCATACGGTTTGTCAGCTGGTCTTTCATCAGATTGACGCTGATTTCGATCTGTTCATTGACCAGCTTGAGGCGTTCCCGGGCGTTGCGGATTCGGACAGTTATTTCTTCAATCTGTTCCTTGGTTTCAGTGATTTTCTCTCTCTGACCGTCCAGCTGGTTTTTGAGGCGTCGCTGGCGAGTTGTAAAAAAGGCCGTGGTCTCCTGCACCAGATCGGCGTTCAGTTGTATCTGTTCCATGCTAAAGGTCAGGGAACTCCGGCCTTCGGCTTCGGCGTTGAGGCGGATGATGTCGACGCTCAATGCACTAAGGCGCAAGCGTAATTCTTCGACGTCGGCACCACTTGAAATGGGTTCCAGGTTGATCAAGGGCTGTCCGCGTTTAACTTTATCGCCTTCCCGGACCATGATTTCACGGACGATGCCGCCTTCCAGATGCTGCACACTCTTGACCTGGGTTGACGGTATGACCTCGCCAACCGCTGTGCTGACCACATCCAGCCTTCCGAAATAAGTCCAGCTGGCGACCGCAACAACCAACAGGACGCAGAGCACGAAAAACAGATGCGTAATCCGGTCTGCTTCGTTCAATTCTTCGTCGGAATGTTCCAGAAGGGCATTCATGAGTGGGTACTCCGCTGGGAGTCGTCTTGCATGGGGTGATCAGGAACCGCAGTCGGCGGTTTGCGGACCAGATTGGGAACCGGTTTGGTGTTCAGGTCGACATAATGCGGGACGTTCTGTATGAGGTTCAGGTCATGGGTGAAAATCAGAACCGTCGTGCCCTGTCTGGTCATGGTATTGATGGCGTCAAGCACACTCTGACAGCCTTCGCTGTCCAGCCCTTCGGTGGGCTCATCAATAATCATGACCTTACCCCCCGACGCCAGGGCGCGGGCCAGGGCGATGCGGCGGCGAATACCCAGCGACAGGTTTTTGCCACCGCCGATGATCGGTGTATCAAATCCGTCAGATGACTGATCAACAAAAGTCCTGAGCCCGGCCATGGTGATCAGATCGTTGAGGCGGGCGGTGTCGGTTTCGGGGGTGGTCAGGGTGATATTTTCCGCCAGGGTACCATCCAGAAATTTCGGTTCCTGGGGCAGGTACATGATCTGCTTGCGCCACCATTCGGGCGCAATCTGGGCAAGGTCAACGCCATCAACCAAAATCTTGCCTCGCGTCGGGTCAAGCAGCCCGGCCAGCAGGCGGGCCATGGTTGATTTCCCCGACCCATTGCTGCCGGTGAATACCAGTGTGCTACCGGGTTCGAGTTTCAAGTTGACGGATTCGAACAGTGGCGCCTTGGCACCGGGGTGGGTGAAGGCCATGTCTTCAAGAGCAATGGCTCCGGTAAACGCTTTGAGCGCCGTGCCGTCTGCCCGTTCGCGCGGTAGTTTGGCGAATTCGCGAAACATCAGAATGGCTTGCCGGGCTTTCGCCATCTGTTCGCTCATCATGGCAAATTTGACAATCGGGCCAAGCGCCCGGGCGGCCAGAATATTAGCGCCGATCATCGCCCCGACATCCATGGATCCGGCAACGACCTGCATGCCGCCAACGGCAATCACGGCGACGCTCATCACCGCTTGTACGGTCATGCCAAACGTTTGGGAAAACCCCTGACGCCCGGAAATTTTGCGAAACAGACTCTGGAATTGCGTCGTCTGGTTTTCCCAATGACGGCGGACAAAGGCCCCACCGTTAAAGGCACGCACCGTCTCACCGGCCTGAATGGCCGATCCGATGAGGCCACTACGCTGGGAGGCTGCCCCCTGCATGGCCTGGGTCGGGCGGCGCATGGACATCAGCGAGACCACTGAGACCAGAAAGCCGAAGACGACAAACCCGGTGACGACCATGGCAATGACCGGGTTCAGCAAATACAGCACACCGATAAACAGTAGCGCAAACGGCACATCAAATACGGTAGCCAGGTTATTGGCATTATAGGCGGCCTGTATTTTTTCGGCCCCGGCGATCATTTCCTGGCGCAGACCGACGGGCAGCTGCTCAATGGCGGCGGTTTTGGTGGTCGTCAGGGTGGCAAACGCCCCATGCGCCAGGGTGCGGTCATAGGCGGAATTTACACTGGCCGCCAGTCGTGTCCTGATCTGTCGGAAGCCCAGTTCCAGCAAGATCGCCAAACAGACCCCAACCGTCAGCGTCGTCAGTGTTGAATCCACACCATGCGCCACGTAGCGGTTCAGGACCTGCATGACAAAGATCGGCGAAGCCAATGCCAGAAGATTCGCCAGAAACGATGCGGCGATCATTTCCGTTGTCATCACGGGACGGGAAAACAGGCGGGCGAACAGTTCTCTCATGGTTGCGCAATTACTCCCACAAGCGGGGTGCCACGGTTACGGATCAACGGCCTGTAGCATATCACATGAAAAGGTAAAGCGAACAGAATGTTCCAGGCTCGGCGGGCGGTCAGATGAACTCGGCTGTTGAAAGTGTGCCGGACAGGCCGGTCATTTCAATGATGGTATCTGACGCGTCAAACGCGCCACTGGCGTCGACGTCGATGGCCCATATTACCTTACTGTCGGTTGTCGTCACCTGCATAACTTCGGTGTTGGTGCTATCACCCGTCAGACTGCTGCTGGCAATGGTGTTCAGGGTTGTAAGGGTAAGGTTAGCAAAAGTATCCCCAGTCGACTGGTCGGCGATAACGGCCAGTGTGCCGATGATGTTGGTGTCAATCTGATCGCCAGCACCGCCCGCGACAAAGTCGGAGATAAGGTCCAGAGACGACAGGCTTGAATCGGTAACTGTTGTATATCTGAAAGTGTCGTTTCCGGTCCCGCCTGCCAGGGTGTCTGCGCCACTGCCACCGCTTATAGTGTCGCCGCCGCCGCCGCCGCTAATGGTGTCATTGCCCGTGCCGCCTGTTAGCGTATCCGCACCCGACGCGTTTGCCAGATTGAAGGTCCAATCCGTTGCAGAGGAACTGGCATCAATGGTCTGGACGTTGGAGGTGGCAACCGATGTGGTAATCGTTCCCGTTGTACCGCTAAACGTCGTGTCTGCATTGGTGCCAAGCGTCAGCGACGTCACGGCATCCGCCAATTGTAGGATTTCAACCCCAGATACATCCACAAGGTCGGCATCGGCAATCGTGCCGCCATCCGATAATATCAACGTATCGTTGGTGCCAGCCGAGCCTAAATTGATGGTCACACCATTGTTGATGTTCGCGACGTTGGTGGTCAGGGTGTCGTCATCAGCGCCCAGGCTGATGTTTCCGGATGTTAAGGTGCCGGACAGCGTGATGGTGGCATTTCCATTTCCGTTGTCGCCATCAATGGTCTCCGTATTAGCCACAGTGAGGATGTTGGTCCCGTCAGCCAATGTCAGGCTGTCGATGCCGCCGCCCAGATCAATTGTGCCGGTGCTCTGCGCCGCACCCAGGGTAATGGTGTCGTTACCGGAGCTGCCGGTGATGGTTTCAGTGTTAGAGACAGTCAGGGCGTTGGTGCCGTTTGCCAGAACCAACGTATCGGTTGCGCCAGCGAGGTCAATGGTGCCGGAAGCCTGAACCGCGCCTAGCGTGACGGTATCATTTCCGCCTCCGCCGGTGATCGTTTCAGTGTTGGATACGGTCAGGGCGTTGGTTCCAGCAGCCAATGTCAGACTGTCGCCGCCACCGGCTAGATTAATGATGCCGGAGGCCTGTGCCGCGCCCAGCGTAATTGTATCAACACCGGTTCCGCCGGTGATGGTTTCGGTGTTTGATACGGTGATTGTGTTGGCACCGTCTGCCAGGGCCACGATGTCGGTGCCGCCAGCCAGATCAATGGTACCCGACGTTATCACTGTGCCCAATGAGAGTGTATCGTTTCCGGTTCCGCCGGTGAGGGTGGAGATGTTGTTCAGCGTGTTGCTGGTCAAGTTGACGACGCCTG
>Ga0316204_10009791_pt1 | contig 12626 bp, 16 predicted proteins | sample 6monrhotite_MG_2_FD_205661 | JGI IMG/M metagenome (GOLD analysis project Ga0316204, IMG submission 205661) | Microbial mat bacterial communities from mineral coupon in-situ incubated in ocean water Damariscotta River, Maine, United States -... | ecosystem: Environmental > Aquatic > Marine >...
CGATATCGCGATACTGGATTTGCCAGCTCCGTGATCGACCGCTTCATTAGGGACCAACTCCGTGTTGCTGCAACCAATGAAAAGCGAAATTTGAGTAGGAAGAGCTTACTGCATTTCTGGTGTTTCATGCATAAGAAGCACCATATCGTATAGCATGTAGCATGAGCAATTTATCTATTGTTTAATGGCATTTATAATGTCATAATAATGGAATATTTGCCAGTGCATATACTTATCTGTGGGGGCGTCATGTTCAAAAAGCTGATGTTATTTTTCGTTGCCTTATTGTTTGTTTCGGTTGCCGGAATCTATGTTTTCCAGAAACAAATAGGCGGCGCGCTGTTTGAGCGAGCGCTTGAAAGCCGTATCGGCATAGACAACTTGGCCGGGCTGGAAGATGGGCTGCATGTTGGCCTATGCGGAACAGGATCGCCGTTACCGAACCCGGACCGCGCCGGACCCTGCAATATCGTTATAGCGGGCGAGCAGATATATGTTGTCGATATCGGTGAAGGCGGCAGCCGCAATCTGAACCTGATGGCTATTCCGACAAACAAGATAAATGGCGTGCTGCTAACCCATTTCCATTCCGACCATATTGACGGCATGGGTCCTTTAATGCTGAACCACTGGGTAACGCAGGCATCAAAGGCGCCTCTGCCTGTCTACGGACCGGAAGGTGTGGATGCGATTGTGGATGGCTTTAATGCCGCTTATGCGACCGACAACACCTATCGCACGGCCCATCACGGAGAAAAGATTGCACCTTCTACCGGCGGCGGCGCAGAAGCCAGACCTTTTGAAATGACTGGCAATCAGACGGTGGTCCTGGAAAAAGGCGGCCTTAAAATTACTGCCTTCACGGTTGACCACGATCCGGTTGCTCCTGCCATCGGGTATCGGTTTGACTATAAGGATCGTTCAGCCTGCATTAGCGGCGATACCGCCAAATCGAGCAATCTTGAGCGGGTCTGCAAGGGCGCAGAGTTGCTCATCCACGAAGCATTGGCTTCACATATGGTGAAACAAATGACGGCTGCTCTGGAGGAGCGGAAGCTAACCAATGCTGCAATCATTACCAAGGATATATTGGACTATCATGCCACTCCTGCCGAGGCGGCCGAATCGGCGCAAGCAGCTGGCGCAAAACAGCTGGTGCTCAGCCATCTGGTGCCGCCTTTACCCAGCAGCTATTTCTATCCCGCCTTTCTGGCCGATGCTCCGGATAAGTTTGATGGAGAAATTACCGTTGGGGAAGACGGCATGTTGTTCAGCCTGCCAGCAAACAGTACCGCTATCGAACAGATGCAGTTGAAATAGGAAGCAGGTACGCAAACAATTCACGGTGCACTTGGTTCACCTTGTTCGACGAAGGTGCGAGTTTCATTGACACGAATTACGCAATTTTTGGGTGACTAAAGCGCGGTCCCTCAACTCATATTGATTGCTTTGTCGAAGGCTGGCCGCTCCGTAATCCGCTGCACATAGGCTTTGAGGTGTGTCATTTCATCGGGAACACATCCAAGACGGTTGCTCATAAAGGCGGCATGGCCGAGCATGATATCCGCACCAGAAAATTTGCCGATCAGATAGTCTTTGCCTGCCAGTGCCTCGTTGACCGGCCCCCAAGCTTTGGTCAACAATCGTTTCGCCTGTTCACGTACGGTTTCATCCTGACGGTCGGGTGGCAGCAATAACGTATGCACCACGATTGTATTCACAGGGGGCATCACCATCCCTTCACAATAGTGGAACCACTGCAAGTAATAGGGAAAATTTGGATCATCGACCGCCGGTTTCAGACCGCCGTTTTTGTGGCGTTCCAATATATATTCCACGATTGCGCCGGATTCATAGATCGTTACATCGCCATCCTCCAGCACCGGGATACGGCCCAGCGGATGGCGGTCGCGATGTTCATCCGACTTCAGGTCCTTGGGATGGAAAGCCATGGCGTTAAGCTCATAGGGCAGTTCCAGTTCCTCTAGTAGCCAACTGATCCGGCTGGCACGGCTATTCGGGGCGAAGTGCAGTTTCAATGTCATGAGTTTATTTCCCTCTCATAGCAGCGAGTTCTTTTAGGGTAACAATACCATCCTTGTTGGCATCAACCCTGGCAAAGGCGGTGTCATAGGCACCGAACCGTTTTATCATCGAAGCTTTGCCAAGATCGTCTGCTGCATTGGCATCTATCAACTTGCGAAACTCCGACTTGGTCAGTTGTTTATCCTTGTTGCCGTCAGCCTGTTTGAAATTGGTCTGGAATGCGGCACGTTTGGCATTCTTATCCAGCGCAAGAACCGGGGTTGCTATGACTGCAGTTGAGAGTGAAATAAGGGTGAGGATACGCAAGGGGAATCTCCAATGATATAATTGCTTTATGGCATTATTGGTGCCATATAAATTAACATATTGCAACTTCAACAAATCCCAATGCGGGTGTCAGGAAAAATATGTACACCATTCACGGAGCCCTAGGATCCCCATATTCCATGAAAATGCGGGCGTTGATGCGCTATCGCCGGATTACACATGTTTGGAAGCATGGTGGCCATGCCCAGCAACTGGCGGCCGAAAAGGCGAGAGCGCCGGTCATTCCCGTGATCGAATATCCCGATGGTAGTTTTGACAATGACAGCACGCCGGTTCTTTATGATCTAGAAGAGCGTCACAAGGGTCGCGGCGTTGTCCCGCGCGACCCCGCGCAGGCGTTTATCGCGCACTTGCTTGAGGATTTCGGTGACGAATGGCTGACCAAGGCCATGTTTGGCTATCGCTGGCTAGAGGAAGTGGACCAGATCCAGATGAGCCGCTGGCTTTCCTTTGATGCCATGAAAGGCGGCGGGCTGGAGCAAAGCCAGGGGATGGCGGAACATTTCCGTGGGCGACAAGTTGGCCGGATGGCGATGGTCGGTTGCTCACGGGAGAATTTTCCGTTGATCGAAGCCTCTACCCGCGCTGTCTTGCAGGCGTTGGAAGACCATGTCGTCAACGAACATTATCTTTTCGGCTCGCGGCCTTCGATGGCGGAACTGGGCATATATGGCCAGATCTCCCAACTAGGCGTTGATCCCACTGCCCAGGCAATGATGCGGGCGGACTATCCCTATGCTTTCCGCTGGCTGCTTCATATCGATGACATGTCCGGTATTGAGGGTGATTGGGATGCATCCGATGCACCATTCAAACCTGTGGTTGGAAAGTTGCTCGAGCAGGTCGGTGCTGTCTATGTGCCATTTCTGTTAGCCAATGCGGCGGCTATGGAGGCCGGAGAAGAAACGTTTAGCATCGAAGCCTTGGGCAAACTCTATTCGCAGGGCACGTTCAAATATCAGATCAAATGCCTGAGCGAATTGCGTTACCGCTATGGCAAACTGAACGCCGATGCGCGGGCGAAGGTTGATCCGATCCTGGAAGAAAATAACTGTCTGGAATTTTTGCAATGATGCATGTTTTTCTTGGTCAACCGCTCAAGAAATTTCTGGCCTGTCTGATGTTGCTCATCACTTCCGTAGGCATAACCAGTACAGCAAAGGCCGAGCAGGACTTCGGAAAGGCGCGTGATGCAGAGATCATGCAAGTACTGGACGTCTTTATGGATGGGCTAAACGAACTGGACCTGGACAAACATTTCACGACCTATCACTTTCCCCATTTTCGTTATGCCAGCGGCAAGATCAACGTCACCGAAAATGCTCTTGAAGCGATGCCTTTTCTCAAAGCGCCTAAGCAACAGCAACGACAGAATCTTTTGAAATTCCTTGGTCCCGAATGGGATCACAGTGCCTGGACCCGGCGCGACATTGTGCAGGGAGATGCCACCAAAGTTCATGTAGCCACAACCTTCGTGAGATACCGAAAAGACGGGTCGGAGATACAGGCTTATGAATCGCTCTACGTCATGACGTTTGAGGAAGGTCGCTGGGGCATCAAGGGCCGATCCAGTTTCGCACCTTGAGGTTGTCGGCCATTACAACAGTTATTGGGAGTATCGTTTATGTCTAACCGCGTTTTCACCCGCCTCTTACCCGCGCAGTTTGACAATGTCTTTCCCGGACAAAAAATTGCGCTTTGGGCTTTCTATCTGATAACTGCAGTAACATTATGGCGAAGCCAGCATCATATGCTTGCGCCCGATGGCGGCGCGCAGAGCATCGCTACTATACCGCTCGACAGCTATTCTGATGGAGCAGCTGCAACTGTAGTCGCCATTTTTGCGCAATGGGGCTTGATCCAGCTATTGCTGGGCATGTTGATGTTGCTGGCGGCTTTCCGCTATAAGTCCATGGTGCCACTCTTGTGGTTGATTTTGCTTATGGAATGGGTTGGGCGAGGGTTGATCGGCCAGTTTAAACCGATCGAAACGCTTGCCAACGCACCAGGTCAGATTGGTAATCTTGTAATACCGATTGTCGCACTGATTATGCTGATCCTCTCACTAATCCCGCCGAAAAAAGCAGAGAGCTGATTCAGTCTTTCACCGCTGGCATATAGTAGGGCCCGTTGTCGGCCAATTTGCCGTTCAAAATCTGAAAGCTTGTCTCAAGTGTGACACTCTGGCGAAATTGATGAGCTTTTGCCAAAGCCTTTGCGTCCGGGCCGTTGCCGCCCAGTTCGAATTGTGCATGGGAGGCGCGCCAATGGGCCAGGCTGGCATAACGGGTTAGCAATATGGCTTCGTCATGGTCCGCTGACTTTTGGGTATCGAGGGCACCATGGTCAACTTGCCACATGCCGATAATCCGCGCGCCAATCTTTTCAAAATAAGGCCAGATACCGGTCACACTCTGCCGATAAAATTCGGGATAGCTGCCTTTCTTGATCTTGAAGGATCGCAGGATGGTTACTTCCTCTCCGGCCAAAGGCTGGGCATTGCGAACGGTTTTTGGGGTCGCAAATTGCGATAAAGTGGCGTCATCGTCCGTATGCAGACCCTTGTTTTGCGCGTGGGCTGCGCCAAGAGGCATGCCGGCCGCCAAAGCTGCCAACAACAGCATTTTGGATGGCCTTTGGATGCAACTGCTGCAACCGAGCATATCGAAATTCCCTCACGATATCGGCAGAAGTTATCCGAGTGATCCTGCCTTGGTTTTAATATTGAGTTGCCCCGCTAAACCAGCCGTCCGGTGCACGGAAATGGCCTGATATTCGGGTGACATGATCATCGCCTTCATTGCATCCAGCGAAGGATATTCGGCCAGCGCGACCATATCCCAATTTTCTTCCACTTCGCCCAGCATCAATCCGGTAACCGGTCCGCTGTAACGCGGCTTTGCGCCAACAGCAGCAAGGCGTTCCACCACTGCTGCTCCATATAATGCATAAGCCTCCGCCCCGCTAAGATCGGTTTCCCGACCATCCGGATATTCCGCTCTGTCCTTGAACTTCAGTAAATTGACCATGACGAAAGCACCGTCCTCGTCGCCGCCGAAAAATTCCTGCATGCGTTCGGGCGAGGGGTTGACCTGATTGACGACTTTCATCTGTGTGCTCCTATGATTTCATAAAGTTGATAATGGCTTCCGACAACTGTTCGGGCTGGTCCTCCTGCAGAAAATGCCCACCGCCTTTGATCGTAACATGATCGACGTTTTTCGCGCCGGGAATGCGTTCCTGAAACGCTGTGTGCCCTCCTTTGGTGACGGGGTCGCCATCGCTAAACGCTGTCAGAACCGGTCGGTCAAATTTCTCCAAAACATCCCACGCCTTGTCGTTAGCATCCCGATCCGGTTTATGATGCGGCAGAAGAGGAACACAGGATGGGAATTTGCGTGCGCCAGCGATGTAGCTTTCATCAGGATGGGGCGCGCTATAGCCATTGAGAACCTCCTGATCCTCGATACCGGACAAAAGGCGAAACACCTGTTCAATCGAGAAATCTTCGCACTCGGCGGCATATTTTACCCAGAAAAGAAAAGCGGCTGGAGACCCGCTGGAAAATTGTTCCTGCACGGTAGCGGCGTCAGGAACCGGAATGCTCGGGTAGAGCTTTCCAAGCATATCGGACTGTTCGTCGCTGACACTGGCGGAAGAAGGTAGTCCGGTATTGGCGATAACTAGCCGTGCGAATCGATTAACATTGTCGGCAACAACCCGAAGACCAATCAGCCCGCCCCAGTCCTGACACATCAGGGTAACACCAGTAATATCCATCGCACGGAACCATTGGTTCATCCAATCAACATGGTTCTGATAGGTATAATCATCGATATGATCCGGTTTATCCGACTTGCCGAAACCGATAAGATCGGGTGCAATGACCCGAAAGCCAGCATCCGTCAGGATCGGGATCATCTTGCGATAGAGATAAGACCATGACGGTTGTCCATGCATGCACAAGATGATCTGACCATCGCGCGGACCTTCGTCTAGATAGTGCAGGCGCAAGACAGTTCCGTCGGCCGCAGTAACCTCTGCATAGTGGGGTTCAAAATCATAGTCGGATAGATTTTTAAATCGACTGTCGGGGGTACGGAGTACGTGCATTGGGAATCACCTCAGGTTTATATATTGACACTATTTATGTCAATTAATGGAGTCAAGATAGTTCAGCTTTTGGGGGCAGGTTTCTTGTTGTCCACCAACCGAAATCCGATATGGTTGGTGCCCAAGCCCCGTTCCTGAAACTGGCGAGCTGATGGCCGATAGCGAGCGCAATAATTGGCGGCACAGAGATAGGAGCCACCCTTTATAACCTTCACCCCTTCGCTGGCATCGGAACGCGATCCGTCTGCCGTAGTCCATTCCCAGACATTTCCGAGCATATCATAGAGGCCGTAACCATTGGCTTTGTAACAGCCAACCGGCGCACGGGTTTCAAACCCATCTTCGCCAAGATCTTTGGCAGGGAATGCCCCTTGATAATAGTTGGCCTGCGGTTTGCCATCCGCATCTTTGGGCTCAGGCAGCACTCTCTCACCACCGCGTGCTGCATATTCCCATTGTTCTTCGTTGGGTAGCTCCTTGCCCGCCCATTTGGCATAGGCCATTGCATCATCATAGGCGATCTGTACAACCGGCACCCGATCCCTGCCATTGATGCTTTCATCCGGTCCCGATGGATTGCGCCATTGTGCACCCGTTTCCCACCGCCACCAGCGGCGGTCAGTATCGCTAGGTAGGTTGAAGACAGCCGAGCCGGGTACCAGCATTTCCGGCGGCGCACCAGCCATCTTTGGTGGATCGCGTTCGGCCATGGTTTTATAGCCGGTTTCCTTCGCAAATGCCGCAAATTGGGCGTTGGTGATTTCGTGACTATCCATCCAGAAACCATCCACACGGATTTTGCGCGGCGGGCCTTCTTCACGGTATCGCGGATATTCTCCCATGGTGAAACTGCCGCCCGGAATCCAGACCATTTCGGATTTTATGGTACCGTCACATTGCTTCAATTGCACTGCCTCAACCGGCGTTGCATTTTCGTCGACCTTACCGCAAGCCGAACAGAGCAATATTGTTGCCAACGCGATCCAGCCCCGCATCATTCAGTCTTCGATCTGATCAAGAATGTCGCGCAGCAATTGTGTCATTGTAGCGGCAACCTGCTTGTTACTCATGCCTTCATCTTGACGGAATAGTCGCCAGCTATCAAAGCTTGTCGCAAGCAATATCGCGCGGCTTCGCGGTTTGTCTTTCTGAACAGATTTTGGCAGGATCGCGTTAAGCGCATCTTTCTCATATTTTAGCAGCCGCTTGTAATTTGACATTAGTAACTCGGAACGAAACCGGGCCATCGACGTCATAATTCTATAGGGATATGTCGCTTCGTTCACCTTTGTTCGGCGCTCGACCAGTTCGATCAACTGATCTTTCCAGTTGTCGGTTCTGAAGGGTTTAGCGAGAACAGGTGCCCATTGATTGATCAGAATGTCGTCAATTTCAGCATAGAGCGAATCCATGTCATCAAAATGACGGAAAACAGATCGCAATCCTACACCAGCCTGCTTCGCAACCCGCGCTGCGCTGGGCGCTGGATCGTTGGCTTCTATCAATTCCATGAAAGCGGCAATGATCTTGGCGCGACTAGTTTGACTGCGCTGACGTCTTCCATCAGGATGTACTCGGTTGCTTTTCAGCACTTCGCTAATCACTGAACTTTGTTTTGCCATATACAAACTTGTCCATTTTCCTCGATGTTATGACACCGATTTTTTGGAAACGCTACCCTCGTTAGACAGCATTTTTGACGGAGGTTACTTCGGGAACTCTTGTATCGATTAATCCGGATTTTTTCCTGTTTGGACAATATCGAAAAGCACTTTGCAAACAGGATTAGTTGTTGAACGAATTAGATACGGCGATCGTCGAATCCCAATTCGGATCTTTGGTTAGTTGCATATTTGACAACGAGACTTTATGTTAGAAGTGAATTTCTAAGGGGCAGACTGTTGAACCAGTTGGAGCTAGAGACCGAAAATGTAGCAAAACTCACTGCTAAGCAGCGTGAATGTTTGCATCTGGTCGTCCAGCGGAAGTCTTCCAAAGAAATTGCGCGGATATTGGGAATTTCCAAGCCAGCCGTCGATCAGCGGCTGGATAGCGCTCGCCGAAAGCTTGATGTAATGACGCGCGACGAGGCCGCAATTGTCTATGCCAGGGCTGCTGGAAGCTATGATCGGATCATATATGATTCAACCTATCTTCCCTCCGACATCGATTTTGATGCACAACCAGTTCAGGGCGAACAACCTGAATCGTTTTTGTTGGAAGATGCTGCCGTTCCTTACGGTTTTGAGACTTCACATGAATCCGATCTCTGGTTGCAAGCCCTGAAGGAGCCAAGCGGTGAGCTAGGTACCTTTCAAAGGATAGCTGTTATTGTCGGCATGACTGTTGGTATATTAGCAATCGTTTTGATCGGCCTATCTGTAACCCAGTCTCTTTCAGGCATGTTGGCCGGTTAGCTGGTCCACTAGCCTACCATAAAATTGCATTTAACAAATTCGCATTGTGCGGAAAGGGATAGCTATGTCTATGAGAATTAAATTGGCTTCAGAACAAATTAAACGTGACCTTCCTCAAGCTGAGGCATCAGTCGACCAAGCGTTGATTTCTGTTTCCGATCTTATGTCTACGCTTGTTCAAGCAAGACTCGACGCGGGAGTACCGGCCGCTACAGGGCAAGTTGCTATTCGACGTCTAGCCAAAGCACAGATGGCGCTAGTTGATGCTAGCAGTGATGTACTTCGTGTGCATGGTGAAATGATAAAAGTCGGACGTGAATATGCCGGATATGATCATCACGAGTGTCCTCCTGCAGCGCATACAAGGGTCAAAGAAGAATCTAAGCTCTCTATTGTTGCATAAGTCATCAAAGAGTTGACTATCATGCTCCAAAATGTTTCGGCAGGGAAATGCGAATTGCTTTCTTTTTGTCTCTTTTCTTTACGGCGATATTTTACGCGCTGTTCAAAGGTGGGGCACCTGAGCGTTCTGTTGCTTCTGTCTATTTATCATTGTGGATTATGGATAATTTTGTCCATTTCGTTACCTCGTCGATACATACCGAATTGGACCCGTGGCATTTGGTCATCGATTTTATATTGTGGATCGCCTTTTTCGCGATCTCTCTTCGAGCCAACAGATTCTGGCCGCTATGCATAGTATCGCTGCAAACAATAGCGCTGGTGGCACATATTGCGAAGCTGATGGATGTGTCGATACACCCGCAGGCATATTACATCATGCAAGTCGCTTCATCTTACCCGTTGCTAGCTACGCTAGCGATAGGTACGTTTTGTCACCAGCGCAGATTGAAAATCAACGGGACCGATCCGTCCTGGCGGAGCTCATAGCTTCTGTCGAACCGAACCAATCGATCAGATTAGCAGATGCACTCTTATCCGAATTTGGATCAATCGGAAGAATTTTGTCAGAGCCAAAAGAAGCTTTGCAAAGAGTTATTGGGCAGCAGAAAGCCGTAGTCCAACTTCTGACCGCCGCAAAATCACTTCTGATGGCTAATCTGGAAAATGAAGTGCCTAAGCAATTGGTATCGGCGACTGACGAAAAACTGATCAGGTATCTAAAGGCGGGAATGGGGGCGCTCGCTGTTGAAACGATGCGTGTTTTATTCCTGAACAATGCCAACTATCTTGTCGGCGACCAAGAATTTGGCACTGCCTCTCCCAGAAAGATTTTGGTTCAACCCAGGAGCATTTTGAAGCGCGCGTTGGAGTTGAATGCCAGTGCAATCATTTTGGTTCACAATCACCCCAGTGGAGAAACTAGACCGAGCAAGTCGGATATAAAATTCACCTTATCAATCAAGGTGCTTTGCCGGGAGCTGGAAATTACGCTTCACGATCATATCATTATCGCAGGGAAGGGCTGGTCCAGCTTCCGAAAGATGAAAATTATATGACCCGGCCAAATCTTGAAAACTATGTCATACGCGCCCAGAAGTCTCTAAAAGTTCAGCGGCAGAGAAGTGCGTTTTTTTCGGACAATTTTATCTTTGACAATCCACCTTGGGAGATGCTGCTGGAAATCTTCATCGCAACGGAGCAGGAAAGCTGTATTTCGTTGGAGAAACTCACCGAGCGGCTGACGGCGCCCAAATCAATTATATTCCGATGGGTGGATATTTTTGCTGACAGGCGATATCTCGTATGGTGCGAACAACATAAGCAACCTTGTTTGCGTTTGACTGATGGTGCCCGTGAACAATGCGGCGCTTATCTGGATGCAATAGCAATTATATGATGGTGGTTTAGCAGCGACTCAAAATAATTGCTGTTCGCGATTTTGAAAATGAAAAACCGATTCACGTTCATTGACCGACGGTCATCAAATAGTGCCATCGTTCGAAAAGTTCACGAATTGTTATCTGAGTTTTCCGTCAGGTCTTCAACCTGTTGCAAAGCCAGTATGGCTTCTTCTACTTTTATTGCTGGCAATGAATAACCATCTTTGTCCAATAGCGACAACACACCTTTTAGCTTTTCAACTAATGCAGGTATCTCCTCATCGTTTTGGTTCATTTTGATCTTCACTATCTTTTTGTAGTTTTGGGTTCGAGCAATCCAACTTGTTCTCTCTGTGCGCAAACGGGAACGGTTAATTGAACTGTATTCGAAATTGTTAGTGGGAGGCATTAGTTGTAACTGGTTTTAATTTCAACGAAAATTACGTCGAACCAATCCGTTTCATTGGAATCAGAAAAAATGTTCCAATTTGAACCAGTGCCTTGATACCGGTTAGCCCATATTTTCGAACATAGTTTAAGATTTCCCTCTCATTGCCGTTAACCACATTGTGAAAGGGAATAACATGACCGATTTTGATTATGATTTTGTGGTAATTGGCGGAGGACCAGCTGGGCGCCGAGCTGCAATTCAGGCATCCAAGCTAGGTAAATCGGTTGCGATTATCGATGATCAGAAGAAGATTGGCGGTGTATCTGTGCACACAGGAACTTTGCCTTCCAAAACGATCAGAGAGTCGGTTTTATCGGTCACAGGTTGGCGAGACCAACATTTCAGAACCACTCGTCAGCGCAAAGAATCCGAAGTTACGCGCAAATCCATTAACTCGCGACTCTCTATGACATTGAGCGATGAAGTCGATGTCATTGATAATCAACTGTGCCGGAACAATATCACGACCTTGAATGGAAGAGCTAAATTTTCTGGTCTGAACAAACTAGCCGTTACGCAATCGGTTCAAGGAAAGAAAACAAGCTACACGGTGACGGGAGACAAATTCTTGATCGCTGTTGGCACAAAACCGTACCGACCGAAGCACATTCCTTTTAACGGCAAGAACATTGTCGACAGCGATTGTATCGCTGCGAATTTGCCAATGCCTAAGTCTATCATTGTTGTAGGTGGCGGGGTCATTGGACTCGAATATGCAACTATATTCTCGACCCTGGAAATTCCCGTCACAGTAGTGGAGGCGCGCGAAAATATTCTCGAGTTTATTGACCGGGACATAATTTCCAATTTCACTCATCAGTTGACGGAGCGCGGTATTGGATTGCGCCTAGGTCGATCGATTGAAAAAATTGAATTGGGTAAGGATAATTACGCTTGTGTTGAATTGGATGACGGTCGGCAACTGCGTGCTGAAATGCTTTTGTTTACAGCGGGCCGAGTAGGTGCGGTGGATCAATTGGGACTGGCCAAAATCGGAGTAGAACCAGACAACCGTGGCCGACTAAGCGTAGACCCCAAAACATTGCAAACTTCACAATCCCATATCTATGCGGCGGGAGACATAATCGGTTTTCCGGCTTTGGCCTCAACCTCTATGGAGCAGGGCAGACTGGCGGCGTGCCATGCTTTCAATCACCCGATTACCAGCTCCAAACATAACTTTCCTTTGGGAATCTATTCCATCCCTGAAATTGCCAGTATTGGCCTGACAGAAGACGAAGCGCGGGCCAAAGGGCTGCAGGTGGAAATTGGGATTGCCCGCTTCAAGGAAACTTCGCGGGGGCATATTTTGGGCAATTGTAACGGAATGCTCAAGTGTATTTTTGATCTGAATGATCGGCAATTATTGGGTGTACATATCGTTGGAGAGGGCGCGACTGAGTTGATTCATATTGGGCAGGCCGTTCTTAACCTCAGGGGTGGTATTGACTATCTCTCGGACACCGTATTCAATTTTCCTACCTTGGC
>Ga0316204_10009793_pt1 | contig 12624 bp, 11 predicted proteins | sample 6monrhotite_MG_2_FD_205661 | JGI IMG/M metagenome (GOLD analysis project Ga0316204, IMG submission 205661) | Microbial mat bacterial communities from mineral coupon in-situ incubated in ocean water Damariscotta River, Maine, United States -... | ecosystem: Environmental > Aquatic > Marine >...
CGGTGCCCGAGCACGCGGTTCTGTTCGCCGGCACGCCGGGCGTCGGCAAGACCTCCGCGCTGGCCAAAACGGCGGCCCGCGCCATCACCGCCGGCGCCGTGCCCACATTGATTTCCTGTGACGGCGAGCGTGCCGGGGCCAATGACCGGCTCCAGGAGCTGGCCCGCCGCATGGGCGCCAATTTCCGCGCTGTCGATGATCCACGCGAAATGATTGATGCCGTCGAGCAGGTTGACGGGCCGGTCCTCATCGACAGTCCGGCGGTCAACCCGTTCGATCTCGACGATCTGGACATGACGCTCGCCTTCGCCGACAGCGCCCAGGCCGAGATCATTTATGTGTTCGATGCCGGGCTTACCCCGGAAGATGCAGAGGACGCCGCCTCACTGTTCGCCTCGATTGGCGCCAGTCGCTGCATGCCGGTCAAGCTGGACTGCGCCCGTCGCCTTGGCGCCATTCTCGGCGTTGGCGAGACCGGCCTGTCCTTTGCCCAGATTTCCTCAACCCCTTTCATTGGTGGCGGACTGGCGCCGGCGACGCCGCTGCGCATGGCCCGGGTCCTTGTCGAGGATCGCGCTACCCCCTTCGAGGATGAAGATTGATGAAGATCGCGTCAGCACCGCAGGACCGTTCCGCCGGTCGCATTCTGGCTATCGCTTCCGGCAAGGGCGGCGTCGGCAAGACCATGCTCTCCATCGCCATGGCCCGCGCCTTCTCGCAACTGGGCGAGCGCTGCCTGTTGATGGACGGCGATCTGGGCATGGCCAATATCGACGTCCAGCTGGGGCTGCAGCCCAATTCTGATATTTCCAGCGTCATCAATGGCCGGGTCGCGATCAGTGACGCGACCTGCCCGGCCATGGGCGGCGCTACCCAGTCGGGCGGTTTCGACGTGATCTCCGGTCGCTCCGGGTCAGGCGCGCTGGCCAATCTGTCCGGTCCCGGCCTCACCAAGCTGGCCACGGGCGTCGCCGCACTCGCCCTGTCCTATGACCGGGCCATCCTGGATCTCGCCGCAGGTGCCGACCGCGCCACAATCCGGCTTGCCCTGACGGCGGATGATGTCGTCATCGTCCTCAATGACGAACCGACTTCACTGACCGACGCCTATGCCTTCGTCAAAACACTTCGCCTGCATGATGACGGCGCCTCGCCGCTCGTGGTCATCAACAATGCGCCCGACATGAATGCCGCCAATGAGGCCTTCAGCGCCTTCCGCAAAACCTGTGAAGCCTTTTTGAGCTTCACGCCGACCCTGGCCGGTATTGTGCGCCGCGACCCGACCGTTCCGGCAGCCATCCGAACCCAGACCTGTGTCTCGTTGCGCGCGCCACAATGCGACGCCGCAAAGGATATCCAGTCACTGGCCGGGTCGCTTTCCCGCGGCAAGCAGGCCGCCTGACCGACCACAGGGACATTTCATCATGTATGAGAGTTTCGCAGACAGACTTGCCGCCGGCTTCACGCCGTTCGACTGGTGGCTGATCGTCGTCCTTTCACTGGTGGCCGCCCTGATCATGCGCAAATGGCCGCAATGGCCCGCCGCCGCCTCGATCGCTTTCATGATCGATGCCTGCGCGCCCTTCTTCTATCGCTGGTCAACCGGCATCCCGCCGGACTTCGCCTTCGATTTCGCCTTCTCCCGCCTTGATGAACGTGGCGGTGTCGTGGTGATCATGCGCTTGGCCATCTATATGGTCACGATCGGTGCGATCTACTGGGCGAAACGGCGTTACGGGCGCTAGACCGCGCACTTCTTGCTTTGCTGACACGACAAAGGCGACTGCTCCGGGAGCAGTCGCCTTTATCCTGGGGACGCAGCGCCGGTGCGGCTATTCGATAATAGTGATCTGGCTGTCCAGATGGGTGGTTGCATCCTCGAATGCGGTCTCGGCGTCAGTAAGACCGAACAGGACGCGTTGGCCGGCTTCGAGGACCGGGCCATAGAGCAGCGTGCCCTCGGCGTCATCCTCGATGTGGAAACGGCGGGTGCCGTCGGTCTCCAGCGCGTCGAAACGGGCACGGACCATGGCCCAGTATTCGTGGGTGGCATCCCAGTAGTCCAGCGCCGCCTGGCCGTTGGAGAGGTCGGTATTGCGATAGGTGTTGACGCCAACCTCGCGAACAAGCTCGTGGACGGCTCCCTCTTCCAACGCCAGCTTGGAATTGTCCTGCTCGTGGATCCAGCCCCAGGCCGTCACGGTGTGGCGGTTCACGGCGGCGATGACATCGTAATCCTCGCGCGTGGTGTCGTCGCGGCGAGGCAGTGGACGCCATGAGACCGGCGGCTCCCAGGTGGCATTGCCATCCGCGTCATGGGTCCAGGGCGCGACCGCCGCATAGCGCGGACTGTCATCGACCTGGTAGACGGTCTGTGACCAAGCGCCTGCGCGCTCAGCAGCGGTGACGTCCTCGACGGTCCAGTCGTCAAAGCCCTGGAATGCCAGCACGGTGGCAGGCTCATAACGCCAGTCCTGGCGCCAATGCTTGACGATGAAGGGGTTGTCGCCCTCACCCGCGATCAGCAAGTGCTGCAGCATGATGAAATCGCCACTGTCCTCGACCACGATGACGACTTCTCGCGCCGGGGTGAGTTTGGGCGCGGCCACCTCGTAGCCAGCGGCAATCGGGACCATTTCCCGGAAGTCGAAGGTAACCGCGTATTCCCCCTGCATGGCGAGGATTGCCTGACGATCCCGCTCATAGGCTTCGGCTGAATGAGCGACGGCCGGAGCGACCAGTGCCGGCGTATTGCTTGTCGTTGTGGTGGCACAGCCGGCGAGCGTCAGCGCGGCGACGGCGAAGTAAGCGAGTTTCATGAGCCCCTCGATGGAAAAATAACCCTGAAGAATTTGACGTGTTGTTGAAAGAGATTCTCACTTGCATTCGCAAAAGGCAAGCGGCAGAACGCAGCTTATGCAAATCATTCGCAATTGAGATAGATCATGAAACGCGTATTTCTGGCCTCGACGGCCCTGCTCGCCCTCGCCTCACCGGGCTTTGCCCAGACCGACAGCCCGGGCACAACCGAGGATGTCATCATCGTCGAGGCCACTTACACCGAACTCGACAGCTTCGTTTACCCGGGCGCCACTGCGACCCTCGATGCCGAAGCGCTGGACCTGGCCCGCCCGTCCGACCTTGACGATCTGCTGCGCCAGATACCCGGTATCGACGTCTCCGGCGGCCCGCGTCGGACCGGCCAGACCGTCTCCCTGCGCGGTCAGGGCCGCGAAAACACCACCCTCCTTCTCGACGGCGCGCGACAGAATTTCGGCTCGGCCCATGATGGTGTCTTCTTCGTCGACCCGGCCATGCTGATTGGCGTGGAAGCGGTGCGTGGGCCGGCTTCGGCCCTCTTCGGCTCAGGTGCATCAGGCGGCGTCATCGCCTTCCGCACCGCCAGCGCCGACGACCTTCTGGGCAATGGAGAGAACTGGGGCTATGGCCTGGGCGCCGGCTATCGCTCGGTAGACGAAGAACAACGCGGCTCGGTCAGCCTTTACGGCCGCTCCGGACAGTTCGATGTCCTCGCCTCGATCTCGTCGCGCCGCTCCGGTGATGTTGCGCTGGGTTCCGGCAATGACCTTCCGGCCGATGATGAGAGCGTGTCCGGCTTGATCAAACTGGGCGCCGATCTGGCAGACGGTATCCGCGCCGAACTGAGCTGGCAGACCTTTGATGGCAGCGCGACCGAACCGAATAACGGCCAGGGAGCCGGCACGGTCGGGGCCTTCAACGCCCTTGTCGACAAGGACATCACCTCCAACGCCGTCACGCTCAACGCCGCCATCGCCCCGCCAGGGGTCAGCTGGCTGGATCTCGACGTCACCGTTTACCGCAATGAGACCGGTGTGGATGAAACCGAGACCGTGTCCGGCCGCGAGCTGCGACGTGACCTGCAAACCAACGGTATCCGCCTCGACCAGCGCTTCGACTTCGCTCTCGGTGCCTATGATGCAGGCCTGACGGTTGGCGGGGAATATTATGAAGACACTCAGGACGGCCATGACAGCGCCGACCCGGCTAGCGTACGCGGCGGTGCCCCCGATGCTGACAGCCGATTCACCGCTGGCTGGGTCCAACTGGAACTCGATGGCCCGGCACCGCTGGGCCTGCCGGGCCGGTTGATCCTGCTGCCGGGCGTGCGTCAGGACTCATTCGAGACCTCGACCCCGACCACGACGACCGTCTCCAGTGACGCCACTTCCAGCCGCTTCGCAGCCACCTATGCGCCGATCGACGACTTCAACGTCTTCATCAGCTGGGGCGAAGCTTTCCGGGCGCCGTCGATCAACGAGCTCTATCTCGACGGTACCCACTTCTCGCTGCCGCACATCATCCTTGGACCGCCGACCTTCATCTCCAACGAATTCATCGCCAATCCGGCCCTGCTGCCGGAAGAGACCGAAACGCTGGAGATTGGTTTGCGCGTCGACCTGTCCGACCGGGTCGCCCTCGATCGTCTCGACATGAGCGCCTCCTGGTACCAGACCGAAGCGGACAACCTGATCGACCTCTTCGTCGACTTCGCCTTCGATCCAACCTGTTTCGCTCCGCCCTTCTTCGCCCCCTGCTCCGCCGGAACCACACAAAGCCGTAATGTCGGCTCGGCCGAGCTGGAGGGCTATGAGTTCCAGCTGGGCCTGTCAGAAGGCGCCTTCTCGCTCGACGCGTCACTCACCGGCATTGACGGCAAGGACGTCGCCACCCGAGATCCGCTTGGCTCGCTCGCCCCGAGCCGTCTTTTCGTGGATGGTCGCTGGCGTTTCCAGGCCACCCGTCTGACCCTGGGCGGCCGCATCGAAGCCGCCGGCGATTATGATCAGCCGCTGGCCACCAGCGAACACCGCCCTGGCTACATCGTCGCCGACGCCTATGCCCGCTGGCAGCCCATCGCCGATAGTGGCCTGCGCATCAATGCCGGTGTCGAAAACCTGTTCGACCAAGACTATGACCGCGTCTTCGCCGGCGTCAGCGAGCCGGGCCGCTCGGTCCGGCTCGATGTGAGCTGGTCACAGAATTTCTGATCGGGTCCTTCCCGTTCAGAACGCGAAAGGCCCCGGACCAAACGGTCCGGGGCCTTTTCGTTCGCCATTCATCCAGCGCTAGTGCGATGATCGCCCGTGCCGGAGCTGCGCGATCTCGTCGAGCTCTTCCTGCTCGGCGGCGCGGACGGATTGTTCGATCCGGGCCAAGCGGCGCTCTTCCAGGAGTTCGTATTTCTTGAGGTCGGTAAAGGCTTCCGACAGGCGATCGCGCAGCGCGTCGGCCTGGACATCCACCTCCTCCAGCGAAGCGCGGATGTTTTCTTTCCGCTTGATCACCGCTTGGGCGTAGGAGCCGTAGGCCACATAGCCTTCCTTGGACTGGGCAGCGGCGGCCTGTTCTTCCGGGACCGAGGCCTCGAGGCGTTCGATCTGACCCATCAACGCTGCGCGCGAGCGGTCCAGCTCGGCCATCTGTTTTTGTAATTCTTCCACCTTGAACCGGGCCAGCCGGATCAACGGTTCATGTGAGCGTGTCATTGCTGCACTCCTTCACCACCACCCAAAATCTCGGACAGCATTGCGAATGTCGACGGAATGTCCGCCGCATCGTCTTTTGACTGCCCGAGGAATGCTTCCAGCGGTTCGTTGAGCTCTATGGCCCGATCCACCGCCGGATTGGATCCCTGGGTATAGGCACCCAGCCGGATCAATTCTTCCATATCGGCATAGGCCGACAAATGCTTGCGCGCTTCCGCGACCAGGGGCCGCTCGGCTGCGTCATAGACTTCCGGTGCCGTCCGGCTGACGGATTTGAGAACGTCGATGGCCGGGTATCGACCGCGTTCAGCAATGGCTCGGCTCATGACCACGTGTCCGTCCAGGATACCGCGTACGGCATCGGCAATAGGTTCGTTATGGTCATCACCATCCACCAAAACAGTGAAAAGTCCGGTAATGGAGCCTGATTTTTCACCATCCTTGCGTTGCGGACCCGGTCCGGCGCGCTCAAGTAGCCGTGGTAGTTCAGCAAATACTGATGGCGTATAGCCGCGGGTGGTCGGCGGCTCGCCCGCTGCGAGGCCGATTTCACGCTGGGCGAGCGCAAAACGGGTGACGCTGTCCATCAAACACAGCACGTCCAGACCCTGATCACGAAAGTATTCCGCGGCAGTCAGGGTCAGATGTGCAGCCTGACGGCGGGCCAGTGCCGGTGCATCCGATGTCTCGGTGATCACGACCGAACGCTTGCGGCCTTCCGGGCCGAGCACATCATCGACGAACTCGCGGGCTTCCCGTCCCCGCTCGCCGATCAGGCCGATGACGATGACATCTGCATCACAGGCCCTCGCGAGCATCGACATCAACACCGACTTGCCAACACCGGAACCGGCAAAAATGCCAAGACGCTGACCGCGGCGCATGGGAACAAAGCCATTGAGGACACGCACGCCCATATCCATCCGGTCACCGAGACGGGCACGACCATGGGCGCTGGGCGGATTGCCCTTCAACGGATAGGGCGTACCGCCTTCGGTTAGCGGGCCGCCGTCATCAAGGGGACGCCCGAAACCGTCAAGCACCCGTCCAAGCCATGCGCGGCTAGGACGGACGCGTGCTGCGTCTGGCTGAAGCAAGGCACGGGCACCCGGGCGGACACCCTCAAGCGGTCCGAATGGCATCATCAGGGCAGTCTCACCCCGAAAGCCGACAACTTCACACTCAGCAACCCCGTCACCGGTCTCGATACGGGCATGGGCGCCGAGCGACAATCCCGCCTTGGGCCCCTCTGCCTCAACGAGCAGCCCATTGAGCGCTGTGACCCGTCCTTCAAGGACCCGGTCATCCAGTCGCCCGACGCGATCGATCAGGGTTTGCATCATACGGGTGGACCCGCCTTCAAAATCCGTGGCGAAAATACCACGTCCAGACAGCTTAAGTGTCGCCGGTTGCCTCGATGTAAACGCCCGGCCGGTTCTGCAGCCCGCTTGAGGTGTGATCAAGAACTGCTGCGGACTCCGATTCTAGCCCCGAGTCCTGACAGAGAGTAAATTGATTGTGGATAACCTTGGGCCCTCAGACGTCAGCTAACCTGACCCGATCCACCTGTGTGCACAGGGAAAACCTCCACTCGGTCAGGAATACTTTATGCCACGCATATTTGATCAATTCGCGTGCTCAGCGCGGCACCCGGCCCGAAAGCCCCCCGTTAACCCTTGATTGGGTAATGAAATTTCCGAATCAAGTGCGGGAACACAGATTCGAAAATCTGCGATTCCGAATCAGGGTCAAGCCGCAGTTAACTTTCGTTAAGGGTTTCCGCATAGCGTCCAAATAAGGTTAATCACGAGATGAGGCCGGGCGAGAAGTGATTCGCCCCGCGTAGCAAAAACCGGAGGCGGACCAAATGCGGGTTCTTCTTATTGAGGATGATCGGGCTACGTCCCAGTCCATCGAATTGATGCTGAAGTCAGAAGGCTTCAACATCTACACGACCGACCTCGGTGAAGAGGGCGTGGATCTGGGCAAGCTGTATGATTACGACATCATCCTGCTTGACCTGAACCTGCCGGACATGCCGGGCTTTGACGTCCTCAAGACCCTTCGCGTGGCCAAGGTCGACACCCCGATCCTGATCCTCACCGGTAATGCGGACATCGACAACAAGGTCCGCGGCCTCGGCTGCGGCGCCGATGACTACATGACCAAGCCCTTCCACAAGGACGAAATGGTCGCGCGCATCCATGCGATCGTGCGTCGCTCGAAAGGGCATTCCCAGTCCATCATCAAAACCGGCTCGATCGGCGTCAATCTCGACGCCAAGACGGTTGAGGTCGAAGGACAGCGCGTCCACCTGACGGGCAAGGAATACCAGATGCTCGAGCTGCTTTCCCTGCGCAAGGGGACGACGCTCACCAAGGAAATGTTCCTCAACCACCTTTATGGCGGCATGGACGAGCCAGAACTGAAGATTATTGACGTCTTCATCTGCAAGCTCCGCAAGAAGCTCGCAGCTGCCACTGACGGCGAACACTATATCGAGACGGTCTGGGGTCGCGGCTATGTGCTGCGTGACCCGGTCGAGGAGAAGGCGTCAGCCTGACCCACCGGTCTCTGCGTGATTGAAAGGCCCGGGCTGCACGCCCGGGCTTTTTTCTGCGCGGATTTCGGAATCCCTACGAACGGGCCAGCAAAAAGCCCCGCAGCATTCGCTCCGGGGCTTTTCGATCTGCAAGTTTGCCCGGCAGGTGTCAGGCAGCGACCGACTTGGACACAGCGCCGCGACCATAAAGACCCCGGCGGCCTTCGACCGGCGTGAAGTCCCTGGACAGACCAACCACCGTCTCGGCGGCACCCATGATCAAATAGCCGTCCTGGGCTGTCTGTGTCGCGATACGGGAGAGAACCTTCTTCTTGGTCTCGGCATCGAAATAGATCAGCACATTGCGACACAGGATCAAATCAAACGTCCCCATGGCAGAGAAATTCTCCAACAGGTTCTGCTTCTGGAAGGTCACCATCGAACGGATGTTCGATTTGATCCGCCACTGCTCGCCCTGTTGGTCGAAGTGCTGGACCAGGCGCTGGACGGCAAGGCCGCGCTGGACCTCAAATTGCGAGTAGATGCCAGCCTTGGCCTTTTCAAGAACCCGCGGCGCCATGTCCGTAGCAACGATCTCGACGCGCAGATTTCCGAGACGCGCGCGCTCTTCTTCCAACAACATGGCGAGCGAATAGGGCTCCTGACCTGAGGAACAGGCGGCACACCAGATCCGGATGGATCCGTTATTGCCGCGCGCCCGCGCCAGAACCGGCAGCACGTCCTGTTTGAACAGGTCGAAAGGCGTGTTGTCGCGGAAAAAGAAAGTCTCGTGCGTCGCCAATGCCTCGGTGATCGCCCACAGGAGCTGACCGCCGGCATCGCGGCGCGCCGCGGCGATCAGGGCTTCGATAGAGGGATAGCCTTCAGCGCGCGCAAGCGGCGCCAGACGGCTCTCAAGAAGATAACCCTTGTCTGCGGACAGTACGAGGCCGGATCGCTTGAACGCTTCGGCAGCAACGAAGAGGATGTCGTCGTGTTTTATCATTATTGAAGTCCACCTTTCGCCCGCCGGACAATGCCCGGCCCCATGTCCGCAAGGGACAGGATTTCATCCGCCAGACCCGCTTCTGCGACGGCTCCTGGCATGCCCCAGACGATGCTTGTCGCTTCGTCCTGGGCCAGAATGGTTCCACCTGCGCTGCGCAGCATCCGCGCGCCTTCCCGGCCATCATGACCCATGCCCGTCAAAACGATCCCGAGGGCCGCTCCGCGCGTGACCTCGGCGACCGACTGGAACAGGGGGTCCACAGCAGGACGGCAGAAATTGATCGGCGGCGTCTGGTCGAGCACCGCGTAATACCCAGCCGCATCCTTGCGGACCGTCATATGGAAATCACCTGGGGCGATATAGGCGCAGCCCGGCTTGAGCCGTTCCTTGTCATCAGCCTCCTTGCACACCAGCTTGCCGGCTTTTGTAAGGTGTTCGGCAAGGATCTTGGTGAACAGGGCCGGCATATGCTGCGCGATCACGATGGGTGAATGCACATCGGCCGGTATCGCGGCGATCACGTCGCGAAGCGCTTGCGGACCACCCGTTGACGAGCCGATCGCGATGATCTCCGGTCGTCCCGTATGGCGCGGTTTACCGGCCCGCTCCTGGGGCGGCTTCGCCACAGGCGCATACATTTTCTTCGGCGGCGCAGACGCTGGCGGAGGCGGTGCCGAGATCGTCCGGCCTGTTGGGGCCGGGGCAGTCGGCGATGCCGGCGGCAGGCCACGCTGGGTCGGAACCGGCGGGATCGGACGCGGCGCCAGAGCCTTCAACTTGGTCAGCAGGTCCCGGCGAAATTCCTCGGCACCCGCCAGGCGACCGGCCTGGGGTTTGGAGGCGTAGTCCGCTGCGCCCATCGAAAGGGCACGGATCGTCACTTCACCGCCGCGGCGGGTCAGCGTCGATGCCATCACTACCTTACAGCCCGGCACGGCCTTCAACAGCAACGGCAAGGCCGCAAGGCCGTCCATTTTCGGCATTTCCACGTCAAGCACGATCAGATCAGGCTTGAGGGCGGTCGCCTTGGTCAGGCCTTGTTCGCCGTCAACGGCAGCGCCGATCAGCGTGAGGTCCTGGTCTTCCTCCACCCAGCGCGTCATCAGACCGCGGGCAACGGCCGAGTCATCGATAACGAGGACCCGGGCGATGGAGGTGGCGGGAGACGCCTTTTGGGCGAGTTCCGTCATGGGAAACTCCCTCAAGAAGCGCGCAGCACACCAGTCTGCTGGAATTTGGATTCGATGATGTCGCCATCGAATGGCTTCATGACATATTCGTCAGCACCGGCCCGCAGGGCTTCGGTGATATGCGCCATGTCATTCTCGGTCGTACAGAAGACCACAACCGGCTGGTCGCCCGTTTCTTCCCGGCGCAACGCTTTGACGAAGTCGAGCCCGTTCATGACTGGCATGTTCCAGTCCAATAGAATGGCGTCCGGCATCTGCTTGCGGCAGGCTTCCAGGGCTTCGGACCCGTCACCGGCTTCAAGACATTCGAACTCGAGCTCTTCGAGAATTTTCCGCGCGACTTTCCGGATCACCCGGGAGTCGTCCACGACCAGACACGTTTTCATCCCAACACCCTCAGCTAGGCTGCCTCTGCCTTGGCACCGGCCGATCCGATTACGGCCGAGACATCGAGTACAGCGAGCAATTCCTTTTCCAGCCTGTGCACACCCTTGACCATCGACCGCCAGGTCGCGTCGACATGAGCAGGCACCGGCTCCAGCTCCGCCCTCGGGCGGCGAAGCACTTCACCGACACTGTCCACGATAAGTCCAAAAATTTCGCTACCACGCTCAACACCAAGTGCCATTCCGGCATCATCGGCCTCCCGCGGCGGCAATCCGAGCCGGCGCCGGGCATCAATCGCGGTCACGATTCGTCCGCGTAGATTGAGCAATCCGGCCACTTCGCTGGACGCGAGCGGAACAGATGTCACCGATTGAGGTGCAAAAACTTCGCGGATCGCATCGACCGGCGCCCCGAAGAGTTGGTCACCAATGCGGACCGAAACGTATTCATTCATCAACTCGGCGCTGAGTTCGGTATTGTCGCTGTGATCCGTGGTCATGCCACCTTCTCCTCTTCAGACACCGAGTCGAGTGCGGCGATCAGAGCGCCACGATCGGATCTCGGCAGCACGGCAGTCAGGCCTTCAGCCTGCGCGTCTTCCGGCCAGTCGGTGACGGCCAGCGTCGGCAGGTCCGGCCACAGGCCTTCCTGACGGATACGCGACAGCGCACTGGGGTCACCCACCATGGCATCAAACTTTTCGCCGGCCTCGGCGATGGCGTGCACTTCGTGCATGCCGCCCGTCGGGGTGACGTCATATCCTGCGGCAGCCAGCAACGGAGCAATCATGCGGCGCGCAAAGGCGTCTGCATCAACCAGCAGGATGCGGCGGCGGCGCTTGGTCGAGCGGCGCTGGATGTTGCCGGCGCGCGACTGGTCAAGATACCAGGCGATATCAACGACATCGGTTGCGCGCCCCTTGATAATGGCCGAACCAATCACGCCCTGCTTGTCCGAAGACATTTGCAGGTCGACACGCTCTTCGACCACATCGACGATCTCGTCGACGGCCAGACCGATCGAAGTATGGTTTTCGGCGAAGACAAGTACCGGCTGGCGCTGACCTTCGGCCGTGCGGATTTCCGACCCAATCGGCACGATCGGCATCAGGCGGCCACGGTACTGGACGACCAGGCGGCCATTCGTACTTTCGATCGTGTCTTGGTCGAACTCTTCCAGGCGCGTGACCAGGGCGAGCGGAACCGCCTTGGGCTCGGCACCCCCGGCGCGAACCAAAAGCAGGCGTTGCGTATTGGCCATTTCGGCGACCTTTGCGGCAGCGGCATCGATCGAGGTTTCCTCGTCCATGGCTGTGACGATTTCGCCAGCCATGCCATTGGGGTCGAGGATCATGATCACGGAGCCATCGCCGAGAATCGTGGCGCCGGAATATGCATGGACACCGCGCAGCGAGTCAGAAAGCGGTTTGACGACGATTTCCTCTGTATCGAGGACATTGTCGACCACGAGGCCGACATTGCGGCCGCCAGCATCGAGAACAACCACGAAACCGGTCTGGTCTTCGGCGCCGCTATAGGCTTCGCCGACACCGAGAACGTCGTGCAGGTCCACCAGCGGCATGAGCCGGTCACGCAGTCGCATGACGCGGGCGCCATTGAGATTTTCAACCGTGTGCTCAGATCCGGCGCCGACCCGGACCAGCTCGCGGACGGCGAGCTGCGGGATGGCAAAGCGCTGATCATCGCATCCGACAATGAGCGCGGACACGATGGCAAGGGTGAGCGGGATCTTGATCGAGAAATGTGAGCCCTTGCCCGCCGTCGAAATGACGTCGATGACGCCGCCGATCTGCTCGATATTGGTGCGCACCACATCCATGCCGACACCACGGCCGGACAGATTGGTGACCTTCTGGGCGGTCGAGAAACCCGGAGCGAAGATGAAGCGGTGGATCTGCTGCTCCGTCATCCGCTCGAGTTCTTCGTGCGTGGTCAGCCCCTTCTCGAG
>Ga0316204_10009794_pt1 | contig 12624 bp, 13 predicted proteins | sample 6monrhotite_MG_2_FD_205661 | JGI IMG/M metagenome (GOLD analysis project Ga0316204, IMG submission 205661) | Microbial mat bacterial communities from mineral coupon in-situ incubated in ocean water Damariscotta River, Maine, United States -... | ecosystem: Environmental > Aquatic > Marine >...
TTCGTGTCGGAGGAAGAGGCGTGGCCCAGAACAAACCCAAGGTCGTCGTAACGCGCAAGCTACCGGATGTCATCGAGACCCGCATGATGGAGCTTTTTGACGTTCAGCTCAATCTTGACGACGCCCCGATGAGCAAGGCCCAGCTGATTGAAGCCGTCGAAACGGCTGACGTCCTTGTCCCGACGGTTACGGACCGCATTGATCTAGGCGTGCTGTCACATGCCGGCGAAAACCTGCGACTGATCTCCAACTACGGCACCGGGGTTGATCACATCGATCTCGCCACCGCCCGCCAGCGCGGCATCACCGTCACCAATACGCCTGATGTTCTGACCGAAGACACGGCAGACATGACAATGGCGCTTATTCTTGCGGTGCCGCGGCGCCTTACGGATGGCGTTAACATGCTGCGCTCCGGCGAATGGACCGGTTGGTCGCCGACGAGCATGTTGGGTCACCGTATTTACGGCAAGCGCCTGGGTATCGTCGGAATGGGACGTATCGGTCAGGCTGTTGCCCGGCGTGCCAAAGGTTTTGGGCTGTCGATCCATTACCACAATCGGCACAAGCTTCACGAAGAAATTGAAGGTGAACTGGAAGCAACTTACTGGGAAAGCCTGGATCAGATGCTGGCCCGGGTTGATTTTGTTTCCGTTAACTGTCCGCATACACCGGCGACTTATCACCTGCTGTCAGCCCGCCGCCTGAAACTGCTTCAGCCTCACGCCGTGATCGTCAATACGTCGCGTGGTGAGGTAATTGATGAAAACGCCCTGACCCGCATGCTGACCAATGGCGAAATCGCCGGTGCCGGTCTTGATGTGTTCGAAAATGAACCTGCCGTAAACCCCAAATTGGTGGCCATGGAGAACGTTGTTCTGCTTCCTCATATGGGCTCGGCGACCGTCGAGGGGCGCATTGATATGGGTGAGAAGGTTCTGGTCAATATCAAGACGTTTGCCGACGGCCATAACCCTCCAGACCGTGTTATCGGCGATTCTTTTTGATTTGCGCAAATGCGTCGTCGTAACCTCTTCGAGGTTACTCGGGATTTGCTTTGCCCTTGCACTTGATCTGATTACCACGCACCCTCATAACCCTAAAAAATGAAGGGGGCTGTCGGATGTCTGAAGCGGGCAATTTGGTACGGGATCGGTATGGCCTTGACGTGGCTGTCGCTGATGAGATGAACGAGACGCTTAGGACCATCCTGAGCCACCGTACCTGTCGCCGCTATTCGGATCAGCCTGTCACTGACGAAACCCTGAACCTGCTGTTGGCCTGCGCCCAGTCGGCACCAACCAAATCGAATTTGCAGCAGTATTCGATTGTCGTCGTTCGTGACCTCGATCTGCGCCAGAGTCTGGGAGATTTGGTGCCGTCGATGACCTGGCTGGCGACGGCCCCGGTGGCCCTGGTGTTCCTGGGTGATGTACGCCGTATTCGCCAACTGGCTGAAATGCGCGGCCATGACTATAAGAACAACAATGCCGATACCTTCATGAACGCCGCCGTCGACGCCGCGCTGGCCATGCAAAACCTGATTACTGCCGCCGAAAGCATCGGGCTGGGCACCTGTCCGGTCAGCTATGTGCGTAACCGCATTGATGAGCTTGCCGGACTTCTGGACTTGCCCGACGGCGTGTTTCCGATTTCCGGGCTGACGCTTGGGTTCAGGGCCGATGCTGGATACACGGCCATGCGTCTGCCCCAGAATATTGTTGTTCATCACGACCGCTATGACGATACCGGTCTTGCCGAAGATATCGCCGATTTTGATGATCGCGGTCATGAACGATTTGCCCTGCCACCGGAAAAGCAGCGCCATACAGACAAATATGGTGAACTTGAAAAATGCACCTGGTCGGAAAACGTGACGCGTCAGCTGTCTCTGCCCGAGCGCGCGGGTTTCGCGGACTATCTGAGGCGCAGGGGAATTACCCTAGATTAACACCATCGCCCCGTCTTTAGAGGCATCGTTAAGGAACGTGACAACGCCGGAATGTTCAATGTTTATGTCTGCACGCAGGGCGGTCTGGTCCAGACCCTTGGCGCGCAGGCCCATTTCACAAACCAGAAACCGGACGCCGAAAGCAACACAGGCCTCAATCAGTTCTTCCATGGTGGCGATGCCGGTACGTTTGTAATACGTGTCCCGGTCGGCCCCCGTACCCTCTTCATCGCTTAGGGGCAGCGCCGCCCATGAGGCCGGTTTGTTTTTATCGGTGGCCTGAATTGCCCCGCAGGCCCCCATGGTGAAAAACACCGTGACTGGTCGCCCGATGGCCGCCGCCGCGGAGGCCATAACCAGGGCGTAATGCACCTTGTCATAGTGATGGTCGTAAATGATGATCGACAGCTTGTCGGGGGAGTTTTCAGTGCTCATGGATGCTTAGCTCCTTGATGCTTGGGGTGTCTCCACAAAGTGGGCAGCCGGGGTCCCGTCTGACCTTGATCTTGCGAAACTCGGTGCCAAGGCCCTCCGTAATCAGCAAAGACCCGGACAGACTTTCGCCAATGCCCATTAATTCTTTCAATATTTCTGTCGCCTGTAACGATCCGATCATTCCACACAACGCACCGAGCACGCCAGCCTCGGCGCAGGAGGGAATCTGTCCTTCCGGCGGCGGTTCTCGAAAAATGCAGCGATAACAAGGGCCTGCATTTCCATCTTTATCCAGCTCATGAGGTTTAAAAGTGGAAACCTGGCCGTCAAATCTCAGGATCGCACCGGAAACCAAAGGGACTTTCGCAAAATAGGCGGCGTCATTGACCAGAAAGCGGGTCGCAAAATTGTCACTGCCATCGGCAATCAGGTCATAGTTGGACAACAGCTCAAGTGCGTTTGACGCATCAAAGCGGGTTTGGTGAGCGATCACCCTGACGTCGGGATTGATGGCGGCGATGGTTTCGGCAGCGCTGACTACTTTTGGCCGACCGATGTCCGGTGTGGTGTGCAGAACCTGGCGCTGCAGGTTGGACAGGTCGACATCGTCGTCATCGACAACCCCCAGTGTTCCGACCCCGGCGGCGGCCAGATACAGCAGCAATGGTGAACCTAGCCCACCGGCGCCGATCACCAGGACCTTGGACTTAAGCAGCTTTTCCTGACCCGTGCCGCCAACTTCCCGAAGCAGGATATGGCGCGCGTATCGGTTAATCTGTTGCTCGGAAAAATCCACCGCTCAAGCCCTTTTCAATTTTAACCCAACCCGTCAAACAACGGTGTCGAAAGATAACGTTCGGCGAAAGACGGGAGGATGACAACAATCGTTTTGTCTTTCATCTCGCGTCGCTCGCCAACTTCGACCCCTATCGCCAGTGCGGCACCGGACGAAATCCCGCAGGCCAGCCCTTCCAGGCGGGCTACCTTACGCGCCATGTTAAGTGCCGTTTCGTTGCCGATCTTGAGAACCTCATCGATCAATCCCGTATCCAGAATGCTGGGGATGAAGCCAGCGCCGATCCCCTGAATTTTATGCGGACCCGGCGTGCCGCCTGATAAGACAGCGCTGTCTTCGGGTTCGCCGGCAATGATCTCGATCTGGGGGTTGTATTTTTTCAGAACCTCGGCGCATCCCATCAAGGTGCCGCCGGTGCCGACGCCGCTGATCAGCACATCGATCTTGCCGCCTGTGTCGTTCCAGATTTCTTCGGCCGTTGTGTTGCGGTGAACTTCCGGGTTCGCCGGGTTCTCAAACTGCTGGAGCATAACCGAACCGGGTGTCGCGTCCACCAGTTCCTGCGCCCTTTCAATGGCGCCCCGCATGCCGAGCGCCGCCGGGGTCAGTACCGTCTCGGCACCCAGGATAAGCAGCATTTTTCTGCGTTCCAGAGACATCGATTCCGGCATGGTCAAGACCAGCTTGTAACCCTTGGCGGCGCAGACAAAGGCCAGGGCGATGCCGGTGTTTCCAGATGTCGGCTCGATCAGGGTGGCGCCGGGTTTGAGCTTTCCGGCGGTCTCTGCCGCCTCCACCATGGCTAGGCCGATGCGGTCCTTGACTGAATTCATGGGGTTGAAAAATTCACATTTCCCCAACAGTTCGGCCTCAATTCCGGCGTCTGCGGCCAGTCGGGGAAGACGGACCAGCGGTGTCGCGCCGATGGTGTCGATGATGCTGTCATATATACGTCCGCGAAATTCGGTCATCAGGGGCGACCTCCAGTCAGATGGTAAAATCAAGATTTTGGCGGCCTTCGCTAACGATGCCGGCCTGATCAGCCCGATTGCATAGATCGTCAACCGTGGTCGCATCAAGATGCGCCATCAGTCCGTCCTGCAATTCCGCCCACAAGGGCCGAACCACAGCAATGCCTAATTCAGATCCTTCCGTATCGTCATCGCTCTGTTTTTTGGTTTCCATTTTACGGACCACGCGGACAATGTCGCCGATGGAGATGCGCCGGCGCTCTTTGGCCAGCCGGTACCCACCCTTGGGGCCGCGCACACCGAGCAATATGCCATCACGCACCAGATGTTGCAGGGCCTGCTCAAGGTACCGCCGGGGAATGCCCTGACGACGGGTAATCTCTTTGCTTTGAACCGGCTCCGAACTGGTGTGGTAGGCGATATCCAGAACCGCTTCTATGGCAAACAGGACTTTGCGTGACAGATGCAGCATTTTGCCTCATCCCCCTCTTGTTGTGCCCGTGGACCCGAATCCGCCGGTTCCACGTGTTGTTTCATTCAGACTGTCCACTTCCTGCCAGTGGGCCGTCTCATATGCAGCGATGACCATCTGGGCGATGCGCATGCCGCGCTCGATGTGAAAAGGTTCCGAGCCGTGATTGACCAGAATAACGCCGACCTCGCCGCGGTAATCCGCATCGATCGTACCTGGGCTGTTGAGCCCGGTAATCCCGTTCTTGATGGCTAAGCCGGAGCGAGGCCTGATCTGCGCCTCATACCCCTCCGGCAGAGCAATGGCGATTCCGGTAGGCACGATGCAGCGTTCTCCCGGTTCAAGCGTCTGGGGCGTGTCGACGGCAGCCAGCAAATCCATGCCCGCACTATGCGGTGTCGCGTAGTCAGGCAGGGGCAAATCGAGACCATGCGGCAAGCGCCTGATCTGAACCGATACACTCATTTTTGTTTTCCCGAAAAATGGTCTGCGATCTGTCGTGCCAATTGGTGCCCAACACCTGATTTGCTCAGTCGAGGCCAGTCTTGTGTGCCGTCATCGGAAATCAGATGAACGGTATTGAAGCCCCCGTCAAAAGTGCCGGTTTCCGGTGACACGTCATTGGCGACGATCCAGTCACAGCCTTTGCGCTGCCGTTTGCTGATGGCATTGGCGATGATGTCATCAGTTTCCGCGGCAAAGCCGATGACAAGTTCTGGTCGGTGGCCCTTGGATTGAGACAGTGTGGCAAGGATGTCAGGGTTTTCAGTCAGGGTGAGCGCCGGGGGGGCTTCGCCAGGTTGTTTTTTAATTTTCGAGCCGGTGGTTTCGGCTACTCGCCAGTCTGAGACCGCCGCCGCACACACGGCAATATTGATGGGTAGCGTGGCTTCACAGGCTGCCAGCATGTCGCGTGCCGATTCGATATGGACAACCTCGACCCCGACCGGGTCGGGTTGGGCGGTCGGGCCCGTAATCAGCACGGTTTCGGCGCCTAGGCCAGCCAGTGCACTGGCGATGGCATGCCCCTGCTTGCCGGATGATCGGTTGCCAATGAAGCGAACCGGGTCGATGGCTTCAAAGGTTGGGCCGCTGGTGACCAGCGCACGTTTCCCCTGCAGGGGTTTTTCACCTGTTAGAAAAGCCTGCACCTGGTCTGCGATATCGACGGGATCGGACATCCGCCCCATGCCGAATTCACCACAAGCCATGTCGCCTTCGTCAGGCCCGATCAGCGTGACGCCTCGGGACAGCAGGGTTTCCAGATTGGCCTGCGTCGCCGCGTGTTCCCACATGCGCACATTCATGGCGGGCGCGATGAGAACGGGTTTGTCCGTGGCCAGCAGGGCCGTTGTCGCCAGATCGTCCGCCTCACCGTGGGCCATGCGCGCCATGATATTGGCGGTCGCCGGAGCGACCAGTACAACATCCGCCTCACGCGATAGCTGGATATGCCCCATCTCGCTTTCGTCGGTCAGCGAAAATAGCTCCTGATAAACCCGGTCCTCGCTGACAGCCTGAAGGGCCAGCGGGCTGACAAATTCAGCCCCACCCCGGGTCAGAATGCAGCGCACGGTATATCCGCGCTCGCGCAGACGGCGCACCAGATCAGGCGTTTTATAGGCGGCGATGCCGCCTGTGATGATCAATAGTATTTGTTTTGATGGCACGAACTTGAAACCAATATGTGAAAAGTTAGAAATTACGGTTGATTTGTGTAGATAAACTAGAGGCGCACCTCACCGGATGCAAGCCCGTGTTCGATTTCAAAATGTTACGGAGGCTGGTTAATCTGCCAGAGCGATAATAAAGCCAACCAGCAGGAGCGCAATAATCATCCAGGTGATGGGGAGTCCTCGGGAAGCCCCATCATCCCTAAGGGCGCGGACGGTATCCGGATGTAGTTTGATCCGGCCTCCCGCAATCATCGATGTACTTTCTTCAATGCCATCCAGCATCCGGGGCAGGCGATCCATTGCGTGCGAAATGCCGGTTACGGTGTCGCGAATACGGGCTTCCGGACCAAGGGTTTCGCGCATCCAGTCTTCCATCATTGGCCGGGCCATCAGCCACATGTTGGCTTCCGGGCAGAGATTGCGTGCCGTGCCTTCGGCGACCAGCATGGTTTTCTGCAACAATAGCAGCTGTGGTTGCGCCTCCATCTCAAATGTTTCCGTAACCTGGAACAGCTGCCCCAGAAGCCGGGCAATGGAGATTTCGTTTTGGGGTTTATCCATGATCGGCTCGGCGATGGAGCGGCAGGCCTGGGTGAAGGTTTCAACACTTTTGTGGGCCGGCACCCAGCCCGCCTCAAAATGGACCTCTGCAGCGCGGCGGTAGTCGCGGGTCAGGAAACCCAGAAGCATTTCACCGAGATGGCGCCGGGTTTTTAGATCCAGGCGCCCCATAATGCCGAAGTCGACAACCCCAATGGCACCGTTCTCAAGCACGAACATATTGCCCGGGTGGACGTCGGCATGGAAAAACCCATCCCGAAACACCTGTTGAAATGACGCCGTTGAGGCCTTGAGCAGAACATCTTCCGGGTCAAGCCCGGCAGCAAGCACGGCGTCGCGATCATCCATGGGAATGCCGATAATGCGTTCCGTCGTCAGAACCCGTCCGGACGTGCGCCCCCAATCTACTTCAGGGACGACAAAATCGTCATTGTCTTGAAAATTCTCTGCCAGTTCTGCCGCCGCCGCCGCCTCAAAGCGCAAATCCATTTCAAGCTCTACGGTTTCGGCAATAGTTTCCACGACCTGCCGGGGTTTTAATCGCCTCAACTCAGGTTGCGTTCGTTCAACCATCCGCGCCAGCCAGCGAAACAATGAAAGGTCCTTGAGGAAGGCCTGTTCTATGCCGGGGCGCAATACCTTGACGGCAACTTCGCGACCGTCGGAGGTGACGGCAAAATGCACTTGGGCGATGGAGGCTGCTGCCGTTGCCTCGTCATCGAAGCTTGTGAACATGTTGGGGATGCTGTCGCCAAGCTCGTCTTCGATCGTTTTGCGGGCTTCCGTACCGGAGAACGGTGGCAGGCGGTCCTGGAGTTCAGACAGGTCCTGAGCCAGCTCTTCGCCCAGCAGATCAGAGCGCGTCGAAAGCGCCTGTCCCAGTTTGATAAAGCTGGGGCCGGCCTCGTAGAGGGCGCGTGCCAACCTCTCACCAGGGCGCCCTTCGGCGTTTCGTTTCGAGGCCATGCGGGCCAGCGTCACAACGAGGGGCGCGACGCCGAAATACTCAAGCGCAAACAGCGCGTCATGACGGGCAAGAATGCGCGCGATTGTCAACAGACGACCGATATTTCCAAAAGCGTTCAGCATATGGGTCAGATTTTATCCACTATATTCGCCAGGCGGAATGAATGGCGGCAATCCCGCCTGACAGATTACGGAAAGTTACCTGTGCCAATCCGGCCTCACTAATCATTTGGGCGAACCGCTGTTGATCAGGAAACCGCCGAATGCTTTCGGCGAGATATTGATAGGACTCCCGATCATTGGCGACGATTTCCCCAAGCCAGGGCAGGACGGAGAACGAGTATGTGTCATATATTTTTTCCAGAACCGGTAGCGCCACATGGGAAAACTCCAAACACATAAACCGCCCGCCCGGCTTGAGGACGCGGGCCGCTTCTTCAAGCGCGCGCTCAATATGGGTGACGTTGCGGATGCAAAATGCGGTCGTATAGGCATCGACGGAGCGCGCCTCAAGGGGAAGTTTTTCCGCATCTCCGTTGATCCAGTCGAGACCCGCGAGCCGTCCCTGGTCAATGGCCCGCCGACGGCCATGGGTTAGCATCTCGTTATTGATATCGATGACCTTGACGTTGGCGCCGCCGCGGTCAAGAAAACGAAAGGCGATATCGCCGGTGCCGCCGCCGACATCGACCAGGGACATCCCGGCTGTCGGACGCAGCATGTCGAGCATGGTGTTTTTCCACAAACGGTGGACCCCCATGCTCATCAAATCGTTCATCAGATCGTATTTAGACGCCACGCTGTCAAAGACGTCCCGGACAAGCGTCGCCTTTTCACCTTCGGCAACTTCCGTGAAGCCGAAATGTGTCGTTGCATCCGTCGGGGCAGGTTCTGTAGACATGGCGGGACCATAGCCGAATCGATCCCCATAGGCTAGGCTGACGGCGACATAAAAATAGGTTGGAAAATGCCCGAATTACCCGAAGTCGAAACCGTTAGGCGAGGCCTGATCCCGGTGCTCGAAGGGTGCCGTCTGGAGCGCGTCGTGCTCAACCGCCAGAATTTGCGGTTTCCCTTCCCTGAAGGGTTCGGCCAGGCGCTGACCGGCAAACGCGTCGCAAAAGTCGACCGGCGCGCCAAATTTCTGCTCATTAGACTTGAAGACGAGACGGTATTGATCGTCCATCTCGGCATGTCCGGAAGCTTCAGGATTTATGACGGTCCACCACCAGACCTCGGACCTCATGACCACGTCGTTTTCCTGACGTCGGAAGGGGTCGAAATACGCTACAACGACCCGCGCCGTTTCGGATTTATGGATATCTGCCCGGGGGCTGATCTCGATGATCATCCGATGCTGAAAAATTTGGGCCCGGAACCGGTCAATCCAGGGATTGGCGGCACTGTTCTTGGTCAACGCCTGAAGGGCCGGGCTGCCCCGATAAAAGCGGCGTTACTTGACCAGAAAACAGTAGCCGGAATCGGCAATATCTATGCCTGTGAAGCGCTGTTTACGGCTGGTATATCACCCCGGCGAAAAGCCGGAACCGTGCAGGGCAAGCGGGCAGATGGGCTGGCTCGGGCTATTGAGGAGGTCCTCGAACTCGCAATCAGGGCGGGTGGGTCGTCTTTACGTGATCATCGGCAGCCGTCTGGCGAGCTGGGATACTTTCAGCATAATTTTCAAGTCTATGGTCGAACGGGCGATCCCTGTCCCCGCTGTGGCGGTGATGCCGTGATCCGACAGATCACCCAATCGGGGCGCAGTACTTTCTTTTGTTCCCGATGCCAGAGATAGTGATATAACAGTCCCATGAGCTTCTTTCGTCCCCACCTGCTTTTTTTGCTTCTGGCGCTGCCAACGGCCCTCGGAGCAATTGGGCCCGCAGGGGGGCTGCGCGCCCAACCGGCCACGTTTGTCAGTGTCATTGCGGACCTGCCTTTGATGACGGGGCTTGAGGAAGACATTGCCGCCGCAGTCGTTTTTGAAACAGACTCCGGGCGGATCGCCCAGGCTGTCGCCAGCGGAATGGTGGAGGAGCGCAGTGTCCGGAAATTTTATGCCGATACCCTTCCCCAGCTTGGCTGGCATCTTGAAACCCTTAACCGCTACCGCCGGGAAGGAGAGGTGCTGGCCCTTGAAGTCGCGGCGGACCCGGGTCAGGCCGGGTGGGTTAATGTGCATTTTAAACTGACCCCGGCGGCGCCCTGAAACAAACGGGCGAAAGGACGCTTGACGTTGCAAGTGTCCCCCTATATAAGCCAGCCCTTCGTTGAATTTATAAGGGTCTTAAGGCCATGGCTAATCACGCCCAATCTAAGAAACGTATCCGTCAGACCGCGCGACGCACAGAAGCAAACGGTGCTCGCGCCGGAGCGATCCGCACATCGCTCCGCAAGGTGGAAGAGTCCATAGAAAGCGGCGACAAAGCCACTGCTCAGGAATCTTTCCGCGCCATGCAGCCCAAGCTGATGAGTGGTGTTAATAATCATGTGTATCACAAGAACACGGTTGCCCGGAAGTTGTCCCGGCTGACCAAACGCATCAAGGCGATGCCTGCCTAACCGGATTTCATTTGTAAACAACCGGTTAGCGAAAGTCGCGTGGCAGCCCGCCATGCGGCTTTTTTGTTGTCTGATTCAGATATGGGCCTGCGGACTCGTTGCGTGTGATTTTGTCAAGCTGATTATTTTCGACGTTCCCCTTTCGATCTTGTTGCATGAAAACGATTCCATCCGTAATATTCAGCTGCTCAGGGTGACGGGTCAAGAGTCACCTTGAAATAGTGAATATAGAATAAGCGAAATAATTATTATAAGAATTGTTGGCTATTACTTGGGCGCAGTGCAGGTGTTGTTGAATTTCTGGCCTTCGTTTAAGTAAAAAATAAAAAAATATAGCCAGCAGATAGGCGAAAGGTTCCCTCGGGATTTTGGAATCTTTCGCGATGTGTTTGGTATTGATTTATGAATGGCAACATTCATTTGAAGGTTAACGATTTATCCCAAGGTGAGGCCAAAAACCGGATTTTTATAAACCGATCAAAATATTTTCGAATTTTCCGATCGTGTGTGATCGCCGTCATCGTCTGCTGGATCGATGAAGGGTAGAAAGGATGTCGAAAGCAAAAAACGAGGTCGGATCATGAAACAGGCGAAAAGCCGAAAATAAATCTGGTCGTCGGGTAGGGGCTCTCAAGATACCGTTCGCAGGAAAAAATCTGCCGGTCAGTATCGTGTGAAACCTTGAGAATAAATATGGAGGCCTCCGTAACCAAGGTTGGTTTGGAGCTCCGAGAACGCCGCTTTCGGGCGGTCAGGGTCAGAATTTGGGGATGCTTCGGCAAAATGGATAATTCGAGAGGCAGCGTAGACATGGCACATGGCGAATCTCAGGGTGATTCGCTGAACGCCGAGTGGGGACGTGTTACACAAATTTTGCGGACGAATATTGGCGAGGCGGCTTTTCAGAGCTGGATCAAGCCTATTTCCTTACGCGGAATTGAGGGCGAGGTCGTACGGCTGTCTGTTCCGACCCGGTTTATGCGAGACTGGGTTCTGGCGCATTACCTTGACCAGCTTAGCGAGTTGTGGCGGTCGGAAAATGCCAACGCCAAAGAAGTTGAAATTGTCGTCCAGGCAGAACGCGGGCTCCAGCCCAAAGAGCAGGTCGCTGTGCCGGAGGTCAGCCCTAAACCGGCTCAGGTTATGGAGCCTGTTCGCGAGCCGCGCTCGAAGTCATTATGCGCATCACTCGACAAGCGGTTCACGTTCGACCAGTTCGTTGTCGGGAAACCCAATGAATTTGCCTATGCAGCAGCCCGGCGCGTTGCCGAAGCATCGAAGCGCCCGCCCTTTAACCCGCTGTTCCTGTATGGTGGTGTGGGGCTTGGTAAAACGCATCTTATGCATGCGATTGCCTGGCACATTCGCCAGTCGGAACCCAATCGGACGGTCATGTATCTGTCGGCCGAAAATTTCATGTACCGGTTCATCCGCGCGCTTCGTGAGCAGACGACCGTTGATTTCAAGGAGCAGTTCCGTTCCGTCGATGTGTTGATGATTGATGATGTTCAGTTCATCGCCGGCAAGGATGCGACGCAGGAAGAATTTTTCCATACCTTCAATTCGCTCGTTGACGAGGGCCGCCAGATTGTCATTTCCGCGGACAAGTCCCCTTCTGACCTAACCGGAATGGAAGAGCGTCTGGTGTCGCGCCTGAATTGCGGACTTGTCGCCGACATTCACGCCACGACCTATGAATTGCGACTGGGTATTCTGCAGTCAAAGGGCCAGCAGTTAGGTGTCGAGGTTCCGGCCAGGGTTCTGGAGTTTCTGGCTCATAAAATCACCGCCAACGTGCGCGAGCTGGAAGGTGCCCTGAACAGGGTCGTGGCTCACTCCCAACTGGTGGGTCGTGATATTTCGCTGGAAGCCACGCAGGATGTTCTGCATGACCTGCTGCGTGCCAACGACCGGCGCGTGACCATTGAGGAAATCCAGAAACAGGTCGCGTCGCATTTCAATATCCGGACATCGGATATGCATTCGGCGCGCCGGGCGCGGTCCGTTGCCCGGCCCCGTCAGGTCGCCATGTATCTGGCCAAACAACTGACCACCCGCTCGCTGCCGGAGATCGGACGAAAGTTTGGTGGTCGTGATCACACGACCGTTATGCATGCGGTCAAAAAGGTTGAAGAGCTGCGTGAACACGACAGCAGTTTTGCCGAAGATGTTGAGCTTCTCCGACGTATGCTGGAAGGTTGATCCGCCGCGATCAGGGGCGCAAATCGGCT
>Ga0316204_10009795_pt1 | contig 12624 bp, 12 predicted proteins | sample 6monrhotite_MG_2_FD_205661 | JGI IMG/M metagenome (GOLD analysis project Ga0316204, IMG submission 205661) | Microbial mat bacterial communities from mineral coupon in-situ incubated in ocean water Damariscotta River, Maine, United States -... | ecosystem: Environmental > Aquatic > Marine >...
ACCAGGCATTGTTGAAAAATCAGAAGGTGTACATTACCAACTTGAACGGATGGGTTATTTTTTCAGAGATAAAACCCATGAAAAAGACAAGCCTGTATTCAATCGCATCGTCACATTACGAGATTCGTGGGCGAAACAAGAACAAGCACAAGAACAAAAGTAGAACACAATAAATTCTACATATAATCTGAGAATCGAAATGGTGTCGCTTAAGGCATCACTGATCTCATTAATATAACTAAATAAGAAAAATATTATGCAAACAACTGAAACCATTTGGCACAACGGTGTCCTTAAGCCTTGGGAAGAAGCCACAACTCATGTATTAACCCATACATTACATTATGGCGGTGGTGCTTTTGAAGGCATCCGTTTTTACAAGACAGAAAAAGGTCCTGCGATTTTTCAATTATCAAAACACATGGAGAGATTGATATATTCATCGAAAGTACTAGGTATGGATTTTGATTATACACTAGATCAATTAAATGATGCTGTTGTAGAAATGGTTAAAGCCAATGGTTTGGAATCGGGTTATATCCGCCCATTGAGTTACTTTGGTTACAAAGAATTGGGAGTATCTGCAAAAGGAAACCCAGCTGAAATAATCATAGCAAATTGGCCTTGGGGAAAATACTTGCCACATGATCTAGTTGATATTGTTGTGAGTAAATACAAACGTATCAGTCCAGAAACAACTGTTATTGATGCCAAGATTTGTGGCCATTACATTGGTGGGATTTTATCATCCATTGAATTAGAAGACAGCAAATACCACGAAGCCTTATTTATGGACCATGATAATAATATTGCTGAAGGTGCTGGTGAAAATTTCTTTATTGTTAAAGATAAAGTCATTTATACGCCTTCTTTGGGCCATATATTACCAGGCATAACCCGTGCTACTATTATTGAAATTGCACGGCATTATGGCTATAAAGTTGTTGAACAAAAAATAACACTAGAACAAGCCTTGTCAGCTGATGAAGCTTTTTTTACTGGTACAGCTGTAGAAGTGACACCAATCGGCTCTATTAATGATCAAACTATTGGTGAAGCCAATGTTGTAGGTGAAGTGACTGAATTTATCAAACAAACTTATGACGATGTGGTTCATGGCAGAAATGAAGATTTTATGAAGTACCTGACTTTTGTTTGATTGAAAATTAAATTGTAATAATACATGATGGGCCCTGTCCATCATGATTTAATTTCTGTGTAACGACATTGATTTATTTTTAATACCAGCGCTTTTTAATTGGTCCATAACACTGACAAAAGTTGCTGTGGATGAATCTTTATCAGCCATAATTATTACATGAATATCAGGATTCTTATTGACGTGTTCTTTTATCATTGTCTTGATGTCTGTCATCTTGATTTTGTCTTTGTTTAACCAAATATCTCCATTGCTTTTTATCGCAACTAATAAACCAGATTTAGTTATTGGAGGTAGAGAAGGCTTTGTGATTGTTATGTTCTTCTCAAATCCATTTTTAATATTATCTGCATAATCACCGCCTATATTCTCAATCATGCAACCCTCAAGGATTTTACTGAAAACAATAAATGTCTTGAGTTCAGATTCATTCATGCTTTGCTTGGGTTGATTGACGTCGAATTTTTTTGATATCTGATAAAGCTCTTGAGTATTGTCGTCACCTTGCTCAAAGCATTTGTCAAATTCATGATTAACTTTTTTATGACAATCAGAGTCATCAGAATCACAATACCCAATAAATGTTTGTTTCATGCTTAATTTGAAAGTGGTATCAAATGTTTGTTGTTCAGAACAACCCAAAACAAGAAACAGAGGGAACAAACAAAAGGCAGTTTTAAACACATAACAATGAGTTTTATTTAAGAAGCGCATCAACAAATTCATTGGCGACAAATGGTTTGAGATCAGATGATTGTTCACCGACACCAATAAATCTAACGGGTATTCCAAATTCTTTGGCAAGGTTAAATAACACACCACCTTTGGCAGTTCCATCTAACTTTGTTATGACAATGCCTGAAAGTTTTGTGGTTTTGTTAAATTCTTTGATCTGAGAAATGGCGTTTTGTCCGGTACCACCATCAACCACAATCAAGGTTTCGTGAGGTGCCGATACATCATTTTTCTTCATCACACGACCAATTTTACCTAGCTCTTGCATGAGGTTCGCTTGAGTATGTAATCTACCAGCAGTATCGGCAATCAGAATATCTATGCCTTTGGCCTGAGCTGAACTCATTGCATCAAAAATAACAGAAGCAGAGTCAGAGCCTGTAGATTGAGCCACAACAGGAATGCCTTCGCGTTCACCCCAGGTTTTTAATTGATCAACAGCTGCTGCTCTGAATGTATCACCCGCTGCTAACATAACAGACTTGCCTTGTTGCTTGAAATTTCGGGCAATTTTTGCAATGGTGGTTGTTTTTCCGACTCCATTTACACCAACAACTAATATAACAAAGGGTTTCTTGGTGGTGTCAATAATCAACGGTTTTTCTATGGTTTGTGCCAATTCTGTTAAATGCAGTTTTAGCGCATCATAAACAGCTTCAGAATCACTGAGGTTTCTGCGTTTGACAGACTTAGCTGTATTATCAACAATTTCCATGGTGGCTTTTGCACCAACATCGGCCATTAACAGGGTTGTTTCTATGTCTTCAAAAAAATCATCGTCTATGGCTTTTTTAAAAGAAAATAAGTGTTTCATTTTCTTACCAAATCCATTTCGAGACTTTTCAAGTTTCTGATCTAGTTGGCTGGTTTGTGGGGCGATGTTTTGTTCAGGTTGTTCAGTCTGAATAATTCTTGGTGCTACTGTTGTAACTGTAGGTTGTTGAACAGGATCAGGTAGGTTTGATTCAACAGATTTGTTCTGGTCGGCTTGGTCTGCCACTTGCGCTATTCTATTGTCTGTGTCTTCATGATTGAGAGTTGTGGCTTTTGCAACCGCTTTTCTGGCTTCGATGTTTTTAGACAATTCAGATTTGCTGAGTTCTGAAGCTTGAGGTTCTGGAACTGTTTGTTCAGGAGTTGGTTGATCTGTAAAACTGTTGTTTGCTAAGCTATCATCTGCTGCTTTATTATCAACACCAGTGTTCTCCTCGACAATATTGGTTTTGTCTTGAACATCTGTTTCGATATTGGCTTTTTTATTTTTATCCTTTTTTTTGAAAAATTTAAGCATTATATGGTCTGAGTATTGATACAATCGGTCATTTTAACCTGTCCTTTGATTTATGGCAAAATCTAAACAGACAATTCGCATAATTTCTGGAACCCACCGTTCAAGACGTCTACCTGTGTTGGATGTGGCTGGGTTGCGCCCAACTGGTGACCGCTTACGTGAGATGTTGTTTAATTGGTTGCAAATGGACATTGCTGGTAAAAATGTTGTGGATCTGTGTGCAGGCTCTGGAGCATTGGGATTTGAGGCCGCATCTAGAGGAGCAAAAAGTGTAGTTTTAGTCGAGTCTAATAATCAAGTAGCTCAACAATTAAGCCAAATTAAAAATGATTTTAAGTTTGGTAACGTGCAAATTTTCAATCAATCTGCACAATCTTACCTGCAATCAATGTCAGAAACCATTGATGTGGTATTTTTAGATCCACCATTTGACGCAAATTTACTTCAAAAATTATCTGATTTAGCGATTCAAAAGGTTTCAAATAACGGTTACCTATATAGAGAATCGGCTATTTCAACTAAGTTACAAAATTTACCAAATAATTGGCAATTATTCAGGCAAAAGACAGCAGGTCAGGTTAAAATTGAGTTGTGGCTAAAACTAAACCAAAATCATGAGGAATGAAAATGCCTAAAAAACCACTCATTGCAGTCTACCCAGGGACATTTGATCCAATTACCAATGGTCATTCAGATCTGGTAAGACGTGCATCTGAAGTTTTTGATACACTTATAGTTGCTGTGGCTGATTCCACAGGCAAAGGGCCAACGTTTGATGTTAAGAAACGCATTCATATGGCAGAACAAGTTTTATCTGATTTAGACAATGTTAAAGTCATGGGTTTTTCAATACTATTAGCAGATTTTGTAACTCAAGTTAATGCTAAGGTAATTTTACGTGGTTTACGGGCCGTCTCTGATTTTGAATATGAGTTCCAATTGGCCAGTATGAATCGCCGTTTGATTCCAGATGTTGAAACCATGTTTTTAACCCCGGCTGAGCAATACAGTTTTATTTCATCATCATTGGTGAAAGAAATTTCTAAACTTGATGGTAACGTCACAGATTTTGTCAGTCCGCTGGTACAAGATGCCTTAATTAAAAAATGGATTGAACTTAGGAACAAAGCAGATTAAATGGCGTTAACTATTACAGAAGAATGCATCAATTGTGATGTGTGTGAACCAGTTTGTCCTAACGAAGCAATTTATATGGGGGTTGAGATTTTTGAAATTGATCCCGACTATTGTACCGAATGTGTGGGCCATTTTGATGAGCCTCAGTGTGTCGAAATATGCCCTGTTGAGTGTATTCCTAAAGATGAAAATCACGTTGAAACACCAGAAGAATTATTATTAAAATACAAATTATTAACCGCAGAAGATATATGAAAAAATTAATACCATTAGCATTATTATTTATTGTAATTGTTAGTAACGCAAAACTACCAAATAACCCAGCCATTTCATCAGCCCATCCCTTAGCGACGGCTGCGGGATATGAAATTTTAGAAAAAGGCGGCAATGCATTTGATGCAGCTGTTGCAGTGAGTGCAGTGTTATCGGTTGTTGAGCCAGAAAGTTCAGGCATTGGTGGAGGTGGCTTTTGGCTGCTACACGATGCTACAAAGAATAAAAATGTTTTTGTTGATGGCAGAGAAGAGGCACCAGCAGCGGCTCACAGAGACATGTACTTAGATAAAGATGGTAATGTTAATCGAGATTTGGCTGTTAATGGTCCTTTAGCGGCGGGCATTCCTGGAAATGTTGCTGCAATGACACATGTGATCAATAATTATGGTCAACTAACCATTGCACAAGTATTGGCTCCAGCCATTAAAATTGCAGAAGAAGGGTTTCCAGCTCCGGCAAAATTTGTACGTGGCTTGAAAGGAAAGAAGGAAATAATGCAACGTTATCCATCCACAATGAAGGCTTATTTTATCAATGGCAAAGATACGCCACAACTTGGAGATATAATAGTTCAAAAAGACATGGCGAAAACGCTTAAATCTATTGCTAAACATGGTAATAAAGGATTTTACCAAGGAAAAGTTGCCAAACGATTTATAAAGGCAGTTAAACAAGCTGGTGGAAATTGGACTATGCAGGATTTAGCCAATTATAAAATTGTTGAGCGCGAACCTATTTATACCACTTATCGCGGTAAAAAACTCATTACAGCGCCTCCACCTTCATCAGGTGGTATTGCATTAGCTACTATGTTAAATGTGTTATCTGGTTGGGATTTATCAACAATGAAACCTGATGAAAGAATTCATCTGATTGTAGAGTCTATGCGCAGGGCTTACCGTGATAGAAGCATTCATTTAGGTGATCCTGATTTTTTTGATATTCCAGTTGATATGTTAGTTAACCCTTATTATGCTGATGGCCTACGAGCCAACATACGAGCAGATAAAGCCACCCCTAGTTCTTCATTGCCAGGGTTAATGCATTTCAAAGAAGGAAATGATACGACACATTTTTCTGTAATAGATACAGCGGGTAATTTAGTTGCCACTACACAAACTGTGAACACTCCTTTTGGTTCGAAATTTATTGCAGAAGGAACTGGGGTATTGTTAAACAATGAAATGGATGATTTTTCAGCAAAACCAGCAGAACCCAATGCCTATGGATTAATAGGTGGAGAAGCCAATTCAATCCAACCAGGTAAACGCCCACTTTCTAGTATGACTCCTACTTTTATCATTGGTGAGGATGATGTTGCTGTTTTAGGGACACCTGGAGGGAGTCGTATAATTACCATGGTATTGTTAGGTATACTTGATTATTTTGATGGCAATGATGTGCATTCTTGGACAGCATTACCCCGAATTCACCACCAATATTTTCCAGATGTATTATTTTATGAGCCTGGTGCTATTAGTGTTGAAGCTATTCCTGGACTTAAAGCAAGAGGCCATCAATTAAAGGAGTTAAATCGCACATGGGGCAATATGAATGCTGCCCATTGGAACAAGAAAACTGGTGAATCCGACGCTGCAACTGATCCTCGTGGAGAGGCGGCAGTTAGGTAATGAAGTTAGTCTCTGTTATGGGGAATTCACAGATGTTGGACGCGGGTGCCATGTTTGGCAATGCGCCCAAAGCTTTGTGGTCTCGTTGGGTAGAGGTTGATGATCTCAATCGTATGCACATTGCTTGTCGGTGTTTGTTAGCAAAAGACTTCAATGGCAAAAATGTATTGTTTGAAACCGGAATAGGGGCTTTTTTTGAGCCAAAATTAAAACACAGGTTTGGAATCAATGAGCATTATCATGTTTTATTGGATTCATTAAAAATTCATGGTTTAAGCGATGTTGACATCGATATAGTTGTACTCAGTCATTTACATTTTGACCATGCTGGTGGATTATTATCAGCATTTCAAGAAGGAAAAGAACCAGAGTTATTGTTTCCCAATGCGCAATTTATGGTTTCAGCAGAACATTGGCAACGCGCCACTGATCCACACCCCAGAGATAAGGCATCATTTATTCCGTTATTGAATCAACTCTTAAAGGACTCAGGCCGTTTAGTTTTGGTAGATAAAGAATCACATAAGATTTTACCAGATGTCACATTTGAATACACCAATGGTCATACACCAGGCATGATGCATGCGGTGGTTAATCAAGATGTGGTTTTTTGTGCAGATTTGATTCCAGGAAAAGCGTGGGTGCATGTGCCAATTTCCATGGGATATGATCGGTTTCCAGAATTATTGATTGATGAGAAAACCGAGTTTTTACAACGCCATTTAAAGTCTAATCAACGATTGTTTTTTACCCATGATCCAGACATTGCTGTTGCTGGTATCATCCTTGATAACAACAGATACAACACATCACAAGAAATCAAAGAATTTAATCAGGAGTATTAATATGTTACAAATTACCGGTTTATATGCAAGCCTATTGGGATTGCTCATCATCTTTCTGGCTTATAAAGTGGTGGCTTTTAGAAGAACACAAAAAGTTGGTCTTGGCGATAATGGAGACGTACAAGGGCAAAAGGCGATAAGAGCACATGCAAATGCAGTTGAGTATATTCCTATATTAATCATTCTTATGGCAATTTATGAGCTCAATGGTGGTTCATCGTTGGTTTTAAATATAATTGGAGGATTGGCTGTTTTTGGTAGGATCATGCATGCTTTTGGTTTATCAAAATCAGGTGGTGTAACTACAGGAAGATTCTATGGAACTCTTATTACTTGGCTACTGATTGTGGCTTTAGCAAGTTTAAATATAATCAACTACATCACTTCCATCTTATTAGCAAATATATGAAAAAGTTTACAATACTAACGTTGATACTTGCTATCAACCTCAGTGCTTGTGCACAACAAGATAAAAAAGATACTATAAAAGTCACGGCTAAGCCAACGCAAAGCACAACCAACCAAATTCCAACACGTGGCAAACCAGCTCCTGCTAAAGAATCGCCAAATTGGTGGTACCAACAAGGTGCAGGCAAAGTGTATCAATTGTCTAAAGGTAACCCATACCCACATAAGGCCAAAAATGTTATATTGTTTGTTGGTGATGGTATGAATATCAGTACAATTACAGCAGCGCGCATACTCGAAGGTCAAAACAGAGGCGAAACAGGCGAAGAAAATTTACTCAGTTTTGAAAGGTTTCCTCAAACAGCCTTGTCAAAAACTTATAACACCAATTTACAAACACCTGATTCGGCAGGTACCATGACCGCGATGATGACTGGCGTAAAAACCAAAGGTGGTGTTATTTCATTGGATGGTGATGTTAACAATGGAGATTGTGAATCAGGCAAATACCACGAACGCATAACATTATTAGAATTAGCAGAAAAAAAAGGCATGAAAACAGGTGTGGTTTCAACAGCCAGATTAACCCATGCAACTCCTGCTGCAACTTACGCTCACACTGTGAGCCGTGGTTGGGAAGCAGACAGTGATATTCCAAAAACTGAAAGAGCCAAAGGCTGTAAAGACATTGCATCACAATTGATAGATTTTGCCTATGGTGATGGATTAGAAGTGGCAATGGGTGGTGGTCGTAGAAACTTTTTACCCGATTCTGAAGTTGATCCTGAGTACAGTTCTGAAAAAGGAGTTCGCACTGATAATCGCAATCTCATGAAAGAATGGACAAACAAATTTCCTGCATCAAAGGCGATATGGAACAAAAAACAATTTGATCAAATTGACCCTAAAACGACGCAACATTTATTGGCATTGTTTGAACCGTCTCATATGCAATATGAGCATGACAGACCGAATGATTCAGGTGGTGAACCCACATTAAGTGAGATGACTCAAAAATCATTAGACATATTAAATAACGAAGATAAACCATTCTTTCTTATGGTTGAAGCCGGACGCATTGACCATGGTCATCATGGCGGTAATGCCCACAGGGCATTAACAGATGCCATTGAGCTCAGTAATGCTGTCACTGTGGCATTAAACAGTGTTAATCTGGAAGAAACACTTATCATTGTCACCGCAGATCATTCTCATGTATTTACCATTAGCGGTTATCCACAACGAGGTAATCCAATATTAGTATTAGTAAAACAGCCTAACGACTCTGGAGAAATGGTAGGGGAATTGGCAAAGGATGCACAAGGCAAACCTTATACAACGCTTTCATATGCCAATGGACCAGGATATGTGAATGGAGATAAACGTCCAGATTTAACCCATGTAGATACACAGTCTCCAGATTATAGACAAGCTGCCACCATTCCTATGATGTCAGACACACACAGTGGTGAAGATGTCACCATTTATGCTACAGGCGCAGGATCCTATACTGTTAAAGGAGTTCTAGAGCAAAATGTCATCTTCCATATCATGAACCATGCTTTGCAATTGAAGAGATAATTTTAATAAAATAGGCAGTAATTATTACACATTCTGCATATGAAATAGGTTTAAATTTCAATCAACTTTTTGTATAAACTTGAGTCAAAATTAATGCATTAATTTAAGCCTAAGAAATATTTTTCGACTTTCAATTCCACAATTAAATTAACCACTCAGTTAGGCGAATTTCGGCATTGGATGAAAGGCTATATTCTCATTGCAATACTCTACAAACCATTGCAATGAGATAAGGAATTATATTTATTGCATTTATTAGCAACAATTTGTGACTTTATCACACTGAAAACCAATAATTACTTAACCTTCAGGACAATATAAAGTATGATGCGCCCTCGAATTATTATGTGGGCGGTTAATTGTGCCTGTATACTTTAAATATAAATAAAATAGAATGAACGATTATGACAGATTTATCAAAATATAGGAATATAGGAATTTTCGCTCATGTAGATGCGGGTAAAACCACAACTACAGAGCGTATTTTGGCGTTAACAGGTAAGATTCACCAAACAGGTGAAGTACATGATGGCGAAGCAACAACTGATTTCATGGATCAAGAACGTGAACGTGGTATTACAATTCAATCAGCTGCAACCAGTTGTGTTTGGAATGATCACCGCTTAAACATTATTGATACTCCGGGTCACGTAGACTTTACTGTTGAAGTGTATCGTTCATTGAAAGTATTAGATGGTGGTGTTGGTGTATTTTGTGGATCTGGTGGTGTTGAGCCTCAGTCAGAAACTAACTGGCGTTATGCAAATGACTCAGAAGTGGCCCGTGTTATCTTTGTAAATAAATTAGATAGAATTGGTGCTGACTTTTATAGAGTTGTTGACCAAGTTGAAAATGTACTGGGTGCCAATCCTTTGGTCATGGTTTTACCCATTGGAATTGAAGAAAATTTTGTTGGTGTTGTTGATTTATTAACACGCAAAGCTTGGTATTGGGAAGAGTCAGGTAATCTTGATTATGAAATCAAAGATGTGCCTGCTGACATGGCAGACAAAGTTGAAGAGTACCGTGAAAAATTAATTGAAACAGCTTTAGAGCAGGACGATGAAGCATTGGAAGCTTACTTAGAAGGCGAAGAACCTTCAATGGATGTTATTAAAGCTTGTATCCGTAAAGGGACAAACACAATGGATTTCTTCCCTACTTATTGTGGTTCTGCTTTTAAAGACAAAGGTGTTCAATTGGTATTGGATGCGGTTGTTGATTACTTACCAAGTCCAACTGAAGTTAAGCCTCAACCTGAAGTTGACCTAGATGGTAACGAAACAGGTGAGATGGCAATTGTAGATGTGGACCGTCCTCTTAGAGCATTGGCTTTTAAAATAATGGAAGACAGATTTGGTGCATTGACATTTATTCGTGTTTATTCAGGTAGAATGGATAAAGGCATGCAAGTACTTAATACCTTTACTGGAAAATCTGAAAGAATAGGACGTATTGTTGAAATGCATGCGGACGATAGAATCGAATTAGAATCAGCCCAAGCTGGTGATATTGTTGCTGTTTTAGGCATGAAAAATGTTCAAACTGGACATACGCTTTGTGATCCTAAAAATCCAGCAACACTTGAGCCTATGGTATTTCCAGAGCCAGTTATCTCTATGGCTGTTAGCCCTAAAGACAAAGCTGCTTCTGAAAAATTATCAACAGCTATTGGTAAGATGATAAAAGAAGATCCTTCTTTCCAAGTTGAAACGGATGAAGATTCAGGCGAAACAATTCTTAAAGGTATGGGTGAATTACACTTAGACATTAAGATTGATATCTTGAAACGTACTTATGGTGTAGATGTAGAAGTCGGTGCTCCACAAGTAGCTTACCGTGAAACAATTACGAAAGTTGTTGAAGATACTTATACCCATAAGAAACAATCTGGTGGTGCTGGACAGTTTGGTAAATTGGACTACATCATTGAGCCAGGTGAAACCGGTTCAGGTTATGTATTTGAATCAACTGTTTCTGGTGGTAATGTACCTAAAGAATACTTCCCAGCGATTGAAAAAGGTTTCCAATCTTTGATGGTTGAAGGTGTTCTAGCGGGTTATCCTTGTTTAGATCTTAAATTCACTATTACTGATGGTGCTTACCATGCAGTAGATTCATCTTCAATGGCGTTTGAAGCAGCAGCTAAAGGTGCTTACCGTCAATCATTGCCAAAAGCTGGTCCACAATTGATGGAACCTATTATGGCTGTTGATGTATTTACTCCAGATGATCACGTTGGTGATGTTATTGGTGATTTGAATCGCCGCCGTGGTATGATTAAATCTCAAGAACCTGCAGCAACTGCTGTAAGAATCAAAGCAGACATTCCACTATCTGAAATGTTTGGTTATATTGGTTCTTTACGTACAATGACATCAGGTCGTGGTCAATTCTCTATGGAATTTGCTCACTACAGCCCTTGTCCACGTAATGTTTCAGAAGAAGTGATAGCTGAAGCTAAAGCGAGAAAAGAAGCAAAACAAAAATAATTTTCAACAAATTATAATGTAAGATATAAAAGGCGTTTTCCTTCGGGTCAACGCCTTTTTACATATTAGGATTAATAAACATGACCAAAACACTAAATAAACTACAAGATTTCTCAGTGAAACTTAATGCAAATCGTTTCTTTGAATTTTTCGTCGTTTCAATTATCATTTTTTCTGCTCTAGTAGTTGGAGTTAAAACCTATAACATCTCAGATGAGTTATTGAACATAGTTGTTATTTTAGATTGGTCTATTACCATTATATTCTTGATTGAAATCATTATTCGGTTTGTAGCAGAGCCCAATAAATCTCAATTTTTTAAAAAAGGTTGGAATGTCTTTGATACATTAATTGTAGTTGTAAGTTTGATACCAATAGATAACAGTGAAATGGCCTTATTAGGAAGGTTAATTAGGATATTTCGTGTATTGAGAATGGTATCTATAATTCCCGAGTTGCGCATATTGGTAAATTCGCTATTAAAAGCCATGCCTCAACTGGGTTATGTGATGTTATTAATGTTTATTATTTTTTATATATATGCAGCCATAGGCAGTACTTTTTTCAGCCAAATTAATCCTGGTTTATGGGGTGATATTACCATTAGCATGTTGACATTGTTTAGAGTCATGACCTTTGAGGATTGGACCGATGTGATGTATGAAACCATGACGGTTTATAGATTTAGTTGGACTTTTTTCTTAACCTTTATCTTTTTCACAGCTTTTGCATTTTTGAATATGGTTATTGGCATCGTTGTCAGTGTATTAGAAGATGAGCGATCAAAAGAAAAGAAAAAATTAGAGCTAGATTCTGATAGCATAGATTTAGAATCGCTAAATCAACAACTCATCGAAATAAAAAAGCTTCTGAGGAACAAAAATTAATAATACTTAGATTTCAAATAATCTACTCAAAATCAATTTGACGTAATGCTTCATAAAGCATGATTGCCACAGTATTTGAAAGATTTAAACTACGAGAGTTTTTTAGCATAGGTAATCTCACTTTATTAGTTATACATTCAAGTGACATTAAATCATCTGGTAATCCTCGGGTTTCCGGTCCA